>Ga0302314_10006974_pt1 | contig 20373 bp, 15 predicted proteins | sample III_Palsa_N2_3_FD_200533 | JGI IMG/M metagenome (GOLD analysis project Ga0302314, IMG submission 200533) | Peat permafrost microbial communities from Stordalen Mire near Abisko, Sweden - III_Palsa_N2_3 | ecosystem: Environmental > Terrestrial > Soil > Palsa > Peat permafrost | place: Sweden... | reverse complement strand
CGGCGAGGGTAATGTCCCGCGGCTGCTGGTCTTCAGGTTGAACGGCACCGATACGATTCCCGCGGCGCCGGCGCCGACCGCGCGTGTGCTGCATCCGCCGCCGGATGCGGCCGCACCGGCGGTCCTCGCGAAGGGGCAGGAAGACTACAACTATGCCTGTGGCATGTGTCATGGCGACGCGGCGACCAGCGGTGGCGTCCTGCCGGACCTGCGTTACGCGGCGGCCCTCGCCGACCCGACGGTCTGGAACAGCATCGTGCGCGACGGCGTGCTCGAAAAACGCGGCATGGTGAGCTTCGCATCCCGCTTCACACCGGATCGCACCAATGCCATCCGCGCCTACGTGATCCATCGTGCGAACCAGGACGCCGCGAAGGAGCGGGCGCGCCAGGGCCATTGACTACGGCAACGCGAATACCCATACCGTCGCGCCCCGATTGACCGGAGATGGCAGTTCGGGGACCAGCGGCGCAAAACTTCGCGCGTGGAAGCCGCCTGCCCCGACCACCACCGCGATGTATTGTTTGCCAGCCACCGCGAATGAAATCGGGCTGGAGCTGGACACGTCATTGAGACGGGTGTGCCACAGCTCATTGCCGGTGGCACTGTCGTAGGCGTGGAACACGCGATCGAGGGTCGCATCAAAGGTGAGGCCACCGGCCGTGCTCAGCACGCCGGATGTGATCGGCGCGCGCTCGCGCACCATCCACAGCACCTTGCGCGTATTGAGATCGAGTGCCTCCAGGCGCCCGTACTTGCCGTCGCTGTCGGGGCGGGGCCGAATACCCCAATTGACTCCAGAGGACAGCGCGAGCCCGGGGCCGCCGCCCGGCACCGGGAAGATATCCATGCACGCTTCGTTCAGCGGCATCACCAGGATCCCGGTGTGCTGATTCCAGGAGGCCGGCAGGTAGTTCTTGGTGCCCGCGCCGTGCGGACAGACCATCTTGACCTGACCGTCCCCCGGATAAAGATTGGTATTCACCTGCTTGCGGCCGGTGACCGGATCGATCGCGCCGACGATGTTCTGCAGACCCAGATCGATCGAAAACAGATACTGGCCGCTTTTCGCATCCAGTGCATCGTAGATGCCGATCTTGCCGGTCGTGATCACCACCCGGCGCGGTTTGCCGTTGATCGTCAGATCCACGAGCTGCCGCTCGAAGGCCCAATCCAGATCCCATTGATCGTTGGGAAAGTGCTGAAAGAACCACACCAGCCGCCCGCTCGCCGGATCCACTGCCAACGTCGAATTGGTGTATAGCGCGTCGTTGCTGACGCCTTTCTCCTTCTTCGGCGGCAAGAGCGGCCCGGTGTCGTAGGTATTGCCGGTGCCGAAGTAGGCAAGACCGGTGCCGGGATCGTAGCTGCCGGGAGTCCAGACCGAGGCACCGCTGCGCGACATGAACGGAATACCGTTCCAACTGTTCCCGCCGGGTTCGCCCGGCCTGGCGATGGTGCCGAAGCGCCACAGCTCCCTGCCCGTCAGCGCGTCGAGTCCGACCAGCTGCGGGCCGCCGGGCTTCGCGCCGACGCCCGTGCCGGCCGTTCCGACCATGACCCTGCCGGCGGCCACGAGCGGACCGCCATTGAGTTGTTCGCGGATTTTGTTGTCGCCGACCTTAGTATCCCACACCACCTTGCCCGTGTGCACGTTCAGGGCGATGACGTGGACATCGGAGGTGCCGAGGTACAGCAGCTCGCCCGAGAGGGCGATGCCGCGCTTCTGGAACGGTGCGACACCCGGCTCGAGAATCGGAGTGTATTGCCACAGCAGATCTCCGGTCGCGGCGTTCAGTGCCTGTACCGTGTCACCGAACCCCTGCACGAAGAGCGTGCCGTCGCGCACCAGTGGCACGCCTTCGGTGGACCCCGTGGGCAGCGTCCAGCTCCACACCAGTCGCAGCTGCGTGGCATTCGCCGCCGAAATCTGTGCGAGGGGACTGAAGCCGTGCGCATTCCAGCCGCGACGCCAGGTCAGCCAGTCCTGGGCAGGAGGATCGGTGAGATCCGCGGCGCCGACCGCTTGGAAGTGATCCAGCGGATCAGGCAGTGAGACGCTCTTCTGCGCGGTGTAGGGCGAGAACGCCATGATGCTGAAACCGCTCGCCGGCAGGTTCATGCCCGCCATCAGACGCGGGTCCGACGGCAGTTCGGTCGATCCGGCGACGATTGCGTTCTGCTGCAGAACATAGGCGATGAGCGCCGCGTAGGTCGCAGGATCGAGCGAACCGGGATTGGCGGTGGGCATGGTGGTGCGTGCTATCTGGTACAGGTCCAGGACACTGCGGTCACCGTATTTCTTCATGAACGCCGCCCCCTTGAGCGGGGCACCCTGCGTGCCATCGTTCAGGTGCGGGCCATGACAGGTGATGCAGTAGGTGGTGTAGGCAACCTGCCCCGCCTGCGCCTGCGCGCGCGTGTAGGAGAGGGCGACGTTGTTATCGCCATCGGCGCACACGGCAGCCGCGCCGAATACGACCAGGCACAGGCCCACGACCGGTTTCAGAAGATTCATCCCCTACCCCCTTCAGCGATTCGCAGCGAAACAGGTCCCTCACAGGCTATATTTGCTGCCGTGCAGCTGTCGAGCCCCATTGTTTGAGGTGGTCCATGGCGACATTGCGTCCCTTGCCGTCAACTGTGCTTGTCATCGCGGCCACACTGGCCTCGATGGCGAGCGCGGCCCGCACCGACAGCCGCACCGTGACCACCGGCGCCGCCCACATCCGCCACGTCTTCGTGATCGTGCTCGAGAACAAGAACTTCACGGACACCTTCGGCACGAGCACCCAGGATCCGTATCTGCGGCAGACCCTGGTGCCGATGGGCGCACTGCTGACGCAGTATTACGGTACCGGCCACGTCAGTCTCGACAATTACCTCTCCTTGCTGAGCGGCCAGGCGCCGACCCGCGATACGGCCGATGACTGCCTGCCCGGTCTCACCGGTTCCGTCGGCAACTTCAATGATGTGGTCCAGACCGGGGTGACCCCGGACGGGCAGATCATCGCGAGCGGCGGCTGCGTCTACGCGCCCAACGTCCATACCTTCGTCGACCAGCTGCAGGGGGCAGGGTTCAGCTGGAAGGGCTACATGGAGGACATGGGCAATGATCCGTCGCGTGAGAGCGCCACCTGTGGCCATCCCGTGATCGGCATCGGCACGGACCACACCACCGGGGCCGAAGCGCCGAGCGCCGCGGTACCCCAGGGTGACCAGTACGCGACCCGACACAATCCCTTCGTGTATTTCCATTCGATCATCGATTCGCCCGCCTGCGTCACCCACGACGTGAATCTGCGGCAGCTCTCGGGCGATCTCGCCAGCACGGCGACGACACCGAACTTCGTGTTCATCACTCCGAACCTGTGTCACGACGGTCACGACGGTGCCGGCACCGGGGCACCCCGCACGACCTGCGTGAATGGCGAGCCCGGTGGCCTCAGATCCGCCGATGCCTTCCTGCAGGAGTGGGTCCCGAAGATCCTCGCCTCGCCCGCGTACCGTGAGGACGGGCTGCTGATCATCACTTTCGACGAAGGCAACTTCACGCAGAGCGTCAGCACCGACACCGTGACGGGCCAGACCACCGTCAACATCATTTTCCCATCCCAGGTCTGCTGCGCTCAGCAACCCGGACCGAATCTCTCGGGCGTGCGTCCCGGCAGTGTGACCCTCGTGAACAACGCGCGACTGGTGCAAAGGATCGTGGTGGAAGGCTACGGCGGCGACCGGATCGGCGCCGTCCTGCTGTCGCGGTTCATCAGACCCGGTTCGACTTCCGATGCACCGTACAATCACTACTCGCTGCTGCGCAGTCTCGAGGACATCTTCGGCGTGAGCCACCTCGGATACGCCGCCGATAATCCGGACAAGGGCTACCATCTGCACACGATCGGCAACGATGCCGGCATCTTCCGTCCGTGACCCAAGGAACAGCATCCCATGAATCCTCTTGCGCTTCGAACATCTGCCTGGTGCCTCGGCCTGATCATGAGCGCAGTGGCGGCAGCAAGCCTTGCCGCGGGTCCGGTCACTTCCGTTACGAGTAAGATCAGAAAGCTCGAGACCGACTGGAACGCCGCCTACGCCGCCAATGACCTGCCCAGGTATTTCAGTTATTACGCGGCGGATCCGGTGCTGCTCTTCGACGACGCCCACACCTCCCTGGCTGACTACCGCAAGTCCTGGACCAAGTCCACCCGGACCGATCCCGTTATATCAGTGCAGGTATCCGATGAACTGATCCGCGTCGGCCCTGCGGCCGATACGGCGGTGGCGAGCTACAAGATCGACGTACAGTTCCGACACGCTGACGGCAAGACCAGTGTCGAGCACGCCCTGGAGACCGACGTATGGTTCCAGCGCAATGGCGTGTGGCGGGTCGAGGTCGCCCAGTACTCCACCGCAACGTCAAAATGAGAGCTCAGACCGCAAGCGTTCCGTCGCCCGGATTCATCCGCCGGAAGAGCTCGACGAAGCCCTCGGCATCACACGGTTCACCGTACAGAAAGCCCTGGATCTGATTGCACACACGGCTGCGCAGGAAGGCCTCCTGCTCCTTCGTTTCCACGCCCTCGGCCACGATGTTGACCCGCAGCGCCCGGCCGAGGGAAATGATGGCCTCGATGATGGCGGTGTCTTCGGCATTTTGCGGCAGTCCCCGGATGAAGGACCGGTCGATCTTCAGGGTATCGATCGGAAAGCGCTTCAACTGTGAGAGTGAGGAATAGCCGGTCCCGAAATCGTCGATCGCAAGGCGCACCCCGAGCGCCTTGATGGCGGCCGCGGTATCCCGTGCCTGATCGACCCGGTTCATGATCATGCTTTCGGTGATCTCGAGCTCCAGCAGCTGCGGCGCAAGGCCGCTCGCGCGCAGCGCCCCACTCACATCCTGCGCGAGGCCGGGATCCTTGAACTGCCGGGGCGAGAGGTTGACGGCCATGCCCAGCGGCGGCAGCCCGCGGCGCTGCCAGACGATGCTCTGCGCACACGCCGTCCTCAATACCCACCTTCCTATGGGAATGATCAGTCCGATGTCCTCGGCCAGCGCAATGAAGTCGCTGGGGGCGACGCTGCCGAGCTGACCGTTGCGCCAGCGCAGCAGCGCCTCCACTCCGCAGATGCGGCCCGTCGCGATGTCGATCTTCGGCTGGTAGTGAAGCGAGAACTCCTGGCGCTGCAGAGCGTTCACCAGCTGGGTCTCGAGCACGATACGTTCCACTGACATCGGTCGGACGGCGTCAGCGTAGAACTGGAAGTTATTCTTGCCTTCATCCTTGGCGAGGTACATCGCAATGTCCGCCCTCTTCATGAGAGCGGCGGCGTCGGCGGCATCCTGCGGAAACACCGCGATTCCGATACTCGCGGTCACGCGGCAGTCGTGGCTCAGCACGCGTACCGGTTCATGCATCGCCGAGAGGATCCTGCCGGCGGTCGCGGTAATCGCCGCCCGGTCGCAGATCTGGTCCAGCAACACGACGAACTCGTCGCCACCGAAGCGGGCGATGACATCCGCCGCGCCGACGCACCGGCCGATGCGCAGCGCGACTTCCTTCAGCAGCTGATCGCCGGCATCGTGCCCCAATGAGTCATTGACTATCTTGAATCGATCCAGATCGATGAAAATGAGCGCACAGCCGCCACCGTTGGCGCGCGCGGCGTCGATGGCACGCGACAGCGTGTCCATGAAGAGCGCGCGATTGGCCAGGCCCGTGAGCTCATCGTGCGTGGCGAGGTATTGCACCCGGGCCTCGGCGGCCTTGCGGGGTGTGATGTCCTCGACCACCGAAATGTCGTACAGCAGTTTGCCGTGCTCATCGCGCCGCGGCGCGCAGGCGATCTTGACCCAGATGATCCCGCCGTCCTTGCGGACGTAGCGCTTTTCGGTGCGCAGCGAATCCAGCGCCCCCGAATGCATCTGCACGCGTTCGTGATCCGTGACATGGACATCCTCCGGGTGTGAGATATCCCAGACGGTGAGATGCTCGAGTTCCTCCTTCGAGTAGCCGAGGATCTCGCGCATCGCGCCGTTGCTCCAGATCAGGCGCCCGTCCGCAGCCACGTGTGCGATGCCGACGGCCGCGAGTTCCACCGTGCCCGAATAACGGGCCTCACTGTCCCGCAACTGCGCCTCGAGGGCGCGACGCTCGGTGGCGTCGTGAATGGTTCCGACGACCGCGGTCGGCTGGCCCGCGTCGTTGACGCGCACTTCCACCGAGTGGTGCACGATCTTTTCACGGCCGTCACGCAGCAGCAGGCGGATGTCCGAGGCCTGGTAGGCGTTCGGCCCCATCGCAATCCGGGTTCTGCGCCGCTGCAGGTCGGAGCGGTCGGCTGGATGCACACGTGCCAGAAAGTTGTCGAAGTCAGCTGCGTAGTGCTGCGGATCCTCTTCCAGAATCTGATACATCTCATGCGACCACCAGCTCCTGCCGGTGCTCAGATCCCATTCCCAGTTACCGATCTGTGCCAGCCGCTGCGTTTCCCGATAACGCAGCTCGGTGAGGCGCAGGGCGCTTTGGGTAAAGCGCTGTTCGGTGATGTCCTGCAGCGTGCCGTGGGCCATGAGGGCACGGCCGGCGGCATCACAGGTAGCCCGCCCACGGGTCTGAATCACCCGTTCCTCGCCGCTTGGGAGCCTGATGCGTACATCGACCGGGCCGGTGGGCTCCCCGGCGAAGATCCGCTCGCGGACCTCATCCAACCGTGCCCGGTCCTGGGGGTGCACCATCTCCAGGAAACGCTCGTGGGGCCCACTGCCGTCCGGCTGCACCTCGAGCATCCGGTACAGCTCCTCCGACCACCAGTGGGTGTCGGTCTGGATGTCCCAAGTCCAGCTGCCGAGCTTCACGATCTGCTGCGCCTCGCGCAGCCGGGTCTCGGTGAGCGCGAGGTTCTGCACATCGGTGGTGGTGAAGTCCTCCTCGATCACACAGACCGCAAGGGACTCGGCACCCGCCTCGATGCGACTGCACTTGAGGCAGAACTGCCCCTGCGTGCCATCCTTGCGCGTGCCCTGCACGGTCAGCGCGGCATCGGGCGCACGCTTGAAGCGCAGCCGCGGAAACAGCGCGGTGACGGACCTGCCGAGCAGTTCCGTACGGGCATAGCCGAACAGATGAACGACGGGCGCGTTCGCAAAGCGGATGCAATCGTGCCGATCCAGCAGCAGGATCGGCAGCGGCAGATGCTCGAGCAGGGCGGTGACGGCGTTGAGCCCCAACGCCGGGGGCGGGGTGTCTTCTGACAGGATCGGTCGCATGATACCGTTATCGGTGATTCACCGACCGCACGAAAGCGCCCCTGCACGGATTGTGATACGGGTCACGGGCACCCGTAGTCACGCGCTGCCGGGGTGACATATCGTTGACACCACAACACTGCCACGGGTTGCCCCGCTTGAGCATCAGGCCGGCGCTTGCTGACAGCGCGCTTACCGGTCAGTCCGGGTTTTTGACTCCCGCAAGCGCCGCGCCGACGATCTGCTCGGCCTCCTTGAAGATCTGCTTCAGGTGCTCCGGTCCGCGCACGCTCTCGGCGTAGATCTTGTAGATGCTTTCGGTGCCCGAGGGTCGGGCGGCGAACCAACCGCTGGCGGTCACGACCTTGACGCCGCCGATCGCAGCGCCGTTGCCGGGAGCCTTGGTCAATATCGCGTCAATCTTCTCGCCCGCCAGCGTCGAACTCGTGATCTGCTCGCCGGAGAGCTTCGCGAGGGCTTTGCGCTGTGCGGCATCGGCCGGTGCGTCGACCCGCTCGTAGGCCGGGTCGCCGAGTTTCGCGGTGATCTCCTGGTAGAGCTGGGAAGGATCCTTGCCGCTCCGCGCCGTGATTTCACCCGCCAGCAGCGCCAGGGCGATGCCGTCCTTATCCGTGGTCCAGACGCTCCCGTCCTGGCGCAACAGCGAGGCGCCGGCACTTTCCTCGCACACGAAGCCCAGCGAGCCATCGACGAGTCCGTCGACGAACCATTTGAAACCCACCGGCGTTTCGTAGCTCTTGCGTCCCAGCTGCTCGGCGACCTTGTCCAGCATCATGCTGGTGACGACCGTCTTGGCAATGGTCGCCTTTTTGTTCCACCGGGGCCGGTTCGTGAACAGGTACTGCGCCGCCGCCGTCAGGTAATGATTCGGCGGCATCAGCCCGGAGCTGCGCGTGACCACCCCGTGACGGTCGTGGTCGGTGTCGCAGGCGAACGCGATGTCGAAGCGCTCCTTGAGACCGATCAGTCGCTGCATCGCGTTGGGCGAGGAGGGATCCATGCGGATCTTGCCGTCCCAGTCGAGCGTCATGAAGCGGAAGGTCGGATCGACCGCATCGTTGGTGATCGTGAGATCCAGTTTGTACTGCTCGGCGATCAGCGGCCAGTAGTGCACACCGGCGCCACCCAGCGGATCGACGCCCATGTGGACACCCGAGGCGCGAATCGTGTCCAGGTCGATCACCGTTGGCAGGTCATCGACATACGTGTGCAGATAGTCGTGCTTGCGCGTGGTCGCGAGCGCGCAGGCCTGGCTGAACGATATCCGGCGCACGCCGGCGAGCTTCGCGGCGAGCAGTTCATTGGCCTTGTTCTCGATCCAGGACGTCACCGCCGTGTCCGCCGGACCGCCGTTGGGCGGGTTGTATTTGAAGCCGCCGCTGTCGGGCGGATTGTGCGACGGGGTGATCACGATCCCGTCGGCAAGGGAGCTCGTGCGTCCCTTGTTGTAGGTCAGGATGGCATGCGAGATCACCGGGGTGGGGGTGTAGTCGGTGTGCTCGTCCGGAATCATCACCGTCACGCCGTTGGCGCCCAGCACTTCCAGCGCACTGATATAGGCGGGCTCCGACAGCGCGTGCGTGTCCTTGCCGATGAACAGCGGGCCACCGATGCCCTGCTGGGTCCGGTACATCACGATGGCCTGCGTGATCGCGAGGATGTGCGCCTCGTTGAAGGAACGCAGGAAGGAGCTGCCGCGGTGCCCGGAGGTGCCGAACGCCACCTTCTGGTCAGGCACTGCCGGATCCGGCGAATCCGAGTAATAGGCACTGACCAGTCGCGGAACGTTGACCAGCATCGAGGCCGGCGCCGGTTTTCCGGCCATCGGATTAGTAGTCATCAGCTTTCCTTTTTGCGATCAGGACTTGTGCCCATGGCCCAGGTGTGTGGATGCCCAATCAGTTCTCAAACTTTTCACTTGCGCGGCGGGGCCCCGCAGGCGAACATTTCGTCAATTGTCGCATTTGCGACAGCTATGCGTGGATACGGGTTCGCCTGATTTTGGGCAAGCTGTGCCGAGTCATCGGCGCACGCGGGGATACCCCCTCACCTGACCCGGGTGGTCCACTCCTTATATTGTGGCCCCAGGATTTTAACCAGCACCGGCCAGCGGGCGCCTCGGGCTTTACGGATTTTTTCATGAACAAGAGCTACTTACGCGAAGGGATCATTCTGGGGCTGCTGTCGGCGATCGGCCCCTTCGCAATCGATATGTATCTGCCGGCCCTGCCCTCCATCGGCCAGAGCCTGCATGCCGATGCCGCCACGGTTCAGTTGAGTCTGACCGTATTCTTCATCGCCGTCGGTGGCGGCCAGCTGCTGTACGGCCCGCTCTCGGACATGTACGGCCGCAAGCGGCCCCTGTACGTGGGCCTGGTGCTGTTCTGCTTCGGCAGCCTCGCCTGCGCCCTCGCCCCGAACGCCGAGATTTTCCTGCTGGGTCGCTTCGTCCAGGGCCTCGGTGCCTGCGGTGGCATGGTGATTCCACGAGCGGTGGTCCGCGACCTGCATTCGGGAGTCGAAGCCACGCGCCTGATGTCGCTGCTGATGCTGGTGTTCAGCATCTCCCCGTTGCTCGCGCCGCTCACCGGCAGCTTCGTGATCCAGGCCACCGGGTGGCGCGGCGTGTTCTGGATGGTGCTCGGCGCGGCCCTCATCGGCTTCGGCATCCTGACCACACTCAAGGAGTCGCGGCCCCTGGCCGCGCGCGCCAACAGCAGTCTGCTCAGTGCTTTCCATTCCTATCGCAGACTGCTGGCTGACCGGCACTTCATGGGAACCGTGCTCATCGGCACCTGCGGCATGGCGAGCTTCTTCCTGTACCTGTCGAATTCGCCGTTCGTGATGATCGAGCACTACCACATGACCCCCCGCGGGTTCAGCCTGCTGTTCTCGGTGAACGCGGCATCCTTTTTCGTCGCCGCCCAGTTCAACGGCGCGCTCGCCACCCGCATCGGACTCAAGACCCTGGTACGCCGTGCGTCGACAGGCTTTGCGGTCGCCATGTTGCTGCTGCTGGGCCTGTTCGCCGCCGGAGTGGATCACCTGGTGCTGATGGTCGCGCTGCTGTGTTGCGCTTATGCGTGTCTCGGCATGACCGTTCCGACCTCCTCCATCCTGGCGTTGGAGGAGCATGGCGCCATCGCCGGGACCGCCTCGTCGCTGATCGGTACCCTGCAGTTCGGTCTGGGATCGGTGGTCATGGCGTTCTCCGGCACCTTCGCCAATGGCGCGCCGCTGCCAATGATCGCCGGCATCACGCTGTGCGCCGTCCTGTGCATGGGCTTCGCCCGCATCACGCTGCGGCACGGTTCCGCGACGGCGGTCGCCGCGGCCTAGGTGAACAGGGGCAGTGCTTCCAGATCCTCGGCGGGCACCGTCTCGAGGATAAGGCCGGCGGCACGCCAGCCACGCAGGCCATCCTCGATCACCGCAACTTTGAGTCCGAGCTTCAACAGCTCACGGGCGACGCGCACGCTGGTCGCCTGCCGCTGGCAGTTGCAGTAGAGGTAGATCTGCTTGTCCTTGGGAATCGTTTCGACGTAGGCGCGCAGCCGGTTGGGATCCACGCGCCGCGATCCCGGGATCCGCAGCGCGCCGGGGTCGAAATAGCCGTGACTGCGCACATCGAACACCACCGCCTCACCGGCCGTGAGATCACCTGCAACGATGTGCGGCGGGGCATGCGGGACCAGCCGGCCCAGGCCCCGTGCCTTCCAGGTGCTCAAGGCGAGCCATGCGGCGTAGACCGTCACCAGGATCAGCACCACCGCGGTCGTCAGGTGCCCGAAGCGCTCGTAGAAGTGGATGACCGCGGCGACCGCGTTGTTGCACAGGAAGCCCACCACGAAGTACGCGCCGATATACAGCGCGCAGCCCGCGGCATCGAGCCACAGAAACGGCCACCAGCGCATGTGCATGCTGCCGGCCAGCGGCGGCGCCATGGTGTTGATGCCGGGAATGAATTTCGCGACCACCAGCAGCGAGCGGCCGCGCCGATGGAAGGTGTCCGCGGAGGTGACCACGCAGGACTCGGGATTCAGCGAGACCCGGCACAGAGTGCCCAGCAGCCACCAGCCGGTGCGCCGACCCAGCAGAAACATGACCGCATCGCCGCCGACCATGGCGATGAGCGCACCGACGAGGACCCCGATTGCCGACAGATGTCCCCGCGCACATTCGGCCGCCGCGAGTATCAACGCGGCGGCGGCCGGCACCGGCAGGCCGATGGCCTGCAGAAAAATCGCCAGCGACAGCATCAGCACGCCATGCTGCGCAAGCTCCGTCAACGAGGCATACCTACTTCAAAGCCTTGCTCTTGGTCTCGATGGACTTCAGCAGATTCTTCCACGAGGCATTGAAGGACTCGGCACCCTCGGTCTGCAGCTGCGCCGCCAGGGCCGACGTGTCGATACCGGCCTTGCGGAGCGCCGTGAGGGTTTCCTCGCAGTCGCCACCGTCGGCTGCGAGCGCGCCCGTAAGCGCCCCGTGCTCCCCAAAGGCCAGCAGCGTCTCCTCGGGCATCGTGTTCACGGTGTTCGGTGCCGCGAGCGCGGTGACGTACATCGTGTCCGGGGCCGAGGGGTCCTTGACGCCGGTGCTGGCGAACAGCAGCCGCTGCGGCCGCGCGCCGAGATTCATGAGTCGCTGCCAGCGATCGGTCGCCATCAGCTGCCGATAGGCGTGGTAGGACTGCTGACCGACCGCGATGCCCAGCTTGTTGCGCAGGTTCGCCGGCAGCTTCTCCATCGTCGCCTTGTCCCAGCGGCTGACGAACAGCGAGGCGACCGAGCGCACATCAGGGCTCAGTCCCGCGGTCACGCGGCGTTCCAGACCGCGCAGGTAGGCGTCGGCGGCGGCCTGGTATTGCTGCGTCGAGAACAGCAGCGTGACGTTGACCGGTACGCCCTGGAAAATGGCCTCTTCGATGGCCGGAATGCCTTCCTTGGTGCCCGGGATCTTGATGAAGAGATTCGGCCGGCCGGCCTTCGCGTGCAGCATTCGCGCCGCCGCCAGGGTCTGCGCCGTGTCATAGGCCAGCAACGGTGAGACTTCCAGGGAGACCCAGCCATCGACGGTTGCCGTGCGCTCGTAGACCGGCTTGAACAGGTCCGCGGCCCGGGTGAGGTCGGCGATGGCCAGTTCGAAGAACAGGCTCTCGGTGGACAGCCCCTTCGCCGCAAGGGTGCCCACGTCGGCATCGTACGAGCTGCTCTTGCTGATGGCGTGATCAAAGATGGTGGGGTTCGAGGTGAGCCCGGTCACGGACAGTCCCGAGCTGATGTAGCGCCCCAGGGTGCCGTTGTTCAGCAGGTCCCGTGTGATGTTGTCCAGCCACAGGCTCTGTCCCAACTCGTTCAGCTTGCGCGGCGCGTTCGAGCGCGCGAGGGATTCGGTCGCCATATTGATCACTCCGTTAGATGTTCGCGTTCATTCCCGAGCGGCCTAAGCTAGCGCTGCCAGAGAATATGATTCGCCTCGAGCGGCACCGCGGCGCCGGCCAGGCGCGGCACCGCCCGGGCAGTGTAATCGCCTGCCGGCCGGTTGGCCGGCACGGCCACCCGGTACAGGCCACAGCCGGGCTCAGCCGCTCCCGGCTGCAACGTCATGTCATACACCTGCGGGCCCGCGCCGTCGACACCGTTGGCGTACAGCTGCACGGTGAGGTCCTCGGGGGGCAGGCCGGCCAGGTTCACCTGCACGTCGAATTCGAAGCCGCTGGCCGTGGTTGCGACCTGCAGGCTCTCGAAGCGCAGCTGGTTCCAGGCCGCGTCCAGCCGTTCGCGCCAGCGCAGCAGCTTCCGGCCCTCCTCCCCCTTGCCCTGGCCCGTGCCGGCCGAGCGCCGCCACCACTCGTGCGCGGCCGGCAGATAGTAGCGCTGGGTGTAATCGTGCACGGCGCGGCTGCTGGAGAACTGCGGCGTCAGGGTCGCCATGCTCTCCCGCATCCGGGCGATCCAGGCGGTGGGGATCCCGGCGGAATCGCGCGTGTAGAACTGCGGGACGACTTCGCGCTCCAGCACATCGAACAGCGCCGCGGCGTCGCGATCATCCCAGGCGCCCTCGTCCCCATGGGTCTGCGCATCACCGATCGCCCAGCCGACGCTCGGCTGGTAAGCCTCGGCCCACCAGCCATCCAGCTGCGAGAGATTGATGCCGCCGTTCACCAGCACCTTCATGCCGCTCGTGCCGCAGGCTTCCCAGGGACGGCGCGGCGTATTGATCCAGACATCCACCCCGTGCACCAGCTGCTCGGCGACCGCCATGTCGTAGTCAGCCAGAAAAATCACGTGGTTGCGCGCGTCCGTACCGCGGATGAACTGCAGCCACTGGCGGATGAGAGCCTGCCCGGGCTCATCCGCCGGATGCGCCTTGCCGGCGATGATCAGCTGCACCGGACGATCCGCATTCGAGAGCAGGCGCAGCAGCCGCGCGGGGTCGCGCAGCAGCAGGTTGGGCCTCTTGTAGGTCGCAAAACGGCGGGCGAACCCCAAGGTGAGCACCTTCGGATCCAGAAGCTGGCGGGCGCTCTCGATGACCTCCTGACTCTCGCCTGAGACCATGAACATCCGGCCCAGCTGAGTACGCGCGGACTCGATCAGCGCCGCCCGCGATTCATTGCGGAACTGCCACAGATCGGCTTCACTCACCCCGCGTATGCCCACCGCGGCGGCACCGTCGGGTGACTGCCAGCAATCCATCGCGCACGCCGCGGTCCACAGGTTCTCCGCCTGCTGCGAATCCCAGGTGGGCATGTGCACGCCGTTGGTGATGTGGCCGACCGGAACCTCCTCCTCGGGCCAGCGCGGGAAAAGATCGGCGAAGATCTGCCGGCTGACTTTACCGTGCAACTTACTGACCGCGCTGACCGCACCGCTGCCGCGGATGGCGAGGTAGGCCATGTTGAAGCTCTCGGACCAGTCCTGGGCGTTGGCCCGACCCAGTGCCAGCAGCTGGTCGGTGCTGATCTTGAGACTGCTCTGCGCGTAGGCACCGAGGTACTGCTGGATGAGCTCCGGTGCAAAACGGTCGAAGCCGGCGGCCACCGCGGTATGCGTGGTGAACAGATTGCCGGCGCGCGTGGTCGCGAGCGCCGTGGCGAAATCCTCGCCCGTCTCCTGCATCCAGGCACGCGCGCGCTCCAGCACGGCGAATGCCGCATGCCCTTCGTTCAGGTGGCACACCTCGGGGCGGATGCCGAGTTCGGCCAGCAGCTTCCAGCCACCGATGCCGAGGATCAGTTCCTGCCGCAGGCGCAGTTCCGGACCACCGCCGTAGAGTTCACTCGTGATGCCGCGCCAGGCCGGAAAGTTCGCCGGATCATTGCTGTCGAGCAACAGCAGCTTGACCCGCCCGACCTGCGCCTGCCAGGTCCGCAGCCACACCGGGAACCCGGGCAGGTCGACCTTCAGGCGCAGCCACTCACCGCTCGCCGCGCGCAGCGGCGTGATGGGCAGCTGATCCGGGGCGTTGTAGGGAAACAGGGCCTGCTGACCACCGGAGCGGTCGATGACCTGGCGGAAGTAACCCTGCTGGTACAGCAGTCCCACGCCCACCACCGGCACACCCAGGTCGCTCGCCGACTTGAGCTGATCGCCCGCGACATTTCCCAGCCCCCCGGAGTAGATGGGGAGTGCCTCACTCAACATGAACTCCATGCTGAAGTAGGCAACCTGGGTCAGGACACTGCGCGGATGGTTCTGATCGAACCAGGAAGGGGCCGAGAGCGAGGTGCGACGCGCGCGCGCGACTTTGTCCACTTCGGCACGAAAGGCGGGATCGGACAGCGCCTTCGCGATCCGTTCGGCCGAGCCGGTCTGCAGCACGGTCCAGGGGTTGCGGGTGAACTCCCACAGCGGCTCATCCAAGCGTCGCCACAGGTGATCGGCCCCGTGGTCCCAGGCCGAACGCAGATCGAGCGCGAGTTCGGTCAGGTCCCTCATCCCCTCATCACGCGCTTGCGAATTCATATTCTTGTCACCTACTTTTTTACAGTGTGGATTTTACGCGTGCGAGGACCCGGGGCTGTCATCCTTTGTCTGAAACTTGTCTGAAAACCGCGGCGCGCGGAGCCCTTCGCCGAAGCGCATGCCGCGGTGTAACATTCGAGGCTTGGCGCCTTCAGGATCACCGCATGCACCAAAAACTCGACGGCCCGGCCCTGGATACCCTGTTTCGCGAAGCCAGGACCCGCAACGGCTGGAGTCCCGAGCCGGTCAGCGACAAGTTGATCCGCGAACTTTACGACCTGATGAAGTGGGGACCGACTTCCGGCAACGGCTCGCCGGCGCGCTTCGTCTGGGTACGCTCGCCCGAAGGCAAGGAAAAGCTGGCGGCACTGGCCTCCGAGGGCAACCGCCCGAAGATCCTGGCAGCACCGCTCACCGTCATCGTTGGCTATGATCTGTACTTCGGCGAACACATGCCCAAGCTCTTCCCGGCGCGCGGCGAGGCGATGAAGGCCATGTTTGCGAAGGCCCCGGACCTTGCCGAGACGACGGCGATGCGCAACAGCAGCCTGCAGGGTGCCTATCTCATTCTCGCGGCGCGCGCGCTGGGCCTGGATTGCGGGCCGATGTCGGGCTTCGACAATGCCGGCGTCGACCGCGAGTTTTTTGCCGATACGCAGATCCATTCCAACTTCATCTGCAGCATCGGCCATGGCACCGATGAGAACCTCTACCCGCGCAATCCGCGCCTGACATTTGATGAGGCCGGGCGGTTCGCCTGAACCGGCCGGAATAGATTATGAGTTCACTTTCATTGCGCGATCAGTTGCTGCAGGCCGGCCTCGTCAACGAGCAGCAGGTCAAGGAAGCCGAGCGCCAGTCGCAGCGCAAGCAATACCAGGGTCAGAAGCACCAGCCCCGCGCCCAGCGCAGTGGCCCGACACCGCAGGAGCTCGCGGCGAAGAGGCAGGCCGAAGCCAAGGCGGCCCGGGACCAGGAGCTGAACCGCAAGCAGCAGGAAAAGGCTCAGCGCAAGGCGCTGTACGCGCAGATCAAAGAACTGGTGGCGCAGAACCGCATCGTGCGCCCCGACTGCGATGAGACCTACAACTTCATCGACGGCGGCAAGGTCCGGCGCATCCGGGCGGACGCCGCGCTGCGCGAACGGATCGGTCGCGGCGAGGTGATCCTGGTGCGTTGCGAGGGCCGCTATGAGCTGGTGCCGCCGGCGATCGCGGACAGGATCCGCGAGCGTGATGCGCGCGCCGTGGTCGATCCGAAACCGTCACCTGCAGCGAGCGAGGTCGTGGACGAGGCCTATAAGGACTTCGTGGTACCCGATGATCTGATGTGGTGAGCTGAACTCGACTCCTTGGGATGTAATGAAATACCGGGCGCCTCGGTCTGGTCATATACATCAACGATGCGCGGTGCAATTGCACCCCCAAGGAGAGACCGATGTCCCTGAAATCCCACAGTGTGGTTCGCGGGCTGCTGTTCGGCGTGTGTCTGGCAGCGGGTTCCGGCCTCGGCAGCGGCCTGGCAGCGGCCCAATCCGCGCCCGCGAACCCCTTGGCCGGCATGGTGCGCTTCGGCGGCACCGTCACCAGCGCCAGCGGCAACGACTTCGTCGTCCACTCCCCGGACGGCGGCGACATGCAGCTGACGATGCCTGAAAGGCCCAACATCATGGTCAGCGGCAAGGGCACCGTGGCGGATCTCGCCGCCGGCAAATTCGTCGGCTGCACCGCGGTCAAGCGCGCCGACAACCTGCTGCATGCGACCGAGTGTCACATTTTCCCTGAAAGCATGCGCGGCATGGGCGAAGGGCACAACCCGATGGGGCCGCCGAATACCACCATGACCAACGGCAGTGTCGCGACCATTGCTAATGGGCAGGTTGCCTCGGCATCCGGCGCGGGCGCCGGTGCGACCATCAACGTGACTTACAAGGGCGGCCAGCAGACCATCCTGGTGGGTCCGGACGCTCAGATCACCCAAATCGCCGCCGGGACGCCGGCCATGGTGAAACCCGGCGTGAAGGTCATGGGCGCCGCCAAACCGGCCGCCGCGGGTCCTGCGCAGGTGGCCTTCCTGAGCCTCACGCCCTGATTCCGCGCACTGCGGCGGCGCACCTGGCGCCGCCGCGCACCGTCTTTGCGCGATCCCTTGACAGCTGACCACCCATCTGGAGTATTACTAAAACCAAGATCAGTAATAACGCAGGGTCTGTCCCGTGGACGTACTACCGCAACTCGCCCGCCTGAGCATCAGCCTGCCGGCTGAACTCCTCACCCAGCTGGATGCGATGGTCGCCGAACGCGCCCTGCCCAGCCGCTCGCAGATGATCGCCGAACTCATCCGCCACGAACTCGCGGAACATAGCGAGAGCCGCGAGGACGCCGTGCTCGCCGGCACCCTCACACTCATCTACCGGGCCGAAAGCGGTCGCGTGCGCCAGGCCCTCGCGAACACGCAGTCGACCTACATCAAGGAAGTGATCTCCTCCCAGCACGTGCTGCTGGAGGATGATCAGTGCCTCGAAGTCCTGCTGGTGCAGGGTCCGGCGCCGCGACTGCACTCCCTGTGCGACGACCTGCGCAAGGTCCGGGGCATGCAGCAGATCAAACTGGTGACGACCACGGCGCTGTTGCCACCGCTGCATTCCCACGGTGCGGAGGAATTCCCCGCCGCGGCGGGGCGCCTGCTCAGGGGCGGCCGATGAGCACGACCGCCGATCCGAAGGGTGCCCAGGCGCATGCGCGGGCCATGGGCAACACCCGCATCGAGACCATGCCGACGCTGCCGGCGAGCGCCGCGGCGACGCGGCCGGACGGGGTGAGCGCGCAAAGCATGCTGTGGGAGACGACGCTCGGCGCGGGGGGCTACGCCGCCAAGGAACTGCGGCGTGGTGCGCGGCTGCGGCTCACCGATCTGTACGGCGATGCGTGCGCCTCGATGCTGATCTTCAACGCCGAGCGGCCGGTCGAGCGGCTGAACGTCGCGGACACCATCAAGATCCAGTGGAACGCGTACCTCGCGCCGGGAAAGCTGCTGCTGTCGGATATGGGCCGGGTGCTGATGAGTCTCATCGAGGATGAGGCCGGTACGCACGACCTCTTCTGCGGCGCCTCCACCGCGCGCTCGAATGCCGAACGTTACGGAGACGGCGACAACTGGGGCCGGCATCCGAACGCCCGCGACCGCTTCGCGCTGGCGGTGAGCAAGTTCGGGCTCGGCCGCAAGGACGTTCATCCGTGCATCAACTGGTTCAAGGGAGTGCGGATCGCAGCCGATGGCGCAACCCAGCTGCAGAGCGGTCCCTTCGCGGGTGGCCGCGGCCTGACGCTGCGTGCCGAGATGGATCTGATCGTGGTGCTGGCGAACTGCCCGCACCGGCTCGATCCGCGCGCCGACTATACCGTCACGCCGCTCCGGGCCAGTGCCTGGCGCGGCGCGCCGACGCCTATCGATGATCCGATCCGCACCGCGACTCCCGAGGGGCTGCGTGCCTATCTGAATGTCGAAGACTATTTCTCCCGTTGAGGTGCCCATGAGCACGCCCGCCGTTGCTGCCCTGGCCGGACTCGCCACGATTCTGCTGGACGAGGTCGTGCCGCCGCGCGCGCCCTGGTCGCACCTGGTGCGCAAGGGCGAGACCCTGCGCATCATCGATCTGGAGGGCAATCAGTCCGCCGATTTCCTCATGTATGCCGCGGCCGATGATGCCGAGCGCTACAGCGCCCAGGACACGATCGCCGCGCAGCGCAACGTCTACCTGCGCAGCGGATCCATGCTGTATTCGAACGAGGGCAATCCGATGGCCCTGCTGACCGGGACCGATGTCGCCTATCACGACACCATCGGCGGTGCCTGCAGCTGCGAGAGCAACACGCTGCGCTATGGCTTCCACACCCTCGCGCATCACGCCTGCGTCGAGAATTTCCTCGAGGCCAATCTGCGCTACGGGCGCGGCAAGCGCGACATGGTCTCCAACATCAACTGGTTCATGAATGTGCCGGTCGAAGCCGACGGTGCCCTGGGCATCGTCGATGGCATCTCGGCGCCCGGACTGCACGTGGACCTGCTGGCACAGATGGACCTGGTGGCCGTGGTCTCCAACTGCCCGCAGATCAACAACCCCTGCAACGCCTTCAATCCCACGGCCCTGCGCATGGTGATCGCCGGACGCAGCTGATGTTCAACAAGGTCCTGATCGCCAATCGCGGCACCATCGCCTGCCGCATCATCCGCACGCTGCGCCGCATGGGCGTGGGCTCCGTCGCCGTGTATTCGGATGCGGACCTGGGCTCGCTGCACGTCCGGGAGGCCGACGAGGCGGTGCGCCTGGGGCCGGCGGCCGCGGCGCACAGCTACCTGGATGTCGAGGCGATTCTCGCCGCCGCAAAGGCCACGGGTGCGACCGCCATTCATCCCGGCTACGGCTTCCTGAGCGAGAACGCGCTGTTCGCCGAGCGTTGTGAACAGGCCGGTATCGCCTTCATCGGCCCGACCCCGGCCAACATCCGCGCGTTCGGCCTCAAGCACACTGCGCGCGACCTCGCGCGCGCGGCCGGGCTGCCACTGATGGCCGGCAGCGAATTGCTGAGCGACGCCGCTGCGGCGGTGGCCGCGGCGGAGCGCGTGGGCTACCCGGTGATGCTCAAGGCCACCGCGGGCGGCGGCGGTATCGGCATGCGGGTATGCGAGGATGCCGCGGCCGTCAGCGAGGCGTTCGCCTCCATCGAGCGTCTCGCGGGCAGTAACTTCGCGGACGGGGGCGTGTATCTGGAGCGCTTCGTGCGTCATGCCCGCCACGTTGAAGTGCAGATATTCGGCGACGGCAACGGCAGGGTCGTGGCGCTGGGCGAGCGTGACTGTTCGCTGCAGCGGCGCAACCAGAAGGTGATGGAGGAGGCTCCGGCGCCGCGCCTGCCGGCGCCCACCCGCGCCGCTTTGCACGATGCGGCGCTGCGTCTCGGGCGTGCTGCCCGCTACCGCTCGGCCGGCACCGTCGAGTTCCTCTACGACGGCGCACGCGATCAGTTCTTTTTTCTGGAGGTGAATACCCGCCTGCAGGTGGAGCATGGTGTCACCGAGCAGATCACCGGTGTGGACCTGGTCGAATGGATGATCCGGGCCGCCGCCGCGGAGCTG
>Ga0302314_10006973_pt1 | contig 20376 bp, 17 predicted proteins | sample III_Palsa_N2_3_FD_200533 | JGI IMG/M metagenome (GOLD analysis project Ga0302314, IMG submission 200533) | Peat permafrost microbial communities from Stordalen Mire near Abisko, Sweden - III_Palsa_N2_3 | ecosystem: Environmental > Terrestrial > Soil > Palsa > Peat permafrost | place: Sweden... | reverse complement strand
AGCCCCACGACCAGGTCTGGGCGCACGAATTCACCCTGGCCGACGCCCGCGGCGAGACGCTCGACTTCGAGGCCATCGAGGATGCCTTCGAGGACGCCTTCATCGCCATCTGGGACGGCCGCGCCGAAAATGACGGCTTCAACCGGCTGGTGATCGAGCTAGGCATCTCCTGGCGCGAGGCGGCGCTGGTGCGGGCCCTGGCGCGCTATCGCCAGCAGTCGGGGCTGGAGCCCAGCGAGGCTGTGCAGCAGGCGGCCTTGAGCGACCATCCGGACGTGACGCGGCTGATCCTGCAACTCTTCCACACCCGCTTCGATCCGGCGCTGAAGGCCGACATCACGGAGCGCCAGGCCTCGGCCGAGGCCCTGTTCGCCAAGATCATCGAGGCGCTGCAGGCGGTGGAGAGCCTCGACGCCGACCGGGCGCTCAGGCGCCTGGCCGCCCTGGTCCAGGCCTCGACCCGCACCAACTATTTCCAACGCGACGAGGCCGGGAACCCCAAGCCCTATATCAGCTTCAAGATCGCCTCGCGCCTGCTCGAAGACCTGCCCGAGCCGAAGCCGTTCCGCGAGATCTTCGTGCTCGCCCCGCATGTGGAGGCGGTGCACCTGCGCTTCGGACCGGTGGCGCGCGGCGGCATCCGCTGGTCGGATCGGCGCGACGATTTCCGCACCGAGGTGCTGGGCCTCGTTAAGGCGCAGAACGTCAAGAACGCCGTCATCGTGCCGGTGGGCTCCAAGGGCGGCTTCTATCCCAAGCGGCTGCCGCGCGGCGGCTCGGCCGACGCCATCCGCACCGAGGCCGTGCGCGCCTACAGCACCTTCCTGGACGGCCTGCTCGACCTGACCGACAACCTCGCCGCCGACGGGACGGTCATCCCGCCACAGGGCGTGGTGGTGCTGGACGATGACGACCCCTATCTGGTCGTCGCCGCCGACAAGGGCACGGCCAGCTTCTCCGACATCGCCAACGCCATCGCTGAGGCCTACGGCTTCTGGCTCGGCGACGCCTTCGCCTCGGGCGGCTCGGCCGGTTATGATCACAAGGCCATGGGCATCACCGCCCGCGGCGCCTGGGAGGCGGTCAAGCGCCACTTCCGCGAGATGGGCAAGGACATCCAGGCCGAGCCCTTCACCGTCATCGGCGTCGGCGACATGTCGGGCGACGTGTTCGGCAACGGCATGCTGCTGTCGAAAGAGATCCGCCTGGTCGCCGCCTTCGACCATCGCGACGTCTTCATCGACCCCGAGCCGGACGCCGCCAGGTCCTTCACGGAACGCCAGCGGCTGTTCGACCTGCCGCGCTCGTCATGGGCCGACTATGACGCCAGCCTGATCTCGAAAGGCGGCGGTGTCTTTTCCCGCACGCTGAAATCGGTGACCCTGACGCCGGAAATCAAGGTGCTGCTCGACCTGCACGTCGACGCCCTGACCCCGGCCGAACTGATCAACGCCATCCTGAAGGCCAGGGCCGAACTGCTCTATCTCGGCGGGGTCGGCACCTATGTGAAGGCGCCGTACGAGACCAACCTCGACGTCGGCGACAAGGCCAACGACGCCATCCGGGTCAACGGGACGGACCTTCGGGTCAAGGTCGTCGGCGAGGGCGCCAATCTCGGCGTCACCCAGGCCGGGCGCATCGCCTTCGCCCGCGCGGGCGGCCGCATCGACACCGACGCCATCGACAATTCCGCCGGGGTCGACACCTCCGACCACGAGGTGAACATCAAGATCCTCACCGGGATGGCCGAGGCCAAGGGCAAGCTCGACCGCCCCGGCCGCGACAAGCTGCTGCAGTCCATGACCGGCGAGGTCGCCGCCCACGTCCTGGCGCACAATATCGACCAGACCCTGGCGCTCAGCCTGATGCAGCGCAGCGCCGTGAGCGACCTCGACGCCCAGGCCGGCTTCATGACGGCGCTGGAGCAGGAAGGCCGGCTCGACCGGGCGCTGGAAGGCCTGCCGGACGCCGCGGCCATGGCGGCGCTACGCCAGGCCGGGCTCGGCCTCACCCGGCCAGAGCTTTCCGTGCTGCTGGCCTATGGCAAACTCGACCTGTTCGACAGCGCTATCGCCGGCGGCGGGCCGGACGATCCGGCCTTTTTCGAGACGCTGAAGGCCTATTTCCCGACCGCGCTGGACCGGTTCAGCGACGAGATGTGGCGCCATCGCCTGCGCCGCGAAATCATCGCCACGGTCCTGTCCAACGACATCGTCAACCTGTGCGGACCCACCTTTCCGCGCCGGCTGATGGCGGCCGCCAGCTGCGATGCGACCGCCCTGATCGTCGGTTTCGCCGCCGCGAAGGAGACCTTGCGCTTCGACGAGAGCTGGGCGGCGATCTCAGGGCTTGAGGGCCAGATCCCCGCCGAGGCGCAGACCGCCCTCTTCGCCGAACTCGCCGGCATATTGCGCGCCCAGACCTATTGGCTGGCCCGCCGCGCCTGTCAGAAGGGCCTGTCCGCACCGATGGAGAGCCGGCCCCAGGCCCAGATCGCCGGCGGCGGCGTGCCGGTCGCGGCCCTGATCGACGCTTACAAGCCGGCCATGGATGAGCTGCGCGAGGCCGGGCCCTCGATCCTGTCGCCGTTCGAGCAGAAGATGGTCGCGCGGCGCATCAAGGCCTTCCGCCGCGGCGGCGCGCCGAACGCCATCGCCGCCAGCCTGGCCAATCTCGCGCTCCTGACGACGGCCTGCGACCTCGCTGACCTCGCCAAGACCGCGGAATGGCCGATCCATGCCGCGGCGGTGCTCTACCACCAGGCCGGCGCAGCCTTCGGCTTTGACCGCCTGCGCGCCGGCGCCGGCTCGCTGCAGACGACCGACGGTTTCGAGCGGCTGGCGGTTCGCCGGCTGATCGAGGACTTGGTCGTCGAACAGACCGCCCTGACCCACGCCTTGATCGACTTCGCCGGAACCGAGCAGGCGGGCGAAACCGCCGCCGCGGCCCGCTCGGTCGTGCGCGGCTGGGCCGCCCTGCACGCGGAGACGGCGCGCACCTGCGAGGCGAGCCTGGCCAGCCTCGAGGCGGCCGGCGACGGCTGGAGCCTCGCCAAGTTGACCATCGGGGTCGCGGCCGTGCGCGAACTGGTCGCCGCCACGCGCTGAACCGCGCCCTGCGCCAAAATGCAGCTTAACCATGGGGGCCGACACGTGCGAGGTATGGGCCATGGCGGCCCCAAGACCGCCTTGGGAGAAAACCATGCATCTGCCTGTCGCTCTGATCACTGTCCTTTCGCTGATGGTCTACCTCTGGCAGGGCCAGAGGGTGGGCTCCGCGCGCGGCCGCCTCGGCGTCCCCGCACCGGCCACCACCGGCCATCCCGAGTTCGAGCGGCATTTCCGCGTCCAGGCCAACACGCTGGAAGGGCTGATTGTCTACCTGCCCTCGCTGTGGCTTTTCGCGATCTATACCGGCTGGGAGTGGGTCGCGGCGGCGCTGGGCCTGATCTGGATCGTCGGACGCATCCTCTACACCACCGGCTACGCCAAGGAGGCCAGTGCGCGCAGCCTGGGCTTCGGCGTCCAGATCCTCGCCACCCTGGTCCTGTTGCTCGGTTCAGGCGGGGCAGTGGTGTGGGCGCTGATCCGGAGCTATCATTAGAGCGCAAGGTCGGGGCTGGTCACCGCGCGTGGCCGGTTTGGTATCAGGACGACCGAAGCGCTGACCCGAGCGCCCGCGCCGGGAGACGCCTTCGGACCCGTTCGAAGGAGGCGTCGAATGAAGAGATGGATACTGGCCCTCGCCGCGAGCGTCGCGCTCAGTGGGGCGCTGTCAGCCTGCGAGACCGCGACCCCCTACCAGCCGCTGGCGGCCGGAACCGCCCAGTCGGGCGGCTACAGCGAGATGAAGCTGGAGGACGACCGCTGGCGGGTGACCTTCAAGGGCAACAGCCTGACCTCGCGCGCGACGGTCGAGACCTATCTGCTGCACCGCGCCGCCGAGTTGACGGTGAGCCAGGGCTTCGACTGGTTCGAGACCAACCAGCGCCAGACCGACAAGCGCACCGAGACCTTCGGCGAGCCGTTCGGCCCCTACGGGTTCGGCTGGCGCTATTATCGGCGCGGCCTGGGCTGGGGTGATCCGTTCTGGGGCGGCGGTCCCTATGGGGGTGGCGGACCCTATTGGGGCGGCGGGCCCTGGGGACCCTGGGGCGGCGATATCGATATCCAGACCATCGAACGCTACGAGGCCTCGGCCGAGATCGTCATGCATCATGGCCCAAAGCCGGCCGGCGACGCCCACGCCTTCGACGCCCGCCAGATCCTGACCAACACCAAGATCGTGACGCCCACCTAGGAAGAACCCTTCCCCCTCGATGGGGGAAGGGCAGGGTTGGGGGTGTTGGCAGTGAGGTGACGGGTGGGCGCGAGTGGGCGCCGAGCCCACTTGCGTTCTTCGCCCCAACTCGGCGGGCACACCCCCACCCAACCCTCCCCCATCGAGGGGGAGGGCTTTAAGCGTTACCGCGGCGCCATGCGGATGGCGCCGTCGAGGCGGACGTCTTCGCCGTTCAGGTAGCCGTTCTTGATCATCTCCAGCGCCAGCGAGGCGTATTCGTCCGCGACGCCGAGACGCTTGGGGAAGGGAACCTGGGCCGAGAGCGCCGCGCGGACCGGCTCCGGCGCGCCGGCCAGCAGTGGCGTGTCGAAAATGCCGGGCAGGATGGTGTTGCAGCGGATGTTTTCCTGGCTGAGGTCGCGCGCCACCACCAGGGTCAGGCCCACGACGCCGGCCTTGGACGCCGTGTAGGCCGCCTGGCCGATCTGGCCGTCCTCGGCCGCAACCGAGGCGGTGTTGACGATCGCGCCGCGGTCGCCGTCCGGCAGCGGGTCCAGGGTCAGCATGCCGGCCGCAGACTTGGAGATGCAGCGGAAGGTGCCGACCAGGTTGATCTGGATGATCATGTTGAAGGCGTCGGTGGCGAAGCGCTTGATCTCGCCGGTGTCACGGGCTCGGCTGACGGTGCGGGCGGCGTTGCCAGTGCCGGCGCAGTTGACCAGGATGCGCTCCTGGCCGTTGGCGGCGCGGGCGGCGTCGAAGGCGGCGTCGACCTCTTCCTCGGAGGTGACATTGGCGGCGCAGAAGACCCCGCCGAACTCCTTGGCCAGGGCCTCGCCCTTTTCGCGCTGACGTTCGAGGTCGAGGATGGCGATCTTGACGCCGTGGGCGGCGAGCGCACGGACGGTGGCGGCCCCAAGGCCGGAGGCGCCTCCGGTGACGACGGCGGCGATGCTGGAATCGAGCTTCATGGACGTGGACCCTCCTGGCGGGTTTAAATGACCGCGAAGGTCCGCGGCGTTGGCGCAAGCGTTTAGCCGGGTTGAACGCGGACGCCAACGATGACCCAAGGGCGCCTGATCAAGCGGCGTCCGTCAAATAGCCGCAAAGGGAGCCCGCCATGGCCTACGAAGCGATCCTCTACGACAGGCACGAGCAAGTCGCCGTCATCACCCTGAACCGGCCGGAGCGGCTTAACGCCATCTCCCAGGCCATCCGCGAGGAGGTGCATGCGGCGGTTCAGGCCGCCCAGGACGACGACGAGGTCCGCGCCCTGATCGTCACCGGCGCGGGGGATCGCGGCTTCTGTTCCGGCGCGGATTTGAGCGGCGGCGCCGAGGCGCGGGCGCGCCTGGCGGCGGCCGAGCAGAACCAGACCCAGAAGCTCGACGAGATCGGCTGGGTCGGCAAATGGGCGCGGCGCTTCTTTTATTTCGACAAGCCGATGATCGCCGCCGTCAACGGCATCGCCGCCGGCGCCGGGATGAGCATGGCCCTGGCGGCGGACTTGCGGGTCGGATCGGAGCACAGCCGCTTCAAGAGCGTCTTCATCGAACGCAACTTCTCGCCGGATTCGGGCCTGAGCTACTTCCTGCCGCGGGTGATCGGCTACAGCCGCGCCGCCGACCTGATCTTCACCAGCCGCACCGTCCTGGCCGACGAGGCCCATCGCCTCGGCCTGCTTGACCGTTTGGTTCCGCACGCCTCCCTCGTCGAGGAAGCGGTGAAGGTGGCCAATGAGATGACCGGCTGGCCGCCGCTGGCCTTGCGCATGAGCAAGCGGGTGCTGCAGCACAATTTCGAAGCCGACTTCGAGGACGCGATCAAATACGAGAGCGTCGGTCTTGGCTTGTCGCGCAAGGCGACCAACGACCAGCGTGAATCCCTGTTAGCCTTCACGGAAAAACGCAAGCCGCAATACACGGGAACCTGATTGCGAACTTTGAGCAGTCTTGGAAATTATACAGTAATTAGCTTTTTAAATACGGATAATGAATTCAGTACGTTTAAGGTTTACCGGCGTTTACTTTAACGATTAACGACAACGCAAGGCGTTCCCCCGCATAAACTGCCCGATCCCGACACGTTGGTCGAGGGTTCAGCTTGGATTTCGGGGGCACGAATGCGGCTGGGTACGATTGTCAGTATCGGAGCGTCCGCGGTGTTGGGCATCGGCGCGCTGCTGATCGCCCGCCTTTGGATTCCGAGCCATGCGCCGCACCCGGCCGCCGCCCAGGCGGCCCCGGTGGTCGTCGAGACGCCGATCGTGGTCGCCGCCAAACCGATCCCCTGGGGCGCCAAGCTCGACGGCCAGTTCCTCAAGGTTATCCAGATGCCGGCGGCCGACGTGCCGCAAGGCGCCTATTCCAGCGTCGGCCAGATCCTCAACCAGGACGGCGGCGCGCCGATGGCGCTGAGCGCCATGGCCGTAAAGGAGCCGGTGCTGAGCTCGAAGCTGAGCGGGCCGGGTGAGCGCCAGACCCTGGCCGCTCTCGTCGATCCCAATATGCGCGCCTTCACCATCGGGGTCAGCGCCGTCACCGCCGGCGGCGGCCACATCCTGCCGGGCGACCGGGTGGACGTCCTGCTGACGCGCCAGTTGCCGACCCCGCCCGGCGCCGACATCGGCAACGCCAAGCTGGAGCAGACCACGGTCGTTATCCAGAACGTGCGCGTGCTCGGCATGGACCTGAACGCCAACCCGACCTCGACCCAACCGGCCGTGGCTTCGACGGCGACGCTCGAGGTCGGCATGCCGGACGCCGAAAAGCTCGCCCTGGCCGCCGACGGCGGCACTCTGTCGCTCGCCCTTCGCCGCCCTGGGTCGGTCGAGATCGCGCCGGCGCGGCCGATCATGGCTGGTGACCTCGGGGCCACGTCCAGCCGGTACTGGGCGCTGGTCCGCATCGCGGCGAGAAAAGCGGGCGCCGACAAGGCTGTCTCGGCCATGCCGCGCGCCACCCACGCCCGGGCCGGGGCCTCCGGTACGTCCGGCGCCTCGGTCATCGTGGTCAGCGGCGATTCGGCCGCCAACGTCGATGTTCCCTTTGAAACCGCACACGCGGGCATGTGATCATGAACCTGTTCCCCAAATCCGCATCTCGGAGCCTCGCGTTGGCGGCGACCGCCGTGCTCGGCCTCGTCGCGCTCTCGCCCACCGCGGCCGTCGCTGACGCCGCGCAACCCGACGACAGCGGCGCCCATTCGATCGTCGTGGCCAAGGACAAGTCGGCCGCCTTTCGCCTCGACTATCCGGTCGGCGAAATTGTCGTCGCCCAGCCCGACATGCTGCAGCTGGTGGCCACCACCGACCACAGCTTCTACATCCGCGGCAAGGCGATCGGCGTCACCAATCTCTTGATCTACGACCAACGCCACCACCTGGCCCAGGTGATCGACGTGCGCGTCGGCGAGGACGTCGACTCGCTGCAGCAGGACATCAACACCGCGCTCCCCAATGAACACATCGTCGCGGCCAACTTCGCCGGGGGCGTGCTCCTGAGCGGCGCGGCATCCACCACGGCGGCGGCGAACCGCGCGGAAGAGATCGCCGAGCGCTATGCGCCCAAGGCCGTGTCCTCGAATATCAAGGTGGCCAACAACCAGCAGATCATGGTCGAGGTCCGTTTCATCGAGGCCAGCCGCACCTCGCTGAAGGATGTCGGCTTCAACTTCAACGCCGCCTCGCCGACCAACAATTTCAGCTTCAGCTCGGGCACGGGCCTGGCCGGGAGCCAGCCGCCGCAGGCCACCCTTTCCTATGGCGGCCAGATCGGGGCCTTCTCGATCAACGCCAGCCTGGAGGCCCTCGAGCAGAAGGGCGTGGTCCGCACCCTGGCCAAGCCCAACCTGATGGCCATGTCCGGCGAAGAGGCCAGCTTCCTCGCCGGCGGCGAAATCCCCTATCCGGTCCCGAACGGCCTGACCGGCGTCACCCTGGACTTCCGCGAATACGGCGTGAAGCTGAAGGTCACGCCCACGGTCGAGGACAATGGCGACATCCGGCTGAAGGTCTCGCCGGAGGTCAGCCAGCTCGACCAATCCACCGCGGTCTCCATCGGCGGCATCACCGTCCCGGGCCTGTTGGAGACCAACGCCTCCACCACGGTCGAGCTGAAGGACGGCCAGAGCTTCGCGATCGCCGGCCTGTTCCAGCAGCAATACAACGACACCATCCATCAGGTGCCGGGTATCGCCAACGTCCCGGTGCTGGGCGCCTTGTTCCGATCGGTCAACTGGCAGCACGCCCAGACCGAACTGATCATCATCGTCACCCCGCACCTGACGGCGCCGGCGGAGCATCCCGAAGACCTGCCCAATCCGCTGCTGGCCACCAAGGAGCCGACCAGTATCGACCTGATCCTGGCTGGCATCGACGACAAGCCGGGTCCCAATTCGCCCGCGGCGGCGCGGTGAGCCCTAGATGAGTTCCGCCGCCTTCGCCCAACGCCGCATCCTGGTCATCGGCCAGCGGCTCGCCGCCATCGCCGAACAGGCCCTGCCGGGCGCGCAGTTCGAGATCGCCGGCCCCGACGCGTTCGACGGCCAGAACCGGCCGGCCGCCCCCGCCGACCTGGTGCTGATCGACACCGCCGCCGGCGACCCCGCTCGGCTGGCCAGCCTGATCGGCGCCCTGGCTCAGGGCTCGCCACAGCCGGCCGCCATCCTGGTCGGCTCGCATCTGCCGGTGGTGGTCGCCCGCGCGCTTCTGAAGCTGAACCGGTCCGACGTGCTCGACCAACCCGTCTCGCTGCCGGACCTGGCCCGTTGCGCCGCGGCGCTCCTGGCCGACGGCTCGGGCGCGCTCGAGGCGGTGCACGCCTCGCAGTGCTGGAGCATTCTGTCGGCTGTCGGCGGCGCTGGCGGCACCATGCTGTCCATCGAACTGGCCACCACGCTCGCCGCCCGCACCCTGGGCGACCGGGTGGCCCTGGTCGACCTGAACCTCGCCGACGGCGCGACCAGCGCCTATCTCGGCTCGGCCGCCAACATGCACCTGGCCGACGCCTCGGCGTCGCCGGAGCGGATCGACGCGGCCCTGCTCGACGCTTTTTCCGTGCGCGTCGGCGGCGGGTTCGACCTCCTCGCCTGCCCGCGTGACCCGATGGCCTTCTCCAAGGTGACCCCGGCAGCGGTCCTGCGTCTCCTGGAAGCGGCCTGCCAGGTCTATGACTGGCTGGTGCTCGATCTGCCACGCGCCCGCCAGTCCTGGACCGCCGATGTGCTGGCCGGCTCCGACCAGATCCTGGTCGTCTCCGAACTGACCGTTCCGGCCCTGCTCGCCGCCCGCGCGCTTTCGCAGGAGATTGAGACCGAACTGCCCGACCGGGCGCACCCGCGGATCATCCTCAACCGCATGGCCAGCCGCATGTTCGGCCCCGCGCCGTCGCGCGGCGAAGCGGAAAAGGCGCTGGGCCGCAAGGTCGACGGCGTCATCACCTCCGACTGGGAGGCCGCCGCCTGTTCGGCCAATCTCGGCGGCCCGATCAGCCAACACCGGCCTCGCTCGAAGATCGTGCGCGACGTGGCCGCCATCGCCGAGGACCTGATCACCGGCGTCATCCCGCGCGGATCCAAGGCCGCCTGATGAGCCGTTTCGCCGCCAAGACCGTCGCCCCGGTCATCGCCTCGCCACTCGCGGCGCCGGCCGAACCGTCCCTGACCCCGCCGCCCGCGCCGCCGCGCGAGACGCCGGTCGATGCGGCCTTCTTCCGCGACGACGGCCTGCTCGACGCCCGTATCAAGCTGCACGGACGGCTGATCGACGAGATCGACCTGTCCAAGCTCGACAAGCTGGACGAGGGCGAGATGCGCCGCCAGGTGCGCAAGCTGGTCGGCGACTTCGCCCGCGAGGAGCGGCTGCCGCTGAACGGCGCGGAGCTGGAGCAGCTGGGCGCTTCGGTGTTCGACGAAATGGTCGGCCTTGGCCCCATCGAGCCGCTGCTGCAGGACGACTCGATCGCCGACATCCTGATCAACGGCCCGTTCAAAGTGTTCATCGAGCGCCATGGCGAGCTTGAGCTGACGCCGGTCCGCTTCCGCGACAACGACCACCTGCTGCGCATCGTCAACCGCATCGTCGCCACGGTCGGCCGGCGGATCGACGAGAGCTCGCCCATGGTCGATGCGCGCCTGCCGGACGGCAGCCGCGTCAACGCCGCCATCTCGCCGATCACCATCGACGGCGCGGCGGTGTCGATCCGCAAGTTCTCCAAAAAGCCCTACGACCTGCAGCGGCTGGTGACGGTCGGCGCCATGCCGGCCTGCGTCGCCGAGTTCCTGCACGGCGCGGTGCGAAGCCGCGTCTCCACCGTCATTTCCGGTGGCACCGGCTCCGGCAAGACCACGCTTTTGAACGCGCTCTCCGGCGCGATCGACCACAAGGAGCGGCTGATCACCATCGAGGACGCCGCCGAACTGCAGCTGCAACAGCCGCATGTGGTACGCATGGAGACCCGGCCGCCGAATATCGAGGGCAAGGGCGAGATCCGCCAGCGCGAATTGGTCAAGAACGCGCTGCGCATGCGGCCCGACCGGGTGATCCTGGGCGAGGTGCGCGGCGAGGAGGCCTTCGACATGCTGCAGGCCATGAACACCGGCCACGAAGGCTCCATGGCCACCATCCACGCCAATACCCCGCGCGACGCCATCACCCGCCTGGAGCAGATGGTGGCCATGTCGGGCATGCGGCTGACGCCGGAATCGACCCGCGGCCAGATCGCCTCGGCCGTGCACCTGATCGTCCAGGTGATGCGCCTGTCCGACGGCAAACGCCGCCTGACCAGCGTCACCGAGATCACCGGGATGGAGGGCCAGGTGGTGCAGATGCAGGAAATCTTCTCCTTCCAGCGCAGCCATACCGAGGCCGACGGGACGGTGATCGGCGAGTTCCGCGCCTCGGGCCTTCGCCCCGGCTGCCTCGATGAGATGCTGCGGCGGGGGATCAAGTACGACACGGCCAATTTCGACCCCGGCCACGCCCTGACCTGACCCATGTTCGGCCTTCACCTCGACGCGTCCTTTGCGGTCCAGATCCTGATCTTCGCGGCGGCCTTCTCGGCCTGCCAGGCGATCTATGGGCTGGTGCGCGTCGGCGGCGCGCGGCGGGCGGTGAACAAGCGCCTGGCGCTGTCGGAAAGCGGCATGGCGATCGGCGACATCGTCGGCGAGCTGCGCAAGCAGCGGGGCCTGCGCCAGAACGGCGAGCACAGGCTCGGCTGGGCCTGGCTGGCCGATCTGGTGATCCGCTCAGGCGTAAAGTACCAGCCGCGCAACTGGGCGATCATCATCGCTGGCATGAGCCTCGGCGGCGCCGTCCTGGTCTTCGTCCTGACCCACAATCCGCTGTTCGCCCTCGGGGCGGGGCTGGCCAGCGCCGTCGGCCCGCCCTTCCTCTATCTCAACTTCATGGCCGGCCGCCGGGCCAAGGCCCTCTCGAACCAGCTTCCCGACGCCCTGGAAGTCATCGTGCGCAGCCTCGAGGCCGGCCACCCGGTGCCGACCGCCATTGCGCTGGTCGGCCGCGAAATGCTCGATCCGATCGGCTCGGAGTTCGGCATGGCCGCCGACGAGATCGCCTTTGGCGCCACGTTGGAGACCGCCATCGGCCACATGGGCGCGCGCTGCCGGCATATCGACATCGACCTCTTCGCCGCCACCATCCGTCTGCAGGACCGTTCCGGCGGCAACCTGACCGGCCTTTTGCGCATGAACGCCCATACGGTCCGCGAGCGTCGCAAGCTGAGGCTGAAGATCGCCGCGGCTTCGGCGGAAGGAAAGATGTCGGCCTACATCCTCACCGCCGCGCCTTTCTGCGTGCTGGGCATTCTTGAACTCATCCAGCCGCGCTTCTACGGCGACGTCATCCATCTGAAGGCGACCCAGTACGGCCTGGCCGGCCTTGGCGTCTGGATGTTCCTCGGCAATCTGGTCATGAAAAAAATGATCAATATGAGGATCTAGAGCCCATGCCGGCCTCTCCCCCAGATGCCCTGACCCTCATCGCGCTGGTGATGGTGGCCGCCGGCGTCGGCGCGCTCGGCTTTGTCGGCGTCCTGCAGGCGCGGACCGGGCTGGCGCGGCGCGCGCGGTTGGAGGCGACCGCGACGGGAAGCCTTGCCGCGCCGTCGCGTCCGGGCGCCTTCGCCGGCCTGGTCGGCGGCGTGCGGCGCCTGGGCGGCCAGACCCAGGACCAGGATCCCAACCAGGTCTCGGCGCTGCGCAGCAAGCTGATGCAGGCCGGTTTCACCAGCCGCGAGGCGGTCGCCTATTATCTCGGCGCCCGTTCCATCGCCATCATCGCCGCCACGGTGGCGACGCTGATGGTGATCCCGCTGGCCTTCAGCCACACCGGCATGGGCGCCCTAATGGTCGCCGCCTTCTTTGCCCTGCTCGCCGTGATGGGTCCCGACCAGGTGCTGCGCATGCGCCGTACGGCGCGCGAACGGGAATACCGCGACGGCTTCCCCGACCTGCTCGACCTGCTGGTCGCCTCGGTGCAGGCGGGCCTCAGCCTCGACGCCGCCGTCAGCCGTATCGCCGAGGAACTGACCAACCGCTATCCGAACCTCTGCGACCACCTGATGCTGATGACGCTCGAGCTGCGCGCCGGCCGGGCGCGCAAGGAGGCCTGGGCCAGGCTCGCCGATCGGCTCGGCATCGACGAGGCCCGCTCCTTCGCCACCATGCTGCGCCAGGCCGAGGACATGGGCACCAGCCTGGGCGAGACGCTCACCGCCTTTTCCGACGACATGCGCTCCAAGCGCATCCTGCGCGCCGAGGAGCTGGCCAGCTCGCTGCCGGCCAAGCTGATGCTGCCGCTGATCCTCTTTATCTTCCCGTGCCTGATGGGCGTCCTGATCCTGCCCGCCGCCATCCACATCACCCAGGCCATGCACCACTAGGCCCTATCGGACGGCTCTATCGCCGGCATCGGTTCAATCGATTGGACGCGCGGCCTCCTGGAGTTTAGGCAGGAGGCCAGCCAAAGCCTTGTCCAAAGGCCGGCCAGCCACACCAGGGAGAAGCGTAATGGCGCTCGCGAGCAGCAAGACCCTCGACAATCTGAAGGCCGCCTTCGCCGGCGAGAGCCAGGCCAATCGGCGCTACCTCTATTTCGCGCAAAAGGCCGATGTTGAAGGCTATAACGACGTCGCCGCCGTCTTCCGCTCGACCGCCGAAGGCGAGACCGGCCACGCTCACGGCCATCTCGAATTCATGGAATCGGTCGGCGACCCCGCCACCGGCCTGCCGATCGGCCCCACCGGCCTGAACCTCAAGGCCGCCGTCGCCGGCGAGACGCACGAATACACCGACATGTATCCGGGCATGGCGCGCACCGCCCGCGAGGAAGGCTTCGAGGAGATCGCCGACTGGTTCGAGACCCTGGCCAAGGCCGAGCGCTCGCACGCCGGCCGCTTCCAGCGCGCCCTCGACACGCTGGACTAGTCTTTTCCCGTCATCCCCCGCTGTAGCGAAGCGAAATGCGGGGGACCCATGAACACCTGATCAAGACGGTGATCATGGGTGGCCCGAACAAGTCGGGCCATGACGTGTTTTGATTTTCCGATGGCAAATGACCCGAGCCGCGAAGGGGGCCTGAACGCCCCCTTCCGCCACCCGATCGATTGGCGAGACGACGCCTTCTACGATCTCGCCCTGGTCGAGACGGAGATGGAGCGCGTCTTCGACATCTGCCATGGCTGCCGCCGCTGCTTCAATCTCTGCGACAGCTTCCCGATCCTGTTCGACCTGGTCGACGAGAGCCCCACGGGCGAGATCGACGGGGTGGCCAAGGCCGACTACGCCAAGGTCGCCGACGCCTGCACCCTTTGCGACATGTGCTTCATGTCCAAGTGTCCTTACGTGCCGCCGCACCCGTTCGACGTCGACTTCCCGCACCTGATCCTGCGTTACCGCGCCGCCAATCGCCGCAAGGACGGGGGCGAGTTCATGCGCGACCAGCTGGCCGAGACCGACCGCAACGGCAAGCTCGCCGCCCCGGTCGCCGGCCTCGCCAACTGGGCGACCGCCAAGCGCAACAAGCCGGTCCGCAAGATCATGGAGCAGGTGGCCGGTATCGCCGCCGAGGCGGACCTGCCGCAATATCACTCGAAAACCGCCGAGCGACTGTTTCGCACCGACCCGACGCCGAACCCCGACGGCGTCGCCTTCGGCAAGCGCAAGGCCGCCGTCTATGCGACCTGTTTCGTGGACTACAACACCCCCTCGACCGCCGTCGCCGCCATGGCCGTGTTGGCCCACCTCGGCGTCGATGCGAAGCTGGACTATCCCGGCTGCTGCGGCATGCCGAAATTCGAGGCCGGCGATCTTGCGGCCGTCGCCCATCAGGCCGAGACGGTCGCCGCCCATTTCGCGCCGGTGATCGCCGAGGGCCGCGAGGTCGTGGCCCTGACGGCCAGTTGCGCCCTGATGATGAAGTTCGAATGGCCGCTGCTGCTACCGGAGAACGAGGCGGTGAAGGCCCTGGCCCTGGCCACCCGCGACATCGGGGAATACGTCGTCCAGCTCACCAAGGCTTACGGGGCGCCGGCGAACATCAAACCCATCGCTGGCGGCGTCACCCTGCACCACGCCTGCCACGCCCGCGCCCAGGCCATGGGCGTCAAGTCGGCCGAGATGCTGAAGCTGATCCCCGACACCAAGGTCGACGTGATCGAGCGCTGTTCCGGTCATGGCGGCACGTTCGGGGTGATGAAGGCGACGCGGCCCCACGCCATGAAGGTCGGCCGACCGACCGCTCGTCAGGTGCGCGAAAAGGGCAATGAAACGCTGTGCTCCGACTGCCCGCTGGCCTGCGAGCATCTGGGCCAGCTTGTTTCGGCCGAGCTTGCCGAAGGCGCGAGCATCCGCCAGGCCCACCCGATCGAGATCTTCGCCCAGGCCTGCGGAGTGATCTGACCATGCCCGCCAAAGACCGCGCTATCACCAAGGCCGACATCGTCCCGGACGCTGTCTACGCGACGCAGCGCAAGGAGCGGCGCGCCGCCCTTTTGCCCGCCAAACGTCTCAGGCGCGTGGCGCTCGGCCCCTATTGCACCCTGATCTTCGAAAGCTTCGAGACCATGCTCTTCCAGGTCCAGGAGATGCTGCTGACCGAAAAGGGCGGCGACGAACAGCTGCCGGACGAGCTGGCCGCCTATAATCCACTGATCCCGCAAGGGCATGAGCTGGTGGCCACCGTGCTGTTCGAGATCGACGAGCCGGTCCGCCGCGCCCAGGTGCTGGGCGAGCTGGGCGATGTCGAGGATCACTTCTTCTTCGAAATCGGCGCCGCGCGCGCGCGCGGCCTGGCCGAGGGCGATATCGAGCGCACCCGCGAGGACGGCAAGACCTCGTCCGTCCACTTCCTGCACTTCCACATGACCCCGGAGCAGATCGCCGGATTCCGCGACCCGGCGGTCGCGGTGCGCATCGGCTGCGACCACCCCCGCTACGCCCACCTGGCGATCTTGAGCCCGGAGACGCGGGCCGAGTTGGCGAAGGATTTGGCCTAGGGCCAAGGTAGGCTGGCGGCGAATCGACGGGCCAAACTCGCGCGATCCTTCTCCCCTCGCGGGAGAAGGGCCCCTGTTGATGACCCACCCGATCGAGTTTGGGCCTAGCCCTTTCCCAGCCACCCCGCCGCGCGGAGCTTGGCGACCGAGGCGCGGCTGACGGGCACTTCGAGGCCGTTGCTGAGGCGTAAAATCAGGTTTCGCCCACTGGTCACCGGCTCGGTGACGGCGGCCTTCGCCACCCACCAGGACCGGTGCACCTGCAGACCGTCCGTCGATCCAAGCTCGGCGATGGCGTCCTTCAGCGGCGTCAGGATCAGGTCCGAGCCTCTGGCGGTGTGCGCCCGTACGTAGTGGTCCTCCATCTGCAGGCAGAGCAGATCGCGGCCGAGCCGCGGCGGCAGCCGGTCGAGGAAACCGCCGCCGCCAGCAACGACCGGGCGCGGAGCGGGCGCTGGCGTCGCGGTCCACCCGTGTTTCGCCGCGCCCCGCCAGCCGCGATCGATCAGAAAATAATAGCCGAAGGACAGGGGCTCGGACAGGGCCAGGACCTGGGCGTACTGGCTGAACATCGGGGAGAGGTGGCCATGATTGGGCGGCCAGACCCAGGCCGAGAAGTAGCGAAGCGCAAACGCCAGCGGCAGCGCGCCGGCCGCAACGCCAACCGCGATGACGAACCAGACCGGCAGGTCGAAACGCCTCGCACCTGCCGCCGCCAGCCGCACGACGGTCGATAGGGCGATGAAACCGATCCACATATTGGCGACCCAATAGGCGATCCGCCCGGCGACGTCGGGGTTGTTGAAGCTGCCGAACGGCCCGATCACGCCCAGGAAGACGCCAAGCGCGGTCATGATGGCGAGGTCGATCGCCCATTCGCGCGGCGTGCCGGCAAGGCTTGAGGTTTCGCTCATGGGCAGAGGTTTAGCCTGCGTCGGAACAGCCCCGCAAATGGCGCTGCCCATTCGCCCATTCGCGCATCCCGCTCGCCTGATCGCGAACCCGTTCGCCGACCAGCGCAGCGTCGGTGGCGAGCCGGGCGCCGATGTCGTGTCTGGCCCCATCGCCAATGGAGCTCGCCATGACAACTGTCGCTGAAACCGCCCCCGCCGCCGAGGCCGAAGGCTCGCGCGTCCATCCCCTCTTCCATGCCGGCAAATGGCTGGCCGCCGACCTCTTCTCAACCCTGATGTTCGTTGGCCTCTATGCCGTCACCCACAGCGTCTATATCGCAACGGGCCTGGCCATCGCCGCCGGCTTCGTCCAGATCGCCTGGCTGAACTTCCGCCGCCAGCCCATCGACGTCATGCAGTGGATGAGCCTCGGCCTTGTCGTCGTCTTCGGCGGCGCTTCCCTCCTCGCCCACGACCCGCGCTTCATCATGCTCAAGCCGACCCTGATCTACGCAGTGGTCGGCGGGGTGATGCTGAAGCCCGGCTGGATGACCCGCTACCAACCGCCGGCGGCCCTGCCCTGGAGCCGCGATGTGGCCAACGGCTTCGGCTATGTCTGGGCCGGACTGATGTTCCTGACCGGCGCGGCCAACCTCGCCCTGGTCGTCCATGGCGACCCGAAGCTCTGGGCCTGGTTCATCGGCGTCGTGCCGATCGCCTCCAAGCTGATGCTTTTCGCCGTGCAGTATCTGATCACGCGCGTCATCGTGCGGCGGCGGATGCAAGCCGCCGGCGTCGCGGCCCAGGCCTAGGGGAAGTCCAATGCATCGACGAGACCTGCTCAAGAGCGCGGCGGCCCTGCCGCTGGCGGCCGCCTTCGCTCCCATTGCCGCTGTGGCCCGAGGCCTCGCCCGCCGGGTGCGCCCCACCGACGCGGCGTGGCCCAGCGCGGCGCGCTGGGCGGCGCTGAAAGAGGCGGTCGGCGGCAATCTGGTCGTCCCCGTCGCCCCGACCGCGCCCTGCGAGGCGGCGCCCGACGGCGCGGCCTGCCTGGCGGTCAAGGCCGAGTTGAAGAACCCCTTCTTCATCGGCGACCAGGTGGGCGGGACCCAGTCCTCCGGCTGGCTCGACGCGTGGACGCCGCGGCAGAGCGCCCATGCGGTCGCGGCGCATAAGCCTGAGGACGTCGTCGCGGCGGTCAATTTCGCCCGGCGGCACAATCTGCGCCTGGTGGTCAAGGGCGGCGGCCATTCCTACCAGGGCACGTCGAACGCGCCGGACTCGCTGCTGGTCTGGACGCGGGCGATGAACGGCGTCGTCCTGCACGACGCCTTCACGCCGAAGGGCCTGGAAGGGCTGCAGGCGCCAACGCCGGCGGTCAGCGTCGAGGCGGGCGCCATGTGGATCGACGCTTATGACGCCGTGACCACCAAGGGCGGCCGCTATGTCCAGGGCGGCGGCTGTACGACGGTCGGCGTCGCCGGCCTGGTGCAGAGCGGCGGCTTCGGCTCCTTCTCCAAGGGCTTCGGCACGGCGGCGGCCGATCTGCTGGAGGCCGATATCGTTACCGCCGACGGGGCCCTGCGCACCGTCAACGCGCGCAACGATCCCGAACTCTACTGGGCGATCAAGGGCGGCGGCGGCGGCAGCCTGGGCGTCGTCACCCGGCTGACCCTGCGCACCCACGACCTGCCGCAATACTTCACCGCCGCTATCGGCTCGATCCAGGCCAAGTCCGACGACGCTTTCCGACGCCTGATCGCCGCCTTCATGGGACTCTACACGGACCAGCTGATGAACCCGCACTGGGGCGAGCAGGTCACCTTCCATCCCAATAACCAGCTCGAACTGGCCATGCTCGGCCAGGGCATGACCCAGGCCGAGGCCACCGCCGCCTGGCGGCCCTTTTCCAAGTGGCTGGCCGCCAATGCGCCGGATTTCAGCGTCGTCGGGCCGCTGGTGGTCAACCTGCCGGCGCGCAACTTCTGGAACGCCGAACTGGAGCACAAACAGAACCTGATGGCGGTCGACGACCGGCCGGGCGCGCCGTCCGACCATGGCTGGTGGTCGGGCGACCGCGGCCAGGTCGGCCGCTTCTGGCACGGCTACGATTCGGTCTGGATGCCCGAGACCCTGCTGCAGCCCGACCAGCGCGACCGGCTGGCCGACGCGCTGTTCGACGCCAGCCGCCATGCCAGCTTCGCGCTGCACTTCAACAAGGGCCTGGCTGGCGCGCCGCCCGAGGCGCTAGCGAGGGTGAAGGACACCGCGACCAATCCCAATGTGATGCACGCCTTCGCCCTGGCCATTGTCGCCAACGGCGGCGCGCCCGCCTATCCAGGCCTGCCCGGAGCCAGGCCCGACCTTGCCCAGGCGCACAGGAACGCTGACGCGGTCGCCGCCGCGGCGGCGGCCCTCCGCGCCGTCGCGCCGGGCGCCGGCTCCTACCTTTCGGAGAGCAACTATTTCAACGCCGCCTGGCGCGACGCCTATTGGGGCTCGAACTATCCGAAGCTGCGCGCGGTGAAGGCCCGCTACGATCCGGACGGCCTCTTCATCGTCCACCACGGCGTCGGCAGCGAAGACTGGAGCCCGGACGGTTTCACGCGACTCGGCTAGGTCAGGCCGCCGCCGTTCCGCCGCCTTTGGCGATGCCGTGGGAGATGAAGTTCACCGCATCGTAGCGGGTCATCTTCTGCTCGATGAGCAGCCCAGCGGCGCGGCTTTCCCGCTCGGAGAAGATCGCGACCAGCACATTGGCGCCGGTGACCTCGTCAGCGCCGGACGACTGAATATGGATCACCGCGCGCTGGATGATGCGCTGGAAGCCGGCGGTAGGACTGGGATGGTCTTCGTCTTCGACCACCATCGAACTCAACCCGGCGTCCAAATAGCCCGTCAATTGCGCCTTGAGCTCATCGAGGTTGACGGCGCAGGCGTCGATTACGGCCGCCGCGTCGGGGTCGTCGGTCAGGGCGAGGAGCAGATGTTCGGTCGTGGTGTATGCGTGACTCCGCTGTCTTGCGACGGCGACCGAGCGGTGCAGCGTCTCTTCGAGATGGCGTGAGAAACCGTGACCGGACCGAACCGGACGCGCGGCTGAGTAGATTGGCTCGGAAGCCGCCGGCTTGGGCGGCTCGGCCGGCTTGGGCGATTCCGGCTCGGCGCTCAGCATGGCCGAGAGGGTGTTCCAGTCCCGTAACCCGAAGGCCTGGGCGATCAGTTCGAGGCTGTCGCTGTTAGTGACTTTGAGGCCTTTGGCGGCCAGCGCCGACCGGAATGTGCGCGCCATGGCCTTGGCGTCGCGGAAATCGCGCATGGGTTCATCCTTTGCTCATGCGAGCGAACAAGATGCGCCAGGCGCTTGCGTTGCTGGCCCGTTCGCTCAGGGGCAAAGGGCGGGTCATCGTGCGCGATACGTTCACCGAACCCCATAGGGGACGCAAGCGGCAGGCCGTATCAACCTGCCGCAAGGGTGGCGAACCCGCCCGGCCCTGTCAATGCGTCAGCGCCTGGCGAAGTTGGCGATGTCACTGGCGGTGTCGTTGCTGATGTCCGGACAGCAGATGGCGAAGATCTCGGTGCCGTGGATGGTGCCCATCACCTGGCGGCAGCGGGCGGCGACGCCGTTGTGCAGCAGCAGCCGATAGAAGCCGATGCCCTCGTCGCGCAGCGGGTCGCACTCG
>Ga0302314_10006972_pt1 | contig 20376 bp, 15 predicted proteins | sample III_Palsa_N2_3_FD_200533 | JGI IMG/M metagenome (GOLD analysis project Ga0302314, IMG submission 200533) | Peat permafrost microbial communities from Stordalen Mire near Abisko, Sweden - III_Palsa_N2_3 | ecosystem: Environmental > Terrestrial > Soil > Palsa > Peat permafrost | place: Sweden... | reverse complement strand
CGGCCCACCCTGGCGCCCGCGGCCGAGGACGTGCCGCCGAAGATCGACTTCGGCCCGCTCGACACCGCCGAGGCCCGGCTGAAGGCCTCGGCCAAGGCCTATGACGCGGCCCTGGCCGGGGCCGGCGCCCTGCCGCCCGCCAAGAGCAAGGCGCTGAACGCCGAACTGCAACAGATCGACCAGACCCTGCTCGATCCCGAGGGCCTGCCGGGCCGGCCCTGGTTCAAGAACCTGGCCTATGCGCCGGGCGTGCTGACCGGCTATGGGGCCAAGACCCTGCCGGGCGTGCGCGAGGCGCTGGAGAGCCGGCGCTGGGCTGAGGCGCAGGTCTACATCGGCCACACCGCCAAGGCGCTGAACGCCTATGCCGACCGGCTCGACCAGGCCGCGGCGCTGATCGCCGCGAAGAGCTGACCGGCATGCAGGGCTGGCTGCGCCGGAAATCGTTCGACGCGCTCGAGCGCACCGATCCGGCCCACCGGCTGAAGCAGACCCTGTCGTGGCCGCACCTGATCGCGCTCGGGGTCGGGGCCATCGTCGGCACGGGGATCTACACCCTGATCGGCGTCGGCGCCGGCCTGGCCGGGCCCGGCGTGCTGCTGTCGTTCGCCATCGCCGGGGCGGTCTGCGTCTGCGCCGCCCTCTGCTACGCCGAGATGGCGACCATGATCCCGGCGGCCGGCAGCGCCTATACCTACAGCTACACGGTGCTGGGCGAGACCCTGGCCTGGATCGTCGGCTGGAGCCTGATCCTGGAATACACCGTGGTCTGTTCGGCGGTGGCCGTGGGCTGGGCCGGCCACGCGGTCGAGTTCGTGCACGCCTACCACTGGCCGATCCCGGAGAGCCTGCTCTCCGGACCGTGGACGCCGGGCGGGCTGGTCAACCTGCCGGCCGTACTGATCACCTTCGTCGTCGCCGGCGTGCTGATCGCCGGCACGCGCGAGAGCGCGACGCTGAACATGGGGCTGGTGGCGATCAAGCTCCTGGCCCTGGCCGCCTTCGTCGCCCTGGCCCTGCCCGCGTTCAAAGCCGCCCACTTCACCCCGTTCATGCCGAACGGCTTCTCGGGGTTCGATCCCGTGAAGCACCAGAAGATCGGCGTGATGGCCGCCGCCTCGATCATCTTCTTCGCCTTCTACGGCTTCGACGCGGTATCGACGGCGGCCGAGGAGACCAAGAACCCCGGCCGCGACCTGACCATCGGCATCATCGGTTCGATGGTGCTGTGCGTGGTGATCTACATCGTCGTCGCCATCGCCGCGATCGGGGCCAGCCCGCCCGCCGCCTTCGCCAAGAGCCCGGCGCCGCTGGTGTTCGTGCTCGACCAGGTGCACCAGCCCACCGCGGCCAAGCTGGTGGCCGCCGCCGCCGTGATCGCCCTGCCGACGGTGATCCTGGCCTTCATGTACGGCCAGAGCCGGATCTTCTTCGTCATGGCGCGCGACGGCCTGCTGCCCCGCGCCCTCTCCCGCGTGAACGCCAGGACCGGCACGCCGGTGGTGATGACCCTGATCACGGCGACGGTCGCCGCCGCCCTGGCCGGCGTCTTCCCGCTCGACCTGATCGCCGCCCTCGCCAACGCCGGCACCCTCTGCGCCTTCGTCGCCACCATCGCCTGCGTGGTGGTGATGCGGATCCGCGAGCCGAACCGCCCGCGCGTGTTCAAGGCGCCCGCCTGGCCGCTGGTGGCGCTGATCGGCATTCCGGGGTGCCTCTATTTGTTCACGACGCTGCCGAATTTGACGATCGGGTTGTTCTTCGTGTGGAACGCGGTGGGGCTGGTGATTTACGCGCTGTTCAGCCGGAGGTCGGCGGTGCTGGCGCAGGGGTGAGGCGGAGGATGCGCGGGGCGGCCCACCTCATCGCTGAGCGTTCGGATCGGACTGAGCGCGGCATCGTGAAGTCGGAAAGCTACAGCGTGTCAGCGGCTTCGAATTACGGTGACCGAATTACGTTGACAGTTTACTCAACTCCATCATCCACCGCGCGGCTGAATTGAGTAAACTGTGACCGCAATACCCAAGATTGAGCGCCGCGAATTCCGCGGCTAGCTAGATCCGGCTTGAGAACGACGCCGACGTCGCCGGCATAGTCGTTTTTGTTTGCGGACACGAAGACTACGGCAGGCGCAGGTACTCGCGCGAGCGGGCAAGTATGGCATGGCGCATCCGTGTCATCGGTCCAGCAGCTGCGCCAGGTGGGTGTTCAGGTGCCCAAACGACCCGATGACGCCGTCGAGAACATGGTCGAGCGCCCGGCCGTAGCCTTGGTTCAGAGCCGCCACGTCGAAGCCAAGCGCCTCCAGGCTTCTGAACACGCCGCCGGCATCGTGGGCGTCCGCGATGCGGAGATCATTGTTCACGAAGAGAGGCGCGAGGGCCGGGTTCCGGTTCGTCAGGTCGCCGGGCTCCGGGGCAGTGCCGAACGCATCGGCGCGGTCGCCTTCCGCGTTTAGGCGCTCCGCGATGTTCGATAGAGCCTGAAGCAGCTTGCCGCTGCCGAGGTTCGCTTTCTTGAGGTCCTCGCGTTTGTGGCCGGCCCGCTCAGTGAGGCAACGAAGAAAACCATTCGGTATGCGCTGCCAGAGCTCGTAGACGCTCTTGCAGCGGGACAGGAAGGCCTGCTGGGTCATGCCGAGTGGAGCGACTTGAGCGATGCGGGAGAGCTCGGGGTAGGCCATCCACCCGTTGGCGCGCAGTTCGGCATGTGAGAACTTAACGATCTCGACGGCTGGCATGGGCGATCCCAGAAAATCGCTCAGAGCGGCAAGGTTTTCGCCCAGGTCCAGGAGTTGGTCGAGCAGGCGCTGGGTCTTCGCGGCGATGTGCTCCTCCTCCAAATCGAACTCTGTGAGCCGGGCAGGATCCACGACGTGTGCGTGTGCGTGGAGTATTTCCCGGTCGGGCTTAGGCTTGTAAAGCTCGCGCATCGGCACCTTGATCAGGTTGCGACCGACCCGCCGGCAGTCAGAGAAGCTCCATTGGCCGCCGTAGGACGGGCTGCAATACCACTGGCCGTACGTGTTGAACGGCATTGTATCGAATAGGCCGTTCTGTTCGTACCGCTCTAGGAATCGGTCATCGAGATAGACGGGCATCCCGTCGGTCAGCGCGTTGGCCCGGTCGTGCGTCATCTTTCCGGCGACGCCGGGCCAAATCAATTCTTCGGCGCTCTGCTCGGGCGACAGGTCGGGCGAGACAGCGACTACGGCCGCCCACAGCTGGAGCAGCAGACCGCCGTTGTTTTCCCGAAGGTCAAGCTCATACCAGCCATCCTCCGGCGCAAGCTTCGCATGAGCCGCGTCCGCCATGAGGGCGCGCAGTTCCGGCACGTCGGGCAGCAGGGTTTGGTAGTAGAACGCGCGCACTCCGTGGCTGCCACGCATCCAGAGGTACCTCCGCAGGTATTCGTTCGACATCGTCCAGCGGACGTCCCGCTTCTGGGCGTAGTAGTACTCGGTTGAGATCTCCCCCTCGGCGACGCCGAATTCCGGCAGCGAGAGGTCGTCGTAGATGAGCCGCTGCTGATCACCGCCTACGCAGCGCATGGATAGGCCGAGCGCCATCCAGACCTTCTCAGCGAGGTCGTACGTGTAGAACGAGCCGTCCCCCCGCGAGGCGACGATATAGTCGAGCCCCGAGATCGACGGCTCGAACCTGGCCAGGCCGCCTCGCGCATCGATATGGGGCGTGGAGAAGAAGACGACGCCGTCTCCTGTCTCTCGTATCGCCCGGAAGAGGCCCGGGCCCAGCGTCGGCGCGAGGGCCATGATCATATGCGCGCACTCGCGCTTCGGCCCGTGCGCGTCGATTTCGTAGCGGGACGAGACTTCGACGCGGAGTTGCGGACCGTCGCCTGCGGGTTCCAGCAACGCCCGCAGGCGCGGCGGCAGTAGCGCCTGCGGGATGGGCAGCTCGTTGATGTAGTCGGGGATCAAGGCCGCGCGCTCCCATGCAGCGACTTCTCCGGCGACGTGCGCGAGGAAATCGATCGAACCCAAGTAAATTACGGGAATTATGGTGACAGTTTACTCAACTCCATCACCCACCGCGCGGCCGAATTGAGTAAACTGTCACCGTAATACCCAATTCCCCTGTCATTCCAAATCGCGTCGGATCAGAAGTTTCCCGGAAAGGCTTGATGCGATCCCCACGAGGAAGGCAATGAGGCCGAATGAATTCGATGGCTTCCCAAAATCGACAAACGCAAACAGAGCCCAGCCAGCAAACATCGGCAGCGCCTTAAGGCGAACCGCCGCGCTCAGCGGGGAGCCAGCCGATTTCAGCTCGACGGCTCTCCTCGCCAGCAGATAGAAGTAATAAGCCTCAAGCGCCATCGCAAGGGAAACGCCAGTCGCCCTAAACGGGGGCGATGCGGACAATATCGCGGCGATAGCCAGTTCAGCGACGGCAGTGACGAGTGCGAGGGGCAGGCTTTTCATTTCATTTCAACGGTGGGAAATTTTCCGTTGCTAGCGCCTTATCGAGAACCTCGTCAACTTGATCGTTTGTAAACTGTCAAATCCGGGGACACCATACATAAAACTGCGGAGATGCGGGTCAGGAGCAATAATCCCCAGGCGCGAACACCGGAACAAGGTCGATCGTGATTGTCGGGCAGACGGAAATGTTGCCCCCGCCCCCGTATTCGCAGGCCCTATGGGCCGTTTCTGGCCGCCGCCTGCCAGATCCTCCTCAGATCACACCGGATGCCAGCCAAGATCCAAACCAGCTGAACCCGCCTGAGCCGTGACAATTCGCCCTTCGGCGAAGCCGGGGATATTAAATCCCCTTCGGTAGACGGGCTGCATCCAACGTGAGATCCGGGCCATGACTGAGTCTTCTCGCACTCTCTTCCGTATGTTCTACCGCAGTCGACAAACGCCCGCCGCAGCGGCCGATCTCGACCTGGTGGTCAAACAGATCATTGGTACGGCGATCCGCCGAAATCGCGAGGTCGGCGTCACCGGCCTCCTGCTCACCATTCAGGGTAACTTCGTGCAGGCTCTCGAGGGCGACATCGATGCCGTGCGCGCCGTCTACGCCCGCATCTCGATGGATCCCCGCCACCACGACCTGCATGTCATCTCCCAGGGCGCCGTCGGAACACGGCTGTTCGGCGAGTGGAACATGTGCGCCCGCGCCCTCGCTTCTTCCGACAGGGCTATCCTTGACGTGATCGACGTCAAGGGCAGCTTCAACCCCGGGGCGCTCACAGCCGCCAGCGCCCAACGCCTTCTCACTGCCGTCGCCGCCATCCAGCGTCGTACCGCCAGCGCCGCGCTGGCCGGGTAGCCGGGGCCACCGGACCGCGTTATTCAACCTAGCGCGTGTTCCGATCTGATAGAATCAGATCGGCGCTCCAGGCTTTTGTTTTGACGCGCGTTTGATCCGAAAACCGGTTCCCACTTTTCGGAACGCGCTCTAGCTGGCGGCGGGTTCGTATTGACAGCGCGCTGTGACCGGTCAGGACCATCATCGGCAACTGATCGTCAAAACCTCCGCAAGAACGGTGCTTGCGCCGCGGCGTTTCCCCGCTAGCGTCCGCGCCCCTCTTTCAGGCGGTGAGGACGCGGATCATGGGCGCGGTGTTGGGCGTGGATTTCGGCACCACCAATACGGTGCTGTCGTTCCACGATGGCCAGGGCCAGGGCCAGGTCCTGCGGTTCGGGGCGCCGGAGGGCGAGACGAGCGCCTTTCGATCCGTGCTGAGCTTCCGCGAGACCCCCGACGGGCCTTCGCGCCGGGCCGTGGAGGCGGGGCCCTGGGCGATCGAGCAATATCTGGAAGACCCGCTCGACACGCGGTTCATCCAGTCGTTCAAGAGCTTCGCCGCCAGCCCGCAGTTCCAATCGACCGATATCTTCGGGCGGCGCTATGCGTTCGACGACCTGTTGTCGGCCTTCCTGACCCGTCTGCGGGTGCATGGCGGCGACAGGCTGGCCGCGCCGCCGGCCACCGTCGTCATCGGACGCCCGGTCCAGTTCGCGGGGGCCAATCCCGATCCGGCCCTGGCGCTGCGGCGCTACGAGGCCGCGTTCAGCCGGCTCGGCTTCGAAAACATGCGCTACGTCTATGAGCCGGTCGGGGCCGCCTTCTATTTCGCCCAGCGCCTGACCGGCGCCGCCACCGTGCTGGTCGCCGACTTCGGCGGCGGCACCAGCGATTTTTCCGTCATCCGGTTCGATCGCCGGGACGGCCGCACCGTGTCCAAGGCCCTCAGCCACTCGGGTGTCGGCGTCGCCGGCGACGCCTTCGACTATCGGATCATCGACAACATCGTCTCCCCGCGCCTCGGCAAGGGCTCCAGCTATCGAAGCCAGGACAAGATCCTGCCGGTGCCCAATCGCTATTTCGCGGCCTTCGCCCGCTGGAGCCAGCTGGCCCTGCTGAAGTCCTCGCGCGACCTGCGCGAGCTGAAAGCCCTGGCGCGGACCGCGGTCGATCCCAGCCTCGCCGCGCTGGTCGAACTGATCGAGGACGACCACGGCTATCCGCTCTATCGCGCCGTCTCGCGGACGAAGGAGGCGTTGTCGCGGGAAAGGTCCGCCCGGTTCAGCTTCAGCGCCGGCAAGATCGACATCCAGGTCGATGTCGACCGCGCGGACTTCGAACGCTGGATCGCGCCGGAAATCCGCCAGATCGACGCGGCGCTGGAGCGGGCCCTGGAGGATGCGCGCCTGGCGGCCTCGGACATCGATCAGGTGTTCCTCACCGGCGGGTCGTCGCTTGTCCCCGTGGTCCGCACCCTGTTCGCCGAAAGGTTCGGGCCCGGGAAGATCGCCGGCGGCGGGGAGTTCGAGTCGATCTCCACCGGGCTTGCCCTGATCGGCGGCGCGGACGACCTCGACCTCTGGAGCGAACGCATCTCGCCGTAACGGCGGGGCAAGCTGACGGCGCCTCGGCGGATCAGGCGTCGGGCCCGCCGCGGCCGGGACGGAGCGCGCGAGACCGCTTGCGTCTACCCGCCGCCGGCCTGGTCGATGAATGTCGAGAGCGCGAGGAGCTCGGGCGGCTTCTCCGAGACGACGTCGATACCCTCTTGCCTTGCCCTTTCAACCACGTCCGGGGTCAGATCGCCGCTGATGAGCATGATCGGTATAGGTTTTCCTTCCGACCGCAGCCTTCTTGCAAGCTCCAGCCCGGTCATGGATGGCATGTGCTGATCCAGGATCAGGCAGGCGAACGTGTCGATCTCGCTCTCCAGGAAATCAGCCGCCGACGCGAAGCTCCTCGGATGCCGGCCGAGGACATTCAGCAGAAACTGAAGGGCGTCGCGCGCGGCCTCGTCGTCGTCGACGATCGCCACCATCTTGCGCTCAGCGTTCATCGTCGGTGTCCGGACCTGAAACCGCGAGGGCCGTCGGCGCCACACGACCGGTCGTATCCTTGCGCAGGGTGAAGCGGAATACGGCGCCGCCGTCCTGACGATCTTCCGCCCAGAGCCTTCCCCCATGCGCTTCGACGATCTTGCGGCTAACGGACAGACCGATGCCCATCCCGTTATCCTTGCTGGTGACAAAGGGCTGAAACAGCCGCTCGCGGACGGCCGGCAGCAACCCCGTCCCCGTGTCCGCAACCGCCACTTCCACCATCTCCGACACGTCGCTGGTGGAGAGCGACAGTTCCCTGTCCGGCTGCCCTTCCATGGCTTCGAGCGCGTTGCGGATCAGGTTCAGCAAGACCTGCTGGATCTCGATCCGGTCGGCGACAACGAGATGGCTCTGGCCGTTCGGCGCAAGTCTCACCGCGACGCCGCGGCGCCCGGCGTCGATCGCCGCCAGCGCCGTCGCGTCCTGCAGTATTTCAGTTATCGATTCCGCCTGTAGCCTGCCTTCGTTGGGCTTGGCGAATGTCCTCAGCCTGCGGACCACTTCAGCGGTCCGTACGGCCTGGTCGCTCGCACGCTGCAAGGCCTCCCCCAACATCGGCCGATCGACCTCCGCAACGGAAAGCAAGGTCTGCCCCGCATGGAGGTAGTTGATGATCGCGCTCAGCGGCTGGTTGATCTCGTGCGCCAGCGTGGCCGCCATCTGCCCCATTTCACCGAGGCGCGCCGCATGCAGAAGTTCACGATGTTGTTCTTCGAGGCGAGTCCGCGCCGACTGCAAGGCTTCGGCGGATATCCGCGCGGCGGTGACGTCGCGAGCGACCTTGGACGCCCCCACCACCCGACCATCCTCGTCGTGAATTGGCGACACGGTGAGCGAAACAAATACCGTCGAGCCGTCCTTGTGTCGGCGCGCGGTCTCGAAGTGTTCGATCCTTTCGCCTTTGCGCAGTCGCGCCAGAAGGTCGGGCATTTCGCTCTCGCGTCCGGGGAGCGCCAGCAGCGCGATCGGCGCGCCGATCATTTCCGCGGCCGTGTAGCCCAACAGGCGCTCCGCACCGCGATTCCAGCTGGTCACGACGCCGTCGACGGTCTTGCTGATGATCGCGTCGTCGGACGAGGCGACCAGCGCCGCCATCAGATCCTCGCTCTTGCGCAAGGCCTTCGAACTGCGCTCGGCTTCGGTGACGTCGTAGCCGCCGACGAAAACACCCGTCGTCTGACCGGCGTCATCCTTGATGGGCTGGAGATTCAGGTCGATGAACCGCTCTGCCGGTCCATCGATGAACCGGACCGTCGCCGCGCGCCTGTTGAACGGCAGCCCGCTCGCGTAGACCTGATCGAGCAAGCAGAGAAAGCCCTGCCCCTCCATCTCCGGAAAAGCCTCGCGAACGGATCGACCGACGAACCGCCGCGGCCCGCACAGCGTGACGAAAGCCTCGTTGACGTACTGCAGGATATGATCGGGACCAGCGAGCATGGCCGCGAAGCCAGGCATCTGGTTCAGCATGCGTTGCTGGCGTTGACGCTCGTTTTCGAGACTGTTCTGGGCGATGACCTGCGCAGTGGTTTCGTTGCATGTGCAAAACAGGCCCGCCACGACACCCATGTCGTCACGAATGGGCGTGTATGAGAACGAGAAGTGAGTCTCCTCGGGTCCATTGCCGCGATCCAGAGCAAGATTGATATCGCCCATATAAACAGCTTCACCAGAGAACACCCGATCGAACAGTGCGCCGATGTGCTCCCTCACCTCTGGCCATACATCGAAGAATGCCTGACCGAAGGCGCCTGGAAGCTTGGTTCCCAGGATGGGGATATAGGCGTCATTGTAGAAGAATATGCGCTCAGCGCCCCAGGCGATGACCATAGGCTGGGCCGAAGCCAGCATCAGGCTGACGAGAACCTTGAGTTGACTGGGCCAGTGATCCCGCCGACCGAGAACGGACGCGTCCCAGTCGAGCTCCCGCATGGGAGGTTTCATCCGCGCCAAACTTGAGACCGTCACAGACACAGAAGTCCACCGCGCCCCGAGCGTGCCGAAACACTCGCATTGGGAGCAGCTTGTCATGCCGCCCGGCTCAGGACGATACGTATTTCTACGTACTCCGGGAGGCTGGAAGCGGCAGCTGAAAGCGAATTCCATGCGGCGCAGAGATCACCCGTATTTCACCACCGAATTCACGCGCGACTGCGTGCGCGATCGATGACCGATCGCGCGTTCCACACGAAGCGCGGTCGGACCGCGGCCTCGTATTCGACACCTCGACCTCGAGGAAATCGGGAGACTGACCCCGCCCCTCGCTCAATACCCGCACATCTATATCCATGCGGTCCGTTTCCATTTCATCGATGGCGCTCGACATGAGAAGCGAGAGCGTCTGCTGGAGCAGGGCGGCCTGTTCGATGGTCTGCCCCCAGGCGCTCACCTCAAGGACGATGTAGGCCTGGAAACCCCTCCGCTCTCCCAACCACCGAATGCTTTCGTAGGCGCCTATCGCCACCCGGCCCAGATCAGCTGTCGCCGAATCGAGCCTGGCCCCGGCGTCGAGGCCCACCTCTTCCGAGGCCGATGGCCGGAACGGCGTCGCGGCATCGCCGCTTTTCAGGCAAACGAGGGGGATGTGTCTGGTCGTTTCCACGCAAGAAGCCTGCCTTGAAAGGTCTAATCTGCTCCTAGTTTTTCGATGGGTAAAAACACCTATTCACCACATCGGGTCTCATAGGTAATCACCCGGACCCACAACTTAATGATGTGGAATGCGTCGCGCGGCGAGCATGACTGGACCAAGCAGAAGGCCTGCGCTCAGATGCTTAAATCCATATACTACTCCTCGCACCACCATAATCTCTGGCTCGTCGGGTTGGCTCTGCTTGTTTCGATATTTGCCGCGGCGACCGCGGCGCTGTTGATGGCGACCGCCAGCCGCGCCAGGAAACGAACGCGCCTCACCTTGTTCCTGGTGAGCGGCGTGTGCGGCGGCGCCGGTGTCTGGGTCACCCACTTCATCGGCATGCTGGCGTTCGACCCCGGCGTGGCGACCGCGTTCGACCTCGTCGGCACCGCAGGATCACTGGTGATTTCCGTGGCGGGAGGCGCTCTGGCCGTGCTCCTCACGATCGCTGTCCCAAAACGATGGTCCGATCTTACCTGGGGGCTCAGCTTCGGGCTTTCCGCGGGCGCCATGCACTATGCCGGCATGGCCGCACTCCGTCTGCCGGGCCATCTTTCGTGGAGCCCCACGCTCGTCATGATGTCCTTGATGGCCGGCATCGGCTTTTCGATGTGCGCCCGCATCGCAGTCAGGCGGTTGAAGTCCGCGCTCGGCTTCATCGTGTCGACGGGCCTGATCGTGATCGCCACCTGCGGCCTGCACCTTCTCGGTATGGCCGCGCTCGTCATCACGCCGGACGCCAGAATAGAGGTCCCAGCCAATATTCTTTCCCACGGCGCCTTGGCCTTGGGCGTAGGGACAACGGCCGGCCTGGTCGGCCTCGTCTGCTTGGTTTGCATCTGGATCGAGTCCCAAAACAGGCGCTCGACTATCAAAGAACTTGCGGCCTTGGTGGAGGCGTTGCCTCAGGCGGCGGCCTATTTCGACGAGAAAGACGAATATGTACTGGGGAATAGCGCATTCGGCCGAGAGATCATGCACATGGGCCTGAGCCCCCAGGCTGGACTTCGATACCGGTCGATTCTCGACGGGGTGGATGCGAAAGACCAGAGTTCGGACCTTGCAACCGGCGACCCGGCCTGGATTATCGAACACCTGGACGCCCGGAGACTGGGCAAGAGCGTCCTCGACCATGAACTTGCGGATGGTCGCGTCCTGCGCGTGGAGACCAACCTCACCTCCACCGGCGGCTCCGTCACCGTTCTCTCCGACATTACGGACCTGAAGCGCCATGCCGCCGACCTCGCCGCCGCGCGCGATCTTGCCGAAGCCGCGGATCAGGCGAAGGGCAAATTCCTGTCGATCATGAGTCACGAGTTGCGCACGCCCTTGAACGGCGTGCTCGGGGTTGCCGAGCTTCTGGCCAAGGAGCCGCTGGCGCCTGGGCAGCTGGAGCTGGTCGCCATGATCCAGGACTCCAGCGCCGCTCTCGATCGGCTACTGGGCGATCTTCTGAATGTCGCCGCCGGCAACGCGGGGTCCCGGGAAATCAGGGAATCGACCTTCAATCTGCCGGCGGTCGTCGGCGCGGTCATGTCCCAGTTTGCGGACGTGGCGAGCAGGAAGGGCGTCGCCCTCAATCTAAGCGTATCCGCAGAGGCTGAAGCGTGGATCAGGTTCGACGAGGCCCATTTCAGGCAAGCGTTGGGCCATTTGATTTCGAACGCGGTGAAATTCACCGATTCTGGGCGGGTGGATGTCGACGTCACGACCTTGGCCGACACCGTCGTGTTCACGATCGCCGACACCGGTATCGGGTTTGATCCCGAACTAAGGGAGCGACTGTTCCAGAGATTCGAACAGCTGGACGGTTCAAACACCCGGCGATTTGGCGGGACCGGACTTGGCCTTTCGGTCGCGCGCGACCTGGCGCGCGGTATGGGCGGCGATCTGGCGTGCGACAGCCGTCCGGGGGAAGGATCGACGTTCGTTCTCACCTTGCCGTTCCGCCGTGAGGGCGGGCCGCTTGAAGTGCAAGCGCCGACGACCGACGAGCACCCCGACACTGGGGGCGCGCTCCAGGTCCTCGTCGTCGACGACAACCCAGTCAATCAACGAGTCCTGTCCCTCATTCTGGGCGGAGCGGGCGTGGAGACGGTGCTCGCGGACAACGGCCAACAGGCGGTGGAGCGGTGGCGAGCGGGCCACTTCGATGCAATCCTGATGGATATCCAGATGCCGGTCATGGACGGGCTGACGGCGGTCCGCACGATCCGGACCATCGAGGCTGATGACAAGCTGGCGCCGACCCCGATCATCATGGTGTCGGCGAACGCTCTGCCCGAACACGTGGCGGCCAGCTTTTCCGCCGGAGCCAACAGCCATGTTGCAAAGCCCGTCACAGCGGAGCGCCTGTTCGCCGCCCTCGGAGATCTGAGCGATGGGCCAGGAACGCTTCCCATCGCCCACGCCGCCTGACCTGAACGATGGCTGTCGCCCTCTCGCCGCCCGTCGCTGACGCGGTCCAAAATCTGACGGACGTGGGTACAGCCTCCATCCTTCGTGAACTCGAAACGTCGCGATTGCTGGAAGCCGGAAAGGCCCACGTCATTTCCGTCGGCTCCATTCACCAAGCTTTCGGCGTGCGCTGGGAGCAGCGCCGGTCGCTTGTCTGGGACTTCGTCACCGCGCAGATCACCAAACGGATCGGCGGTCACGATTTCTTCGCCCGCATCTCCGACGAGGAGTTTCTTATCGTTACGCCTAAGCTGGGCGTTTCCCTGGCGCGATTTCTCGCGGTGAGCGCACTGCGCGACACCCTGGTGCACTTTCTGGGGCAGTCCTCCTCGGAAGACATCGTGGTCAAGGTGGTGACATCATTCATCGAAACGAGTCTCACCTGCAGACCTCTGACAAAGGACGAGCTGGAGTCGGCGATCAGCGGAGCACCGGGGGACGATTCTTCCTATTCCTCCCGGGCGGCGGAGGTGGATCTGGCCGCGCCGGACCAACCCACTCCCCTGGTCGCGTTCGACGGGCGGCGGCTCAGGTTTTCGTCGAGCATCGATCCCATCATCGATCTGCGGCAATGGGCGATCGCCGGCCACCGTATCGAGCCGAAGCTTGTCTATGAGGATTCACGATTAGCGCTGACGCCCTGCGAACGCCGCAGGCTGCTGCCGAGAGACGTCCAGGCCATGGACCTTTCAACGCTGAGGCGGGGCGTGGCGCGGCTTGCCGAGGACCAGAGCAGTCCCGTCAAGCCTTCGCTGATTCTGACCGTCTCATTCCTCACGCTGTCGAACACGAATGCGCGTACGGCCTTCCTCACGGAGGCTCATCGGTCCCGTCAAAAACTGCAGAAGGCCGTGATCTGGGAGATCGCCGATTTCGAGAGCGGCGTTCCGCCCGGACGCGTAAAGGAAATCGTCTCGCTGCTCCTGCCCTTTGGGCGGTCGGTGTTCTCACGGGTCGAAACCTGGCCGAGTTCGACCCAATGTTTGAAATCGGCCCCCGTGGCCGGGCTGGTGTTGCCGGTATCGCCGCTGACCTCAAGTGCTGATGACGTGGCGGCATGGCTTCTGTCTGCGGGCCGCCAATCAAGAAAGATGTCGGCTGCGTTCATCGCCGCCAACCTGCCTGGCAAGGATTTTCTGGCCCATGCGAGTGAAGCGGGTTTCACACACGCGACCATACGCACGCCCGTACCCCACACGGCCTGAGCGCGGCAGGCCGAAGCGGGTCCATCTTGGCCGGACATGCTTCAAGTTGAGGCCCGGACCGAAGACTCCCGCTTGGGTAACCACGCTTTCTGGCCTAGATTTGTCGCGATGAGGTAGTTGCTCATGGGGCGGGCCGGGTGAATCAAGCCGTATTCGTGATCGACGATGACGAAGGCGTCCGCGATTCCCTGACCTTCCTCCTGCGCACCGCAGGCTTCACGAGCCGCTCGTTCGCATCCGCTCGCGCCTTCCTCGATCAACTTCATAAGGATCATGAGGGCTGCATCGTCACTGACGTTCGCATGCCTGGAATGGACGGCATGGCGCTCGTGAAGAACCTGGCTGAAATTGGCTGTGTCATGCCGATTATCGTCATCACCGGTCATGCCGATGTGCCGTTGGCGGTACAGGCCATGAAAGCGGGCGTGGCGGACTTCATCGAGAAGCCGCTTGATGGCGACGCCCTGCTGCGGTCCGTGCGACTGTGTCTCAAGGACGCGGAAGCGTTGAACGCGCGAGAAACGCGAAAGGCTCTTATAGAGGGCCGCCGGGCCACCCTGACCGAGCGGGAAAGTCAGGTCCTCAAACTGGTCGTGGACGGGCTTTCCAATAAGGAGGTGGCGCTGGCGCTTGGCATCAGCCCAAGGACAGTCGAAATCCATAGGGCTAACGTCATGTCCAAGATGAGCGCCGCGGGTCTATCGGAACTCGTTCGGATGGTGCTGACCTCGGACGCCGCCTAGATATGAACTGGAGCGCCGACCTGATTCCATCAGATCGGAACACGCTCCAAGCCCTCTAAACCCAATTGTCCGGATCAGTCGAATCCACCCGATCCGGAAGGGGGGTCTAGCGGACGATCTGCAATTTGACCTTGGCTCGCGGCGAATGATCGACCTGTGCGCCAACCGCCGAAGCCTCGCACCGGGTCGCCGTTGGCCTTGCCCGTCTTTCCACGCCTTCGAAGAACGCACAGACACCGACGCCCAGACATTCGGCGATTTCGAAGAGCGCCGACGCGCTGACGCGATTGGCGCCGCGCTCGTATTTCTGAACCTGCTGGAAGGATATCCCCAGTGATCGAGCGAGGTTGGATTGAGACAAATGCCTTTGCGTTCGAAACAAACGCACCTTGGCGCCGACGTGCAAGTCGATCGGATGTGGGGCCTCTTTCAAGACATCTCTCCTGAGAAATTTTTGCGCCGTTCGATTGATTGCGCACGAGAGGAGAGGATCGCCCCATGGTCGTTACGTGGTCGTCGACAAGGCTATACGCATAATCCCTCAGGCCAACGTAGCAGTCGTCACCCCGCCTCCTCGCAGATGCGCCGGTACAGACGCAGATACGCATCGGCCATGGCGCCGCTGGTGAACCGCGCCTCAACAGCGCGGCGAACGCGGGCCCGATCGATCTCGTCGATCCGGTGGATCGCGGAGACGGCCTCTTGCGCGCTGTCGACCAGGAAGCCGGTCACGCCGTCCTCGATCAACTCCGGCATGGCCCCGCGTCGGGTCGCGATCACCGGCGTGCCGCAGGCCATGGCTTCGATGACCGAGAGGCCGAACGGCTCGTCGAAGTTGATCAGATGCAGCAGCGCGCGCGCCTTGCCGAGCGCGGCGACACGGGCGGCGCCGCCGACCGCGCCGTGATAGGCGATCGATGTACCGTCAACGGCCGGCGCTATCCGCCGGTAGTAATCCTCGTCCTGGACGATGCCGTACAGGTTCAGCCGCCGGCCGCTGGCGCGGGCCGCCGCGATCGCTTCGGCCACGCCCTTGTCGGGATGGATCCGTCCGAAGAACAGCAGGTCCTCGCCGCCCACCGGATCGAAGCGGAAGTCCGCCACCGGAATGCCGTGATGGATGGTCGCCGCGTAGCGCAGGGCCGGATGCCGATCGGCGTCGCTGATCGCCACATAGTGCACCTGATCCTGATACGGGGCGTACATCGGCAGGATACGCTCGGACGACAGGCCGTGGATCGTCGTCACCATCGGCGTCTTGATCAGCGGCGCGAAGGCATGGGCCGGAAAATCCGCCTGGTTGTGGATGATGTCGAACCGATCGGCCTGCTCGAACAGGTGGGCGAGATGGCGGAACTCCCACACCTTGGCGTCGATGGAGGGGTCTTCATTGTAAGGCGCCGGCACGACGCCATCGAGCCTGGCGCTGGTGAGGCTGTTCAGCGTCGCGAACAGGGTCACATCGACGCCGCGCGCCACCAGCGCTTCAGTGAGGTGACTGGTGACCAGCTCCCAGGGACCATAGTGCCGGGGCGGCGTCCGCCAGGCGATGGGCGCCAGCATGGCGACGCGCATCAGCGGGCTCCGGAGAGGCGCAGCACGACCCCCTCGTTCGGCGCCAGCGTTCCGTCGATCGGGCGGCGGGCGAGCGTCGACGCCAGCGTGTGGGCCTCTCCGGTCTCGGCGGTCAGCGGCAGCGGCCGCCCTTCCGCACTGAAGTTCAGGGCCACCAGCAGCCGATCGGCGCCGCTGCGCCGCTCATAGGCCAGCACGTCGGGCGCGGCGTCGATCAGCGTGAGGCTGCCGATGGAGAGCGCCAGCTGCGCTCGGCGCAAGGCGAGCAGCGCGCGATAGAGGGCCAGCATCGATCCGGGATCGACCGCCTGGGCGGCGACATTGCGGGTCGGCCAGTCGGCGTTCAGCGGAAGCCAGGGCGGGGCCGTGCTGAAGCCGGCGAACGGGGAACTGTCCCAGGGCATCGGTGTGCGCGAGCGATCGCGGCCAAGGCCGATCCCGGGCTGGCGCATTTCCTGGGGATCGCGGACGCGGTCCGGCGGGATCACGACCTCGCCGATGCCGATCTCGTCGCCCTGGTAGAGCGTGGGCGTGCCGCGCAGGGTCAGCAGCAGCATCGCCGCGACGCGCGCCTGCGCCTCTCCGATCCGGGCGGCGATGCGCGGGGCGTCGTGACTGCCCATCACCCAGTTGGGCCAGCCGTACGCGGGCAGCGAGGCTTCATAGTCGGCGATCACCCGCCGCAGCACGGCCGCGTCCCAGCCGTTCTCGATCAGCTGGAAATTGATCGGCAGATGCACTTCCGGCCGCTCGGGCGGGCCGAACCAGCGCGCATGCCGATCATTGGGCAGGAAGATCTCGCCGATCAGCACGCGATCGCCGTAGCTGTCGGCGAGGGCGCGGAACTCCGCCGCGATAGCGTGGGCTTCCGGCTGGTCGGTGGAGTAGAGCTGGATCACCCGGTCGCGTTCGTTGCGACCCGGCGCCCAATCCGGATTGACCGGATTATCGGGGAAATCCAAGGCCTTGACGATGTGCCACAGCACGTCGATGCGGAAGCCGTCGACGCCCTTGTCGAGCCAGAACCGCAACGCCGCCATCATCGCCGCGCGCAGGTCGGGATTGCGCCAGTTGAGGTCGGGTTGCGACGCCAGGAAGGCGTGGAGGTAGTACTGGCCCGTCGCCGCGTCCCACTGCCAGGCCGATCCGCCGAAGTCGCTGATCCAGTTGTTGGGCGGCCCGCCGTCCGGCGCGGGATCCCGCCAGATGTACCAGCCGCGCTTGGGGTTATCGCGGGAGGCGCGGCTTTCGACGAACCAGGGATGCCGGTCCGAACTGTGATTGGGGACGAAGTCGAGGATCAGCTTCAGGCCGCGCGCGTGGGCCGCGGCGAGCAACCGGTCGAACGCCGTGAGGTCGCCGAAGATCGGCTCGATCCCGCAGTAGTCGGCGACGTCATAGCCGAAGTCGGCCATCGGCGAAGGGAAGATCGGCGACAGCCAGATCGCATCGGCCCCAAGCTGCGCCACATGATCCAATCGAGCCTCGATGCCGGCCAGGTCGCCGACACCATCGCCGTTGCTGTCCTGAAACGAGCGGGGATAGACCTGATAGATCACGCCGCGCTCCCACCAGCGGCCCCCTTGCCCAACATCCTGCATCGAAACACCTCCCGTCACCCCAGCGACAACGAGGAACGAAGTCCCTTATGCACGAATGGCTGCACGATCGGGCCTGATGTCGATCATTCGTCACAGAGGGTGGGCCTGGAGCCTTTCCGGATCGGACTCCATCGGAATGGCTTGATCGGCCGCTCGGGCGGCCCCGGCCTTGAAGCGAAGGCGGCGCCCCGTAGACGGAGCGGACGGCCGCGGTGCATCCTGCGCGGTCTGCGGTGGAAGGGGCGCCCTTTATGACTCAACCGGGTTCCTCCAGGCCCCCGCCCAAGGGTGCGGCGGCAAGAGGGGCGATCAATCCCGTGGGGTCCGGCGTGAACGCCACCCTCAACCTGCACAAGATCGGCGTCTCGCGCTTCGACTGGCGCGATCCGTACCATATCGCCGTGACCCTTTCCTGGGGCGCGTTCGCCGGCGCCGCGCTGGGCGGCATCCTGGTGATCAACACCGTGTTCGCCCTGCTGTACCTGGCCGTGCCCGGCGCCGTGCAGAACCTTCACCCCCACGACGGCTTCATGGCCTTCTTCTTCAGCGTGGAGACCCTGGCCACCGTCGGCTATGGCGAGATGGCGCCGGCCGGCCTCTACGGCCACGCGGTCGCCGCGGTCGAGATCGTCGTCGGCATGGCCTTCACGGCCATCATGACCGGCCTGGTGTTCGTCCGCTTCTCGCGGCCCCGCGCCCGGTTCCTGTTCGCCGATCACATGGTCGTCGCCACGCACAACGGCCGCCGGACGCTGATGCTGCGGCTGGCCCACGGCCGCTTCAACGCCATGACCTCCGCGCGGGCCAGCCTCGGCGTGGTGCTGGCGGAAGTCACCGCCGAGGGACGGCCGTTCCAGGGGGTGCACGACCTTCCGCTGCTGCGCTCCGAGCTGGCGATCTTTCCGCTGAGCTGGACGATCATGCACGTGATCGACGCCTCCAGCCCCCTGCACGACCTCGGCGTGGAGCAGCTCGGCGGGATGGGCGCGCGGTTCTATGTGGCGCTGGAAGGCCGCGACACGGCGCTGCAAGCGGTGGTGCAGGACATGCGCACCTATACCCACGCAGAAATCGCGCACGGCATGCGCTATGCCGACATGCTCACCCACAGCGAGGCGGGCCACACCACCGCGGACCTGTCGAAGCTCAGCGCGCTCGAACCGAGCCCGCCGGCCGACGCGGCCCAGCCGGCCTGACCGGCGCAATTGCGGCGCCCGTGCACGGCGCCAGGGCGCGATCCCCCGCCGGCTATTGCACAGCCACCAGGTCCGCCCCCGCCGGCGCACGGTCCTCCCACAGCGCGACCTGCATCTGCTTCGCGTCCCGCTTCGGCGGCGTGCCGAACATGCGGGCGTATTCGCGGCTGAACTGGGAGGGGCTTTCGTAGCCGACCTGGAAAGACGCCGCCTCGACGTTTACCGCGCCGGACACCATCAGCCGACGCGCCTCCAGAAGACGGAGCTGCTTCTGGTACTGCAGGGGCGTCATCGCGGTCAGCGCCTTGAACTGGCGGTGGAAGGCCGAGGGGCTCATCCCGGCGATCGCCGCCAGGTCCCGGGTACGGACCGGCTGGCTGAAGCGGCGGCGCAGGCTGTGCAGGGCGTCGATCACCCGCTGCGACGGGCTGTTCGCCAAGGTCATCCGGGCTACATCTCCGCCATGCGGGCCGGTCAGCAGCCAGTAGCAGATCTCGCGCATGATCACGGGGTAGAGGGTCGCGATCGCCTCGGGCGTGTCCAGCAGGCGGACCAGGCGCAGGGCGCAGTCGGCCAGCGGACCCTGGAAATCGGTCACGAACACGCCGCGACCCGCCTGTCCGCTGGCCCGCGGCGGCGCCTCCAGCCCCTCCGCGACGCTGCGCACGATGGCGAGGTCGAGCTCGAAGGCGAGGACCAGGCAGGGCTCGCCCGGGCTGGCTTCGAACACCCGGCCGACCGAGGGCGTCTCGACCCCGATCACCAGCGCCTGTCCCGCTCGATACTCGAGGCGATGGTCGCCGAAGGTCCCCCATTTTGCGCCCTGGGCGACGATGCACAGGGCCGGCCGGGAGAGCATGTGGGCGGGCGGCTTCGGATGGTCCGAGCGCATGATCGCCATCCCCCCGATCGCCGTCACGAACGGGCTCTCGCCGGACTGGCGCTCGGTGTAGCGCAGCAGGGCTTCGGCCAATTGATCCATCACGACCAGTCGTCCCCCTCATATGGAAAGCAGTGTCACCGCCTAACCTGTCGGGCAGGAATAGGCAAGAAACAGCGGAGTTCCGGCATTCCCCTTCCCCGCCCCGGCGCGCCATGATGCGACAGGATGGCCGATTTCGAGCGCCAGCCGCCAGCGGAAAGATCAGCCATGTCAGACAGTAAAACCGCCATCGTCACCGGCGGCAGCCGGGGGATCGGCCGCAGTACGGTGCTGTGCCTCGCGAAACGCGGGGTGCGCACGATCTTCACCTACAAATCCAATCGGGCAGAGGCCGATGCGGTCGTGGCCCTGGCGGCCAAGGCGGGCGCGCCGGCGATCGCCCTGCAGCTCGACATCGGCGATACGGCGTCGTTCGCCGGCTTCGCGGGGCGGGTGCGGGACGCCCTGGCCGACCTCGGCGCCGAGCGGTTCGACTATCTGGCCAACAACGCCGGCACGTCGTCCAGCGCGGGCCTGGAGACGATCACCGAGGCGGAGATGGACGCGCTCTACGCCGTCCACTTCAAGGGCGTGCTGTTCCTGACCCAGGCGCTGCTGCCGCTGATCAACGACGGCGGCCGGATCGTGAACGTCTCCTCGGGCCTGGCCC
>Ga0302314_10006971_pt1 | contig 20378 bp, 17 predicted proteins | sample III_Palsa_N2_3_FD_200533 | JGI IMG/M metagenome (GOLD analysis project Ga0302314, IMG submission 200533) | Peat permafrost microbial communities from Stordalen Mire near Abisko, Sweden - III_Palsa_N2_3 | ecosystem: Environmental > Terrestrial > Soil > Palsa > Peat permafrost | place: Sweden... | reverse complement strand
GACCGCGCTCCTTCAGGGCGATGGCGGCGCGGATTTCCTGAGGTTCACCGCGGCCCCCAACACCCATGGCGAATTCGCTTATGTTGCGGCGAGCGATTCGACGGGCCCCACTTACGACACTATCGATCAGTTCGATCCCACGGTGGATTTCTTCAAGCTGTTCGCCACGGTGACTGGCGTCGACACCAGCGTGACGACGGGGGCGCTGTCGACGGCGACCTTCAATTCCGATCTCACGGCTGCGGTGGGCTCGGCCCAGCTGGCGGCGCACCACGCCGTCGTCTTCACGCCGGATTCCGGCACGCTCGCCGGCGATCATTTCCTGATCATCGATACCAATGGCACGGCCGGCTACCAGGCCTGGCACGATCTGGTGATCCAGCTCACCAACGCCACGTCACTGACGCTGACGACGACCGATTTCACGACGTGAAGATCGCCGCCTCCCACAAGGGAGGGCAGCAACTTGACCCGTCACGGCACCAGCGTGATCACCGAGCGGCGGTTCTTGGGTTCCTTGACGCCGTCGGCCGTCTGCACCGCGAGATCGCTTTCGCCCACCCCGGAGGTCTGGATCGATTCCGGACGCGCGCCCATCTGCACCAGCACGTCCTTGACCACGCCGGCGCGGCGCTCGGACAGCTTCTGGTTATAGCCGGCCGAGCCCGAGGTGTCGGTGTGGCCGACGACCGTGATGCGCGACTGCTGGCCCTTGCGCGCGGCGGCGATCGCCTCGCTGATCATGGTCAGGTCCTCGGCCGTCAGCGTCCAGGAATCCCAGTCGAAATAGACGGTGTAGTCGGCCTGGGGTCCGGCCGGCGCGGTCGCGGTCGCCACCGGCGCCGGCGCCGGCGTGGGATTGAGATCGCGTTCGAGCCGGGTCAGCGAGGCGTCGAGCGAATTGCGGCAGGCGACGGAAGCCCCGTGCTGGCTGTCGACGCGGCCGTTCATCAGCCAGCAATCGTAATCGACCTGAGCGCGGGCGGCGTCTTCCGGCGCCTTTTCGCGGCCCTGATCGAGCGCGCGCAACAGCCGCAGACGCAGCGCTTCAGCGTCGGTATCGCCGTCCGGCGCGGGTTCGGGCAAAACCTCCTCGCCCTTGGCGGCCGAGAGCGCCTTGTCGGCATAGGCCTGGGCGAGATCGAAAATGTCGCTGCTGCTGCCGCTGAGCGACATCGAGCCCGCGGCATCGAAGGCGGTCGTGGTGCTGGAGCCCGTCGCGTCGCTGAAGGAGCGCGCCAGATAGGCGTAGTTCTTGAACAGCGCCTGGGCGAAGGGCGAGCCGCTGGGCTGGGCCGCATCGAGCTCGTCGGAGATCGTCGTGCTGGCGCAGGCGGCCAGCGAGAACGCCAGCACCAGCCCGGGCAGGAGCCGGAGGAATTTCAATCGCGAGGAAGAGGCGAACGCCATGTCGATGGTCTCCGGAGCGCTACCGCGGCTTCGGGATGAAGCGGCCGCGGACAGGAAATTGCGTCGTTCCTATAGCGCGCGCCGCGGCCAAGGTTAAGGGGCTGGCGGAAATAGGCAAAAAAAGCTGACGGGCCGGCGCCGCCGGTAACCCGGCGTTGACCTTCTGCGACCTATAAAGGCAGCCGAGGCAACAGATGAGGGCTGGGCCATGCCGGTCCCGGCGCTTTCCATGACCACTGATCGCGAGCGCGTGGTCGCCCAGGCCAAGGCGGAACGCCGCCGGCACCGGCGCGTGCGCGTCGATTTGCCCGGTCGGCTGTTCGTGCCTGCCGGGGAGCACGAAACCCCGTGCCGGGTGACCGATCTGTCGCCGGGCGGCGCCCAGGTGGTTTGCGAATTCGCGCCCGCGCCGGACATCGCGATCATTCTGTATATCGACGGCTTCGGCCGTTTCGAGGGAACCGTGTCGCGGCCCGCCAGCGGCAATTTCGGAATCAAATTCGCCTGCTCGGCGCTCAAGCGCGAACGCGTCGCCGAGCAACTCACGCTCTACATGAACCGCGGCACGATCGACGAATCGGTGCTGCGCCGCCACGATCGCGCGCCCACCAAGGGCCTGGCGCGCTTCACCCGCGCCAATGGCGATATCGTCGGTTGCGAGGTGCTCGATCTTTCGCTGAGCGGCGTGTCGCTCAAGACCGACATCCGCCCGCCGCTCGGCGAGACGGTGCTGATCGGCCAGATGGCCGGGCGCATCGTGCGCCATCACGAGGGCGGCATCGCCATCGAATTCGTCGGTCAGTCCCAGGCCACGGCCGAACGCGCACAGACCAAGCTCAGCGTCGTGCGCTGAACGTTTCAAAGAAACGGATTGTCTTCCAGCGCCGCGGCAATCCCCAGGCTTGCGCGTTTCTTCTTCGACAGCCCCGCCGCGACCAAGCCATGCGCCCGCGTCAGATATTCGCGCAGCTCCTTCGGCTTGAGCGGCTTCAATCCGTCCATCGCCACCCAATGGGCGCGGGCGAGATAGGGACACGGCGCGATCCCTTTCACGCGCGTGAGAATTTGGAAGCTCGCCTCGCCCGCCTTGAACCACACACCGGACGGCTTGCTGCCATCCATTACGATCATCGCGAACATCTTGCCGCCGACCTTGAAGACGTGGCTGTCGCCCCACGGCGTGTGCACGCTCGTGGCCGGCAATGACAGGCAATGGCTCTCTACATCCGCATAGCGCATAAGCGCTAGTATTGCCGTCGCGACAAACGATGAAAAGGGGAAGACATGGACGAGTTCGAACGCCTCAGCACATCCCAGCCGCTGGCCAAGCTGCTCGGCGTGGAAATCGTGGAAGCGGGCAAGAGCCGCGTGGTCGGGCGCTTGCTGGTGCGCGAGGAAATCTGCACCGGCTGGCACACCATCCATGGCGGCGCGATCATGGCCTTCGCCGACACGCTGGGCGCGACCGGGGCCTATCTCAACCTGCCCGAAGGCGCCTCGACCACCACTATCGAGAGCAAGACCAATTTCATCGCGCCGGCGAAGGTTGGAACGGTGGTGACGGCGGAGTCCCTGCCCATCCATATCGGCCGGCGCAGCTCGGTGTGGCAGACCCGGATCACCCGCGAGGACGGCAAGCTCGTCGCCATCGTCACCCAGACGCAGATGGTGCTCTAGCCTTCCGTAGCGTCCGCTTTGCGCAAGCCCATGAGCCGGTCTAAAACCGCGCCAACAATATCCAGGGAAGGACAGCACATGGAACTCAACTCATCGGTTTCCGCGATCATCACGGGCGGCGCGTCGGGCCTCGGCGAGGCGACCGCGCGCGCGCTCGCCAAGCATGGCGTCAAGGTCGCGCTGTTCGATCTGCAGAAGGACAAGGGCGAGAAACTCGCGGCCGAAATCGGCGCCACCTTCTGCGAAGTCAACGTCACCAATGACGAGAGCGTGGCGGCAGGCTTCGTGAAAGCGCGCGCGGCGAACGGCCAGGAGCGCATCCTCGTCAATTGCGCCGGCACCGGCAACGCCGCGAAGACCGCGGGCCGCGACCGCAAGACCGGCGAGATCAAATTCTTCCAGGCCAAGGATTTCGACCGCATCATCCAGATCAATCTGGTCGGCACCTTCCGCTGCATCGCGATGAGCGCGGCTGGCATGCTGACGCTTGAGCCGCTGCCCGGCGGCGAGCGCGGCGCCATCGTCAACACCGCGTCGGTCGCCGCGCAAGACGGCCAGATCGGCCAGGCCGCCTACACCGCCTCGAAAGCCGGCATCAACGGCGTGACGCTCGTCGTCGCGCGCGACCTCGCCCAGGAAGGCATCCGCTGCAACACCATCATGCCGGGCCTGTTCAACACGCCGCTGCTCGCGGCCGCGCCGGACGCCATGAAGCAGGCCTTGGGCGCGCAGGTGCCGTTCCCGCCGCGGCTGGGCAATCCGCCGGAATATGCCAGCCTCGCGCTGCAGATGATCACCAACGGCTATTTCAACGGCGAATGCGTGCGCCTCGACGGCGCGATCAGAATGGCGCCGCGGTGATCGCATGAGCGTGGCGGATATTTCGCTCTGGGCGGGATTCTTCGGAATCCTCGCCCAGATCGGCGCCACGCTGGCCGGACTTCTGTTCGTCGGCCTCACCATCAGCATCGAGCATGTGATCGCATCGCGCGGCTATCTTTCGCGCGGCTTCACCGCGCTGGCGCTGCAATTCGAAATTCTCGTGATCGGCGTCTTTGGCGTGGCACCGGGGCAGACGGCCACGGCGCTGGGCCCGGAATTGATCCTGACGGGTCTTTTCGTGCTCGCCGGCGTCGCCGTGTTCGCGCACAATTTTCCCGAGGACGAGAAATCGACGGTGCTCGCCACGCGCGGGCCGCGCCTCATCCGCGCGACGCTCACCGCGATCGCCACGCTGTTTCCGGCCATCGCGGGCGCGGGATTGTGGCTGGGCTGGCGCGATCCGCTCTACTGGATCATTCCGGCGGTGCTCGCCTCGGTCTATCTCTCGATCGGCTATGCCTGGATTTTCGCGATTGAGATTCCGAGAAGAAGAGAAAATCAAAAAGATCAAAATTGATTGTCATCCCCGGCCGAGCGACCGGTTGGGAGCGAGGGGAAGGGGATCCAGGTCATGAAGCACCTTCGATGCTCGACCACCTGGGTCCCGTTCCCTCGGCGCGCAACCGCGCGCCTCGCCGGGGATGACACCGTCTTTTGAAACTCTAGTGAGCCGACAATTCGTGGATCTGGCTGTTGGCGAGTGTCAGCTTGGCGATGGAGAGATCGCCGGTGCGCTCCAGCTCTTCGAGGAAACTCTTGGTGCGCGCGAGCAGATCGGCGTGTTTCTCGGCCCATTGATCGGCGGCCTCGGCGCCATCGGCGCGGGTGCGGTCCATCTTGTCGCCTTCGAAGCCAGCAAGGACTTGCGCGGTCAACGCGCGCTGGCCGGCGAACAGATCGTCGACGATGCGACGGATCGCGAGGCGATCCCAATGCTCGGTGGCGACGATGCGCGAGGCCAGCCCGCGCAAGCGGTCCAGCCCCACGATGGCGCCGATCGCGAAATAGGCGCCGGCCACCAGATCGATATCGAGCGAGCGGGCATAGGCGAGCTGCGCGATTTCGGGCGCGGTGCTCCACAGCGACAACGCGGCCACATCGTCGGCCACGTCGTGTGGCACGCCCGCGTCTTCCAGCGCCTTGATGTGGCCCACCGTGTCCTGCATCTCATAAGGCGACACCAGAGACGAGAACGTGCCGCGCAGGCTTTCCACGCCGGCGCGGTAGCGCGCGACCGTATCCGCGAGATCGGCATTGGCCGGAACATTGACCAGGAACCACAGACCCAGCCGGCGCAGCAATTCGGCGATATCGCAATACATGCCGGTCTGAATGGCGGCCGGGATTTTCCCGTCCAGCGCATCGATGCGCATCTTCAGCGCGCCCAATCCGAACGCGCCTTCCGCCACCACGAAGGCGCGCGCCACCCGCGCGGCCGACGCGCTCGACACTTCCTTCATGCGGTGCACGAAGACGGGGCCGGCGAGATTGACGATCTTGTTGGCGAGCACGGTGGAGATGATCTCGCGGCGAAGGCGATGATGCATCATCTCGTCGGGGAAGCGCGTGACGGCGGCGGGCGGGAAATAGCCGGCGAGTTCGCCGGCGAAATAGGTTTCGTCGGGCAGCCCGCTGGCCGCGATCTCGGAATCCAGGTCGAGCTTGGCATAAGCGAGCAGCACCGCGAGCTCGGGCCGCGTCAGGCCTTGGCCGGCCTGCGCGCGCTTGCGCAGATCTTCGTCGCTGGGCAGGAATTCGACGGCGCGGTCGAGCTTGCCGCGGCGTTCCAGATCGCGGATGAAGCGGCCCTGGCTGTCGATATCGCCGACGCCGCGCGACTGCGCCACCGACAGCGCCAGCGTCTGGTCGTAATTGTCGCGCAGCACATGGGCGGCGACGTCGCCGGTCATCTCCTCCAGCAATTTGTCGCGCGCTTCGCCGGTCAATTCGCCCCGGCGCAGCGGGGCGCTGAACAGGATTTTCAGATTCACCTCATGGTCGGAGGTGTCGACACCGGCGGAATTGTCGATCGCATCGGTGTTGATGCGCCCGCCCTTGAGCGCATATTCGACGCGGCCCAATTGGGTTGCACCGAGATTGGCGCCCTCGCCCACCACCTTGGCGCGCAACTCCGCGCCGTTGACGCGCACGGCGTCGTTGGCGCGGTCGCCGGCATCGGCATTGCTCTGCGATGCCGCCTTGATGAAGGTGCCGATGCCGCCGAACCACAACAGATCGATGTCGGATTTGAGCAGCGCTTTCATCAGATCGGCCGGAGCGACGCGGTCTTTCGCGAGGCCCGTGAGTTTCTTGATCTCCGGCGACAGCGGAATTTCCTTGACGCTGCGCGCATAGATGCCGCCGCCCTTGGAGATCAGCGATTTGTCGTAATCCGCCCAGCTCGAGCGCGGCAGGTCGAACATGCGCTGGCGCTCGGCCCAGCTTTTCGCCGGATCGGGATCGGGATCGAGGAAGATGTGACGGTGGTCGAAAGCGGCGACCAGTTTCGTGCATTTCGACAGCAGCATGCCATTGCCGAAGACGTCGCCCGACATGTCGCCGATACCGACGCAGGTGAAAGCCTCGTTCTGGATGTCGCGGCCGAGCTCACGGAAATGGCGCTTGACCGCTTCCCACGCGCCTTTGGCCGTGATGCCCATCTTCTTGTGGTCGTAGCCATGGCTGCCGCCGGAGGCGAACGCGTCGCCGAGCCAGAAGCCGCGGGTTTCCGCGATGCCGTTGGCGATGTCGGAGAACGTCGCGGTGCCCTTGTCTGCCGCGACCACGAGATAAGGATCGTCGCCGTCATGGCGCACGACATTCTCAGGCGCGATCACAGATCCGTCGGTGTGCAGATTGTCCGTCAAATCGAGCAGCGCGTTGATGAAGCATTTGTAGGCGGCGATTCCGGCCGCCTGCGCATCCTCGCGCGTCGCATTGGCCGGCATGCGCTTGGGATAGAAGCCGCCCTTGGCGCCCACCGGCACGATGACGGCGTTCTTGACCTGCTGCGCCTTGACCAGCCCCAGCACTTCGGTGCGGAAATCCTCGCGCCGGTCGGACCAGCGGATGCCGCCGCGCGCGATGCGCCCGAAGCGCAGATGCACGCCCTCCACCATCGGCGAATAGACGAAGATTTCCACCAGCGGCCGCGGCGCCGGCAATTCCTCGAGCTTCTGCGAATCGAGCTTGATGGCGAGATAATGCTTGGCCGCGCCGCTCTCGTCGGCCTGGTAGAAATTCGTACGCAAGGTGCAATCCACCACATTGCGCAAGCGGCGGATGATGCGGTCGTCGTCCAGGCTCGGCACATCGTTGAGCGCCGCGTCGATGCGCTCCTGGATGGTCTTCACGCGAGCCCCGCGCGCTGAACCTTCGCTCTGCGGATCGTTGCCCGCCTGGAACAATTCGACGATCAGCCCCGCGATGTCGGGATTCCGCGCCAAGGCCTGCTCGATATAATCCTGGCTGAACGCGAAGCCCGCCTGGCGCAAGAATTTCGCGCCGGCGCGCAGGATGGTCACGTCGCGCCACGAAAGTCCCGCGCCGACCACGAGCTTGTTGAAGCCATCGCTTTCGGCCGCGCCCGACACCACCGCGTCGAACGCCTCCTCGAACGGCGCCTTGATATCCGCCAGATCGGCCGCGGCCTCGTCGGCGCGCTCCATCAGGAAATCGAGCACCGCGGCTTCGCCTTCCCAGCCATCGCCGGTCTTGAGCGAAACGGGATAGGAATCCTCCGCGATCACCTTGAAGCCGAGATTCTCGAACACTGGGAGCAGCGCCGATAGCGGCGGCACGGTGCCGAGCCCGTAAAGCTTCAGGCGCATTGCGCTGTGTGCGTCGAGCGCCCGGCGATAGGCGCGGGCTTTCAATCCGGCACCGTCCGATGCGCGCGTCAGCGTCTGGATCTCGTCCAGATCGCGCACCGCTTCCTCGGGCGAAAACGCGTCGCGGTAGCGCGCCGGGAACGCGGCCGCGTGACGGTGGTGCAGCGTCAAGCCGGCGCTCTCGCCATGATCCTTGATCAGCGCCGCGGCGAAACCGTCGTCCCAGGTGCGGATCGCGGCGCGGATATCGGCTTCCAGGACATGCACGTCGACATGCGGGCGCGTGCCTTCGTGGCGGCCGACGATATAATGCACCCGCGCCAGCATGGATTCGTCGAGCGTCGGGGTCGCGGCGGATTCGCGGCCGTCGAACGCCTTGGCGAGGATATGGTGGATGCGCTCGCGCGCGCCGGTGTCGTAGCGGTCGCGCGGCACGAAGACGAGCGCGGAGACGAAGCGGTCGAAACGGTCGAAACGCAGGAAGACACGCACTTTCGGGCGCTCGCCGAGCCGCAAGATACCGAGCGCGGTCGCGAACAGCTCGTCCTCGTCGACCTGGAACAGCTCGTCGCGCGGATAGGAATCCAGGATATGGGCCAGCGCCTTGGCGTCGTGGCTGTTGGGCGCGAGGCCCGCGCGCTCGCCGACATGGCGCACTTTCAGGCGCAGCAGCGGAATCTCGCCCGGCCTGCGATTGTAGGCGCCCGAGGTGAACAGACCCACGAAGCGCCGCTCGCCGGCGAGCTTGCCCTTCGCATCGAAGATCTTCACGCCGACATAGTCCATATGCACGCGGCGATGGATCAGGCTGCGCTCGTTGGATTTGGTGATGATCAAGGGCTGCGGCTGGGTGAGATAGGCGCGCACTTCCGGCGAGAGCCGCGCATGGTCGTCGCCGCGATTGATCACCCGCGTCGCCATGTCGGACAGCACGCCGAGCCCGCTGGCGGGTGCCGGCTCCAGCCTGCCGCCATCGGCATCGCGATAGGCGTAGTCGCGGCAGCCCAGGAAGGTGAAATGGTCGTTGCCCAACCATTCGAGGAAAGCGAGACTCTCGCTGAGCTCTTCCTTGGAGACCTGCGGCGGATTTTCATGAAGCTGCGCCACCGTCTCCTTCAGCGCGCCAGCCATCTTGTGCCAGTCGCGTACCGCCAGGCGCACCTGCGCGAAGACATTGTTGGCGCCTTCGATCAGCGCCGCGCGGCGGCCGTCGTCGACAATCGGATCGAGCACCAGCACGATGGTGCTTTCGCGCGCCAAAGCGCCGCTCTCGCTGCGCATCCCGCTCGCGTCGCGCTTGACCGCCATGATCGGATGGAACAGCGCGTGCACGCGCAGGCCCTGCGCGCTCATTTCCCCGATCAGCGAATCGAACAGGAACGGCATGTCGTCATTGATCGCGAGGAGCACGGTCTCCTTGCGCGCATGGTCGCGGGCCTGCGCGTTGAAATCGAACAGCACGCTCAGCGTCTCGCCGGGCTTGCGCGCGGCGGAATGCTCGAAGACCAGGCCGGCCAGCGCCGCCAGCGATTCCGGGGCGTAGCGGGTGACATCCTCGGGCGGCGCGCCGCGATAGAAGGCTTCGAAGAAATTCGCGAGGTCGGCCTGCTTGAGGAGCTTGGCGGCTTGGGCCAGCGCCACCACGGCCCGGGCTTCGTCGTCATGGGCGACGACCGCCGCATCGGCAGGATCGGCGGCGCGTGCTGCTTCAGGTGTCATGATCGTCCGGGCGTTTGCGCCGCATTGTTTAGCGGGCGGGAACCTAACGCCGCGTAAGCCGTATCGGAAGCTGAAATTAACCGAACCGCAGCTGGCCCAATCCGGCTTCGCGCTTCTGGCTGGAAAGCCTTTCCGTCCAAGCGCTTATCCCGGCGATGAGAGCACAGGACAGAACCACCAGGCCGGCGGCGGCAGGACCGAGCTGAATTGGGCGCAGCAGCGCCGCGCCGGCGCAGAGCGCGCCCACCGGCACCAGGAAGAGCAGCGCCTGCGCACGCGCCAAGCCGGCAACCAGGGCGCAAGGCAGGGCTGCGAACAGCAGCAGAGCCGCGGGTTGCGACGGCAAAGCCAGGAACGCGCCCGCGCCCCAGGCGAAGCCCGCATAGAACAGGATGGCGGAAAGATCGCCGGCGAAGCCCTTGAGCGTGGCGCGCTCGAACGGCGCCTCGATGGCGCGTGCATAGGCCCGCCAGATCGCGGCGATTGCGGCACCCGTCAATACGAGCCAGACGGCGATTTCCACCGGCGGCTTGGCGCCCAGGGAAAAAGCGGCCGCGAGCAATGCGCAACCGGCGAGCGCGAAAGCGATCTGCGGCGCGCGGCCGAGCAGATTGGCGAGCAGCGCCGTCTCCTGCGCCTCGTCATGCAGCCGCGCCAATTGCGCCAGCCGGATGCGCGGATCGCCGCGCCGTTCGGCTTGCGGGGTGGGGGAAAGGGAAGGCTGCGTCTCCGAAGAAAGAACCGCCATGGAAGCCTCGCGGGCCTGTGCAGATTTGCGTTCTTAGGCTCGGCCTGGAGCGTTAAGAATGTCTTAATGACGCCCGTCCCCCGATTCGGTTCCACGCCGAACGATTGTCCACAGATTCGCGATGCCGCACGCCACCGTTTTCGATCTCGAATTCACCGCTTGGGAAGGCTCGATGGCGCGGCGCTGGCTGGGGCCCGGCGAGTTCAAGGAGGTCGTGCAGTTCGGTGCCGTGAAGCTCAACGCGCAAAGCTTCGCCGTGTTGGATGAATTCGAGATCCTGGTGAAGCCGCGGATCAATCCGGCGCTGTCGGATTATCTCGTGACGCTCACCGGCGTGACCAACGAGGCCGTCGCCGCCCGCGGCGTCGACTTCGCCGAGGCTTACGAGAAATTCGTGGCGTTCGCGGATGACGGGCTGATCGCGGCCTTCGGGCGCGACGATCTGGTGCTGGCCGACAATCTCCGGCTCTACGGCATCGCCGGCGCATCGCCGATGCCGCGTTATGCCAACACGATTCCCTGGCTGCTCGAAAACGGCATCGACGCGCGCGGCTTTCACGCCTGCGACGTGGCGCGGCTCTGCGGCGCGCAATTCTCGGGCCGCGAGCACGACGCGCTCGAGGACGCGCGCTCGGTGGCGCTCGGGATCGGGACGCTGGTCGGGCGCGGCGCGCGCAACATCCTGCTCGCGTCATGAGCCAAGCCGATCGCATCATCGCCGCGCTGAAACTGAAGCCGCATCCCGAGGGCGGCCATTATCGCGAGACCTTCCGCGACGAAAAAATTGTTCGCGGGCGGGCGCATTCCACCGCGATCTATTTCCTGCTCAGGCGCGGCGAGGTTTCGCGCGCCCACCGCGTCGACGCCGTGGAGGTTTGGCATTTTTATGCCGGCGCGCCGCTGGAATTGACGATCCAAAATGCGCGCGGAAAAGCAAAACGCTTGTTGCTGGGCAACGCACTATCGAAGAAACAAAGCCCGCAGATCGTGGTGCCCGCTCATGCCTGGCAATCGGCGCGCACGCTGGGCGCCTATACGCTGGTCGGCTGCACCGTGGCGCCGGGTTTCGAGTTCGCGGGCTTCGAGCTGCGCGTCAATGCTTCTGCGGCGCGCCCAGCACGACCGGCAGCGAATGGGCGATCGCGCGCGACGAGGCGCGGCCGAGAAAACCGCGACCCGGATTGAACGTCACCACCAGGGTGCGGCCGTTCAGCGAGAGCGTGGGCCGCCCGCCGCTGGGCGCGATCGCGACGGCGTCGACGCGATGGGCGAGCGCGTCGTGCCCCTGCGCCGAGGCGGCGTAGCGATCCAATCCACGCGCGGCGTTCTCCAGCGCGTCGAACGCGTAGGCACGCGTCGCTCCGTCGCCCAGCGAGCTCCAGTCCGCCGTGAAGCCGAGCTGCAGCCGGCGCGTATAGGCGAGATGCTGGGCTTCGTCGGCCGCGGCATTCTGCATGTCGGACAGGCCAAGCGGCGGCGGCGTAGGCACCACGGAATCGCCGGTGCGCACCGCGGGCAATCCGCCTGGCTGCGCGTCGGTATAGAGCGTCAAGCCGCCCCAGACCGTGACCTGAATCGCGGTCTCGCCGGAATCGAATTTGAGCACGCGCCCGCCCAGCGATGCGTGGTCGGCATAGAGCACGAACACTTCCGGCGAGCCTTCGAAGCGCAGCAGGTAATTGTCGCCCAGGGGATCGAGCGTGAATTTCACGCGGTCGCCGGCGAGATAGCTTCCGGGCTGGATGTTGGCGAGGCGGTCCATCGACAGGCGCTGGGTGATGGAATCCTGCGCGCGGACCGGCGCGCCCGCGAACGCGACGAGCGCCGCGGCGCAGGCGGCAACCGCAAGAAATGGCCTCTCCATCCGCTTCATTGTCTCGTTACACATCGCTCGCCCGCGCGAAAATTCCCGCGCGACGCCCCCTCAGGCGCAAGCGTTATCCCTGTCGAATGGGGCAGGATTAAGGAGTGGGTGTTACGGATCGTCGAAACGCCCGCCGCGGCCATGGCCCGCGGCGAAGCGCGCGGCGCCTTCGCGCGATTCGCCGCTCGCCAGCGTGTTCATGCCGTGGGCGAATTCGCCCGCCATGGCGCGCGGCCAGGCGAGATCGAATTGTTCGTATACGGACAATCTGTCGCCGCGCAGGCAGTGCTGCGGGAATTTCGCGATTTCGTGCGCCAGCGCCTGCGCCGCGGTCCGCGCTTCGCCCTTCGGCACGACGCGATTGGCGAGGCCCATGGCGAACGCTTCCATCGCGCCGACCGCGCGTCCGGTGAGGATCATGTCGAGCGCGCGCGACTGGCCGATCAGGCGTGGCAGGCGCACCGTGCCGCCGTCGATCAGCGGCACACCCCAGCGCCGGCAGAACACGCCGAAAATCGCATCCTCCTCCGCCACGCGCAAATCGCACCACAGAGCGAGCTCCAGACCGCCGGCCACCGCATAGCCCGACACCGCAGCGATCACCGGCTTGGAAAGCCGCATCCGCGTCGGGCCCATGGGCGCGTCGGTCGCCAGGGGAATCGATTTCTCCGCATCGGGCGCGCGGGTGAGATTGCCGCGGCCATCCGCCACGCCTTTGAGGTCGGCGCCGGCGCAGAAATTGCCGCCCGCGCCCCACAGCACCGCGGCCAACGCCTTGTCGTCGCGCTCGAATTCCAGAAAGGCGCCGGCGAGCGCCTGCGCCGTCGGCCGGTCCACGGCGTTGCGCGCGCCCGCCCGGTCGAGGATGACAATGGTCACCGGCCCGTCGCGTTCGATGCGCACATTTGTCGTCTCGGCCATCGTCGTTTCTCCTTGGCTTTGGAGGCTATCTTAACTAAACCACGCGCAGATTCGGCGCACTCCCTTCACCCGTGCGAGGCCATCCCGTGACGACCAATCCCGACAGCTTCAAATCCCGGAAAACCCTCAAGACGGGCGGCAAGAACTACGCCTATTTCAGCCTGCCCGCCGCCGAGAAGAATGGCCTCAAGGGTATCTCGCGCCTGCCCTATTCGATGAAGGTGCTGCTCGAGAATCTGCTGCGCCACGAGAACGGACAGTCGGTCGTCGCCGCCGACGTCAAGGCCGTCGCGGCGTGGCTGAAGAACAAGAAGTCCGATCGCGAGATCGCCTTCCGCCCGGCGCGCGTCTTGATGCAGGATCTGACCGGCGTGCCCGCCGTGGTCGATCTCGCCGCCATGCGCGACGCGATGAAGACTCTCAAGGGCGATCCGGAGAAGATCAATCCGCTGGCCGAGGTCGACCTCGTGATCGACCATTCGGTGATGGTGGATTTCTTCGGCCAGCGCGACTCGTTCAAGAAAAACGTCGGCATGGAATATGGCCGCAACGGCGAGCGCTATTCCTTCTTGCGCTGGGGCCAGCAGGCGTTCGCCAATTTCCGCGTCGTGCCGCCGGGCACAGGCATCTGCCACCAGGTCAATCTGGAATATCTCGGCCAGACGGTTTGGACGCGCAAGATCAAGGAGGGAAAGAAGACGATCGAATACGCCTTCCCCGACACCCTCGTCGGCACCGACAGCCATACCACCATGATCAACGGCTTGTCCGTGCTGGGCTGGGGCGTCGGCGGTATCGAGGCGGAAGCGGCGATGCTGGGCCAGCCGATCTCCATGCTGATCCCCGAAGTGATCGGCTTCCGCGTCAAGGGCAAATTGCGCGAAGGCGTCACCGCGACCGATCTGGTGCTCACCGTCACCCAGATGCTGCGCAAGAAAGGCGTGGTCGGAAAATTCGTGGAGTTCTACGGACCGGGCCTCGACGAGATGACGCTCGAGGACCGCGCCACCATCGCCAATATGGCGCCGGAATATGGCGCGACCTGCGGCTTCTTCCCGATCGACGCGGAGACCATCCGCTATCTCAAGGCGACGGGGCGCAAGCCCGCGCGCGTGGCGCTGGTCGAGAAATACGCCAAGGCCCAAGGTCTGTTCCGCACCGCCAAATCGCCCGACCCCGTGTTCACCGACACGCTGTCGCTCGATCTCGCCAGCGTCGAGCCGAGCCTCGCCGGTCCGCGCCGGCCGCAGGATCGCGTCAGCCTCGCCAATGCGGCGAGCGAATTCGCCACCGCCTTGAGCGAAATCTTCAACAAGGCGGACGATGCCTATCGCCGCGTGAAGATCGACGGCACGGAAGTTTCCATCGGCCATGGCGACGTGGTGATCGCCGCGATCACCTCCTGCACCAACACCTCCAATCCCAGCGTGATGATCGGCGCCGGCCTCGTCGCCAAGAAGGCGGTCGAGCGCGGGCTGACGACGCGGCCTTGGGTGAAGACCTCGCTGGCACCGGGAAGCCAGGTGGTGACCGACTATCTCGCCAAATCGGGTCTCAACAAATATCTTGACAAGCTCGGCTTCGAGCTGGTGGGTTACGGCTGCACCACTTGCATCGGCAATTCCGGCCCGCTGCCCGACGCCATCGCCAAGGCGGTGACCGACGGCGATCTGGTCAGCGCGGCGGTGCTTTCCGGCAACCGCAATTTCGAGGGCCGCGTGCATCAGCAGGTGCGCGCCAATTACCTCGCCTCGCCGATGCTGGTGGTGGCTTACGCGCTGGCGGGCTCGATCAATCTCAACCTCACCAAGGAACCGGTCGGCTACGACCGCGAGAACGAGCCGGTCTATCTCAAGGACATCTGGCCGTCGCCGAAAGAGATCGCCGACACCATCCGCAAGGCGGTGACGCCGGCCAGTTTCCGCAAGCGTTACGGCAACGTCTTCGAAGGCGACGCCAACTGGAAGAAGGTCAAGGTGCGCCCCGGCAAGACCTATCAATGGGACATCGGCTCAACCTATGTGAAGCATCCGCCTTATTTCGAAGGCATGCAGATCGAGCCCAAGCCGATCGCCGACGTGAAGGGCGCGCGCATCCTGGCGCTGTTCGGCGATTCCATCACCACCGACCACATCAGCCCGGCGGGCTCGATCAAGGCGTCGTCGCCGGCCGGCATCTACCTGGAAGAACATCAGGTGCGCCAGCAGGATTTCAATTCCTACGGCTCGCGCCGCGGCAATCACGAGGTGATGGTGCGCGGCACCTTCGCCAACATCCGCATCAGGAACGAAATGATGAGCGGCAAGGAAGGCGGCAACACCATCTTCTATTCGGCCGAATATCCGAGCGGCCTGGAGATGTCGATCTTCGACGCGGCGATGGCCTATGAGAAGGCGGGCGTGCAAACCGTGATCGTCGGCGGCAAGGAATACGGCACCGGCTCGTCGCGCGACTGGGCGGCGAAGGGGCCCAAATTGCTCGGCGTGCGCGCGGTGATCACAGAAAGCTTCGAGCGCATCCACCGCTCCAATCTGATCGGCATGGGCATCGCGCCCTTCGTGTTCGAGGCGGGCAAGACGCGCCGCGACTACGTGCTGACGGGGCGCGAATCGATCGATATCCCGGGCCTGTCGGGCAAGCTGACGCCGCGCATGAAAGTGGTGGCCACGATCCATTATCCCGACCGGCCCGATACGGAATTGCCGCTGCACCTGATGATCCTGACCGCCGACGAGATTGCCTATTTCGAGAATGGCGGGATTTTGCCTTATGTGCTGCGGAACCTGCTGGCGGCGTGACCTTGTTACCCTCCCTCAAGGGGAGGGTAAATTTTTGTTCCCATCAAAAGATTTTGAATTCTCCCGCCGATTGCGCAATCCTGCGGCATCGGGAGCGCGGCGATGACAAGGTTCTCAAGCCGAAGTGACTGGAGGGGCGGAAGCGCGCGCCCTATGGTCCGGCCCATGTCGCTCCGAACGGTTTTTTCGCGCCTGGCGCCGGTCGCGCTGGCGCTCGCCTGCCTTGCACCCGCCCAGGCGGGCACCGCCAAGCGTCCCGTGGTGGTCGAGCTCTACACCAGCCAGGGCTGCAGCTCGTGCCTGCCGGCGGACGCGCTGCTCGCCCAGCTCGCGGCCACGCGCCACGACGTGCTCGCGATCAGCCTGCCCATCACCTATTGGGACATGCTGGGCTGGAAGGACACGCTGGCCAGCGAGGGCAATACGCGGCGCCAGAAGGCCTATGCCGAGGCGATGAATCGCGGCGGCGTCTACACCCCGCAGATGATCGTGGACGGCATCGACGATCTTGTCGGCAGCCGCGAGGCCGCCATCGAGGCCGCCATCGCCGCGCGCGAAGCCGACACGGATTTCGTTCCGGTCGCCCTGAGCGCGACGCCCAAGGAGATCCGCATCGTCGTCGGCGCCGGCCACAGCGCCCAGGACGCGACGATCTGGCTGTTCCACATCCTGGGCAAATCCACCGTCAGCATCGGCGCGGGCGAGAACGAGGGCCAGAAGGTCACCTATCACAACGTGGTGCGCGACGCGCGCGCCGTCGGCCTGTGGAAAGGCCAGCAGGTCACGCTCGACCTGCCGCGCGCCGAGATGGCGAGTCCGCCGCATGACGCCATAGCCGTGGTGGTGCAGCAAGGCGGCTATGGCCGCATCGTCGGCGCCGCGATGATTGGGCATCCGGAGTATTAGGAGAGCCCGCGACGGCGCGACGGAGACCGCGAATCCGATTAGGATTCGCCCATGGCCTTGTTCTTCGACAGCCAATGGTTCGACGGAAAGCTCGCGGCGGCGGGCCTGACGCGCGCGCGATTGGCGCAGGCTTTGTCGCTTTCGGAGCAGCAAGTCGCCGAGATCTGGAAGGACCAGCGCGAGCTTTCGGCGCGCGAGGTGGCGACGATCGCCTCGCTGCTCGGCGCAACGCCGCAAGACGTCGCCCATCATGCCGGCGTTTCGACGCCCGTTCCGCAAGCGACCTCGCTGGCCGAGATCGGCGAACGCTTGGCGCGCGTCGAGCGCGCGCTGGCCGAATTGAAAGCGCTGATGATCGATCTGAGGCGCCCGTGAGCGCCGTTCCCGACATGGCCTTCGCCGCCGTGCTCGGCCTGGCCGGCCTGCTGACCGTCATGGTGAGCGCGCATGCGCGGCCCGCCGCGCGCGACTATCTGCGCTTCGCTTCCGCGCTTTATGGCGCGCTCGCGGTCGCCGATTTCGTCGCCGGCGCGAATCCGGCGATGGCGGCGTTCGCCGGCGCCGTCACGCTGGTCATCGGCGCGCTCGCGCCCTGCGCGCTGGCACTCGCGCTCGCGGCAAGCCTCGCGGCCGCTCCATCGGCGAGGATCGCGACGCCCTTGCTTGCGCTGGCGGCGCTGGCCGGAATCTTCGCCGCCGCCAGCGGCGCGGTCTTCACAGCCTTCGCCCCGCTGTTCGCTTGTCTATGCGTCATGCTCGCGCTGGCGGCGCGGCATTGGCGGGCCGCACGCGCCGCGGCGTTGCATGCGGTCCTCGCGGCGCTGGCGCTGTTGGCGGGTGCGGCGTCTTTCGTGTCGGGCGCGGAGGGACGCACCGCTTTCGCGCTGTTCTCGGCCGCCGGATTGATGGGCGTGGCGCTCGCCTGTGCGAGACCTTCAGGGGGAGCGGTCAAACGCGCGCGTGCAACCGGCACGACCGCGATACGCCGCGAGCGCTGAGCGCTGGTCCGGCGCCGTTGCTGTGTCCAGGACCTGTCCGATCAATTGCGCCGCGAACGCCGCGTTCAACGACGGACCGTTCCAAAGCGGTTCGCGGCCGTCTGTGTCATATCGGGACAATGGCCTGTGACGCGAAGCGGCGGCGTCGGCGCCGCGCGCTTGATCGCCGCCTCGTCTTTCCCAGCGCAATTCGTTGCAAGGGTTGGGTTTTTCGGCGCGGGCACGGCGAAATCGCGGGCCGGAAATATCAGCCGCCGTCGCAATCGCAAATCCATTCGCGTCCGTCATAACCGATCCTTAAGGCAAACTGCGCGCCGCCCCTCGCCCGGCCGTGCATTGCCTCAAGAGTTTCAACTTTTTTAATGCCCCGCGCGCATCATCGTTCCACAAGGCCGAAAAACGGCCGGGGACGGTGGGTAGTGCAGAGTCAGACGCTTCCAAGGAAGCCGGTCGAGAGCGTTCGCGCATTGGCCGCGGCGCACGATGCGGAACGGCTCAGGCTCGCAGTGACGGGCGCCGGCGAAGCCGCGTTCGACTGGACCATCGGCGACGACCGCATCACCTGGGACGGCGCCACCGAAATCCTCATCCAGCACGCCGACGCCACCCGCCTGCAGCGCGGCGAGTCCTTTCGCGGCTGGATGGGTCATGCCGGCCGCGAAAAGCTGCGCGCCGTGCTCGAGGATGCGAGCCCCAAGGACACCGTCTTCGAGATCGAATTCGAGGCCGCATCGCCGATGGGCTCGGTGTGGTTCGAGATGCGTGGGCTTCGCATCCCGGGCCCCGCGGGTCCCGCCGAGCGTGTCGCCGGAATCCTGCGCATCGTCACCGAGCGCAAGCGCGAGGCCCAGCGTCTCACCTATCTCGCGATGCGCGACGAGCTCACCGGCCATCTCAACCGCACGTCCTTGCGCGAAGCGCTGTCGCAGGCGATCGAGAAAGCCAAGGCGGAAGAGCGCTCCTGCGCCTATCTCGTCGCCTCGATCGATCGGCTGGCGATGATCAACGACACCTACGGCTTCGGCGCCGCCGACGAGGTGATCGTCGCCGTCGGCGAGCGGCTGGCGTCGAGCTTGCGCGGCAGCGACGTGATCGGGCGCACCGCCGGCAACAAGCTCGGCATCATCCTGGGCAATTGCAGCGAGCGCGAGATCGTCCTCGTCGCCGAACGCCTGCGCGCCGCCGTGCGCGGCGAGGTGATCGCGACGCGCGCCGGCACGGTGTCGGCCACGATCACTGTGGGCGCGGTGTGGCTGCCGGCGAGCGCGTCGTCCAGCCAGGAAGCGATGCTGCGCGCCGAAGAGGCGCTCGACCACGCCCGCGGCGCCGGGCGCGACGGCTTCGCCGCCTACACCAGATCGCCGCAGCGCGAGATGGCGCGCCTCAGGCTGATGACCATCGCCGACGAGGTGGTGGCGGCGCTCAACGAGGACCGCCTGGTCTTCGCCTATCAGCCGATCATCGACGCCAAGAGCCGCAAGCCCGTGCATTACGAATGCCTGCTGCGCATGATCCGCACCGACGGCAGCATCGCCACCGCCGGCCAGTTCATCCCCGCGGCCGAGCAATTGGGCCTGGTGCGCCTGGTCGACCGCCACGCGCTGGAGATGACCATCGCGCAATTGCACAAGCATCCCGACGTGACGCTCGCGGTGAACGTCTCCGGCACCACGGCGGGCGATCCGTCCTGGCTGCAATCCTTCATCAATTTCGTGCGCGCCAATCAGCATGTCGCCGAGCGCGTCATCGTCGAATTGACCGAGACAGCGGCGCTGCACGATTTCGAGGAGAGCGCACGCTTCGTCTCGAATTTGCGCGAGATGGGCTGCCGGGTGGCGATCGACGATTTCGGCGCCGGCTACACTTCGTTTCGCAATCTGCAGATGATGCATGTCGACACCGTCAAGATCGACGGCAGCTATGTGAAAGACCTGACCGCCTCGCCCGACAACCAGATCTTCGTGCGCACGCTGGTCGGCCTGGCCAAGAACTTCAATCTCAAGACGGTCGCGGAATGGGTCGGCTCCGACGAGGATGCCGCCCTGCTCGAAAGCTTCGGCGTGGATTATTTCCAGGGCTTCCACTTCGGCGAGCCGCTGCTCGAGCCGGAATGGATGAAGGGGTAGAACGGTCCCGATTACAAACGCTTGTCATGGCCCGCGAATGCGGGCCACCCAGATGACACCGTTCTTACTCTCCAAATAACATCGTCATCGCCCGGCTTGTCCGGGCGATCCAATTTCCTTCTTTGGAAAAAAGAAAATGGATCACCCGCATACGCGGGTGATGACGAATTTTGGTTGAGAGTGGGGTAGGTTTCACCTGGATGGCCCGCATTCGCGGGCCATGACAGTTATTATTTTCTTTCGCGCGCCAATTCCGCCAGCTGCTTGCGCATCGCTTCGATTTCGCTTTTGAGCTCGCTGATCTCTTCCGACGGCTTGGGCTTGCCGGCGCCGTTGGCGGACTTCGCGCCCTGCTCTTCGCCCGCCGCCATGCCCATCGCGCCGAACGGCGTGAACATCTTCATCGCGCGCTCGAACATCGCGAAGTTCTGCCGCGTCAGCGCCTCGAAGGCCTGGCTGCCGCCGCCGAAGGCTTCGGCGACGCGGCTCTTCATCGCGT
>Ga0302314_10006970_pt1 | contig 20378 bp, 9 predicted proteins | sample III_Palsa_N2_3_FD_200533 | JGI IMG/M metagenome (GOLD analysis project Ga0302314, IMG submission 200533) | Peat permafrost microbial communities from Stordalen Mire near Abisko, Sweden - III_Palsa_N2_3 | ecosystem: Environmental > Terrestrial > Soil > Palsa > Peat permafrost | place: Sweden... | reverse complement strand
TGCTGGCGGCGGGGCACAGCGTGCAACTGGTCGATGGCGCGGACCCCAATATCCAGGTAGTGGTCAGCGCACCGACCGACCAGGCGGTCAACCTTGGCAACATCGTGGCGCAGGGCGGCAGGATCGGCTTGTATGGCGCCTTGGTCAACCAATCGGGTGTCGTCAGCGCCGACAGCGCGGTGGTGGGGCAGGACGGCAAGGTGGTGTTCAAGTCGAGCACCACGACGACTCTGTCGGGCGACAGTGTGACTTCGGCCAACAATAGCGCTGGAAGTGGCGGTACGGTTTATCTGCTCGGTCCGCAGGTGACGCTGACCGACAGCGCGCAGGTCGAAGCCAATGGCCAGACCGGCGGCGGGACGGTCTACGTCGGCGGCGCGTTCCATGGCGCCGACGCGAGCGTCGTCAATGCCACGCGCACCTACATCGGCGCCGGTGCCTCGATCAGTGCCAATGCCATCACCAACGGCACGGGCGGCAACGTCGCCGTGTGGTCCGATGTCGCCACGTATATGTATGGCGACATCTTGGCCAAGGGCGGCGCGCAGGGCGGCAATGGCGGCTATGTCGAGACCTCGGGCAAGAACTATCTCGATTTCCGCGGCAATGTCGACCTTACTGCGCCGAAGGGCACGACGGGCAACCTTCTGCTCGACCCGTACACGGTGACGATCAACGATACCAGTGCTGGCGAAATCACGCCCACGGGCGCCAATCCCGTCTCCTACACTTCCGGAGCGGATTCGTACGTGTCGGCGGCGTCGATCAATGCGCAGCTTGCGACGGCCAACGTCATCGTCCAGGCAGGTGCGGGCGGCGGCGGGGATGTCACGGTGGCGAGCAATAATCTCAACTGGAACACCTCCAGCACCTTGACCCTGGCGGCTTCGGCCAACGTCAATATCAACGGCACGATTCAGGGCCAATCCGGTACGCTGGAGTTGATCGCCACGAACGGCAGCATCACGCAAACGGCGGCGGTCAACGTCGGCTCGCTTTCGGCCAAGGCCGGCGGCGACGTCACCCTGACCGCCTCGGGCAACATCGTCGGCACGATCGCCGGCTCGTCCGGCGGCAGCAACGGTTTTGCGTTCAGCACCAACGACAACATCACGGTCGGCAGCGTGGTCGGCAACCAGAACACCGTGACCGGCATTACCGCTACCGGCACCGGCAGTGTGACCCTGAACGCGGGCGGATCGGTTTCCACGTCGAGCGCGACGATCTCCGGCCCTGCGCTGACGATTACCTCCGGGTCGGGTGTCGGCTCGATCTTCAATCCGCTGTCGACTTCGGTCGGCACGCTCACGATCACCAACGGCGCCGCCACGGGCGGCGGCGATATCGTCGTCTCGAACACCGGCGACGTGACGCTGTCGAACATCACGCAAAGTTCTTCCCCATCGCTGGGCAGGATCTACATCAGCACCAGCGGCGCGCTGACGGTCGGCAGCGGCGGCATCACGCAGAATAACGGCAACCCCGGCGCGGAAGTGGGCCTGGTGGCCGGCACGGGCATCACGATCAACGGCCCGATACTCGATGGCGCCTACACGGTCGGTTTGAAGACCACGGCTGGCAACATCACAGCAGGCTCCGGCGGCTACGTCCAGGCGAGCGCGCTGTCGATCAGCGCACCGGGCGGCTACGTATCGCTGCCCAGCTCAACCAATGCCATCGGCGTGATTGCCGGGATTTCCAGCGGCGACTTCGTCGTCAACAACAACGTCGGCACCATGGTGGTCGGCTCGGTGTCGATGGCGAACTCCAGCTTCATCGGCCAGCAGAACGGGATTACTTCCACTTCGGGCAATGTCGGGTTGCAAAATACCGGCAGCATCTATCTGGCCAATCCGATCGTGGCCACCAGCGGCAACGTCGGCCTCAGTTCCACCGGCGGCTATGTGCACCAATCGACCAGCGGCACCATCAGCACGCAGGGCTTGTCTGTCTATGCCTACGGCGACGTCAACCTGACCGCCAACAACAGCGTCACCACCATCGCCGGCCAGTCGGGCAATGGCATTATCGGCGGCAATTTCATATTCAATAATAACGGCAGCTTCACGGTCGGCTACGTGGCGCCGATCGGCAGCGGCCTGATCTCCAGCCAGAGCGGCATTACCGCGCACAACAGCTACAACGTCACCCTGACGTCGAACAACGGCGGGATCTACACGGCACCCGGCTCGACGATTACCGGCAATGCGTTGTCGCTTACGGCAGTCAGCGGCATCGGCACGCAAGGCAATCCGCTCAGCACGGCGGTATCTTCCGTCAGCGCCAGCAACAGCGGCTCGGGCAGCGGCGACATTGTGATCGCCAATAGCGGCGCGCTCAGCCTGACTTCCGTGAGCAACAACAACGGCAACATCTTTGTCAGCGCCGGGGGAACGATCACGGTGCCGGTCAATTCGCTAGGATCGTATTCCTCGCCGACCGTCAGCACGTCGGGCGGCGACATCGGCCTGTTCTCCAACGGCGGCGGTATCAACATCCTGGGCGGCATCTCGGCCTCTACCGGCACGATCGCCTTGAAAGCCACCGGCGGCGATATCATCGAGCAAACGAGCACCGTATTCATCGGCTCCGGTTCGACCGACATGATGGGCTGGGTTTCGGCAAACAACCTGTCGGCTGTGTCGACGTCGGGTAACGTGACGTTGAATAACCCGTACCAGCAACACACCCCCTCCAATTCGATCAACACGGTTGCCGGTTATGCGTCCGGCTCCTTCGGATTTCAAAACAGCAACGCACTCTCCGTCGGTTACGTACCCTCGGTGGGTACCGGCTTCGGCGGCGGCGTGTTTCTGCCCGCCGTAGCGGGCATTGCCACACGTTCGGGCAGCATCACCCTGGTCGCATATGGTGCCATCACGGTGAACCAGCCGATCTATGCGGCTAACGGCGGGGCTTCCGTGTACATGTATGCCCAATCGTTCGTCCAGGGCTCGTCGACGGCGTCCATCACGGGCAGTCAGGTCGGCTTCAATGCCTATAGCGGCACAGTCGGGACGAGCGGCAATCCGATGTTGACCAACACGACTTCCCTGCGCGTTTATAACTCGCAAGGCGCGTTCATCAACAACAGCAATACGGGCACATTGACGATTACCGGCGTAACGGCGACGGGATCGGGATCGAGCGATATCAACATCGCCACCGCCGGCGGACTGACTCTGCAAAATGCGGGTGGCTGCAGCGGCAGCTGTGATGTCATCTACGGCAACGGCAATCTGACCCTGGTCGCGGGCGGCAACGTGCAATTGCCATCGAACTCTGCGGACGGCATTTACGCGTCCGGCGCCGTCAATATCTATGCCGGCTTCATTGAAACGCCCGGCGGCTCGCCGACGACGAATTCGTCGGCTGCCACGATGACGCAAGGCGCATCGGTCAGCGGCAACACGATCGACCTGTATTCCAACGCCTACTCCAATTTCCTGGGCAGTGGAACGTACAGCACGACGCAGACTTATCACCCGGCTGCGTCGGCGCCGACACCGACGCCAACACCGACACCGACGCCCACACCAACACCGACACCGACGCCCACACCAACACCGACGCCCACACCGACGCCGACGCCCACACCGACACCGACACCGACGCCCACACCGACGCCGACGCCCACACCGACGCCGACGCCCGCACCTACACCGACGCCAACACCTACACCGACGCCAACGCCAACACCTACACCGGCGCCGCCGCCGATGCCATCGCAACAGACGCTCGACTCGCTGCTGCAATTTTTGATCGTCGATATCGATTACATCGACGACTCGCTGCTCTACGGCGGCATACGCGGCAAGTCGTTCAGCTGGCATATCCCGGTGGGGCAGGTGATCACCATTTCGTTCGACAATCTAGGAGTACAAAACAATGGCAACGACAACCTCTATTGCAATTAAGGGGCGCGGCATGAAGTGGCTCGCTGCGGTGGCGTTTGCCGGGATGCTCTGGGCCGGTGCGGCTGAGGCCGGCCAGGTGGTCGGCACCGTGACCGACGTCAGCGGTCCGATGGTGGCGCGCCGCCTCGACGGCACCATCAAGGCGTTGACGACGAAGTCGACCGTCGAGCAGGGCGACACGCTGGTGACGGAACGAGGCACCTATGCGCGCATCAAGTTTGTCGACAACGGCGAAATCACGCTACGCCCGAACACCCAGTTCAAGATCGAGAATTTTTCCTATGAAGTGGCCAAACCCGAGAGCGATAGCGCCATCTTCAGCCTGCTCAAAGGCGGTCTGCGTTCGATTACAGGCTTGCTCGGCAAGCGCAACAAGGAAAAATTCGGCCTCAATACGCCGACGGCCACCATCGGGATACGCGGTACGACCTTCATTGCCGAATACATTCCCCCGTCGAAAGAGCAGGTTGCCGCTTATCAGCGCAGCCTGACGGCCGGGCTGGAGCCGCAATACGGCGGCAGCCGGACCGACGCACCGCAAGGCGCGCGCCCGCTGCAACTGGCGCAAAACACCGACGGCGGCGGCGACAACGGAGGCTTGAATCCCGGCCTGTACGTGCAGGTATTGGATGGCACGATCCATGTGACCAACGGCGGCGGCACGCAAAATTTTACGGCGGGGCAGTTCGGCTTTACGCCTGGCTTCTCGCAGCCGCCGGTGATCTTGCCGGGCAATCCGGGCATCCAGTTCAGTCCGCCGCCATCGTTCTCGAACCCGACCGGCGGTACGCAAGGCAGTACCGGCGGCAAGCCCGGCGATGTCGATTGCATCGTGCGCTAGTGCCGGCATTGTGACCGCCCGCCGCAATTTGTTGATGACTTGACGGTGGCATCGCCTGATCTCGATGCCACCGCGGGCCGGTGCCTTACCGGCCTTGGAGGATAAGAGAAAATGAAAGCGAAACAAACGCACACTGTACGCGTGACGTCCACTTCGATTCCCGCTGCACGTTTCAGCCGCAAGCTGCTGCCGGCGTTGATCGCCGCTTGCTTCGCCTGCGGCCCGGTGTATGCCAACCCGACCGGCGCACAAGTCGTCAGCGGCCAGGTTTCGATTTCCAGCAACGGCAACGTGCTGACGATTACCAACTCGCCCGGCTCCATCATCAACTGGAGCAGCTTCTCGATCAACCCGGGCGAATTGACCCAATTCCTGCAGCAGAGCTCGTCGAGCGCGGTGCTGAACCGCATCGTCGGCCAAAGCCCCTCGCAAATCTTCGGCGCCCTGCAATCGAACGGCAAGGTGTACCTGATCAACCCGAACGGCATCCTGTTCGGCGCCAATTCGCGCGTCAACGTCGGTGGGCTGGTGGCCTCGACGCTGGACATCAGCAACAGCGACTTCGCTGCAGGCAAGCTCGACTTCGCCGCCGGCAGTACGGCCGGCAACATCGTCAACCAGGGCAACCTCATCACCCCGGCGGGCGGGCAAATCTACCTGATCGCGCCGCAAGTGCAAAACAGCGGCATCATCAGCTCGCCGCAAGGCGAAGTGCTGCTGGCGGCGGGGCACAGCGTGCAACTGGTCGATGGCGCGGACCCCAATATCCAGGTAGTGGTCAGCGCACCGACCGACCAGGCGGTCAACCTTGGCAACATCGTGGCGCAGGGCGGCAGGATCGGTCTTTATGGCGCCTTGGTCAACCAATCGGGTGTCGTCAGCGCCGACAGTGCGGTGGTGGGGCAGGACGGCCAGATCGTCTTCAAATCGAGCCAAGCCACGACCCTGGAAGGCAATAGCCAGACCAGCGCAACCGGCAGCGGCAGCGGCGGCAGCATCTATTTGCTTGGCCCGCAGGTTGCCCTGACCGGTAGTGCCCAGGTCGACGCCAGCGGCCAAACCGGCGGCGGCACGGTTTTCGTGGGCGGCGGCGAACATGGCGCGAACCCGGCCATCATGAATGCCAATACGGTCACGCTGGGCGCGAATACGTCGATCGCCGCAAATGCGATCCAGAGCGGCAATGGCGGCAATATCGCCGTATGGTCGGCCAATTCGACTTCCGTGGCCGGCACCATCAGCGCGCAAGGCGGAGCGCAATCCGGCAACGGCGGCTTTATTGAAACCAGCGGCGGACAACTTGCGATTGTCAATGGAAGCAATATCACCACGAAAGCCGCTCACGGAACAGTTGGCTCCTGGCTGCTTGACCCGGACGATTTCACGATTGCGCCGACCGGCGGGAACATGACCGGCACCCAGCTTTCCAGCGACCTCAATAGCAACAACGTGACAATCAATACGACCGTCACGCCGACGACGTGTGCCGGAACGACCTGCACCACGGGTGGCATCCCGGGCACCAATGGTGACATCTATGTCAGCGACACGGTGACTTGGACTGGGTCATCCATACTGACCCTCAATGCAGCCGGGCATATCAACATCAATTCGCCAATCAGCGGCGGCACCGGCTCCACGCTCGAGATGCTGGCCGGCGGCAATATCACTCAAGCCACCGGTGGCGTGGCGGCGATCAGTGTGACCAACCTGTCTGCAAGCATTCCCGTTAGCGGCACGGTCATGTTGGCCGAGCCGACCAATAATATTACCGGCACTGTCGCGATCTCGGCCCCCGGCGGCGACGTCGGCCTGGTCAACAGCGGCCCCATCAGCATCGGTTCCGTGATCGGCCAGGTCGGCACGGTCTCGGGCATGACAGCCGGCGTGCTGGTCGAACTGGTTGCCGGCGGCAACATTACCCAGGCCAGTGGCGCGGCGATCAACAGCAACTGGTTGTCCGCTACCTCGACCGGCGGTTCCATTACCTTGACCGAGCCGACCAACTCCTTCAGCGCGGTTGCGGCCTCGGCACCTTCGGCGGGCGCGAACATCAGCCTGGCTACCAGCGGGGCGCTCAACGTCCAAACCATCAATGGCAACATCGGCACGGTCTCGGGCCTTACCGCGTCCGGCTATGTCGAATTGAATGCCGGCAGCGATATTACGCAGACCGGCGGCGTGGCGATCAGCGCGACCAACTTGTCGGCGACATCGACTGGCGGTTCCATCTCCCTGATGGAACCGACCAACAACATCACGGGCACGGTCGCTGCGTCGGCTACCTCGGGTAATATCGGCCTGGCCAATAGCGGCGGCATCACCATCGGAGCCGTGACGGGCCAAGTGGGCACCGTCACGGGCCTTAGCGCCAATACGACGAGCGGAACGATTACGCTGAACTCGGTTTCCGGAGGCATCACCAATAGCTTGGGCGGGGGGAATTTTGCGCCGATTTCCGCCTATGCAGTCGGGGTCAGCGCCGCCGGCAACGTCATCCTGGACGGCAATAATAGTTTCGGTACCATCGCTGCCAGCCTGGGTAGCGGGTCTTACATCAATCTCGAAAATTTCTCGGCCTCCACGATCGTGGGCACGGTGGGCACGCTCTCGGGCATTACGGCGCCGGGCGGGGCGACGATACGGCAATATGGCGGCAGCATCGAAGTGGCTCAGCCCATCAATGCATCCGGCGGTTTGGTCGAACTCGGCATTGGTTCAGGCACCGGCGGCATCACCGTCGACAGCACGGGGCCGATCAATGCCTCGCAGGTGGACCTTTACGGGTCGGGCGGCGCGTTCCTCATCAACGGGGCAGTGACTGGCAGTACCAGCATCAGCCTCGATACGGGCGGTGCGGGTTCCATCACCGGCACCGGGTTGCTGACGTCCGATTCGTTCGATCTGCAAACCAGCACAGGCACGGGCGCCATTGGAACTTCAAGCAGCGCGCCGCTATTGACCAGCACGATCAGCCCTTCTGATACCGCGACTTTCGTCATTGGCAACGCCGCCGGCAGCCCCAGCCCAACCGGTCCTTCCTCGGTCTACATCGGCCACACCGGTAATTTTGAATTGACTTCGGTGACCCTGGGCAGCAACGCAGTGTTCGACGTCAGTGCCAGCGGTAACATGACGATCGATTCCGGGCTCACCATCAATACCGGCGCGTCCGATATTTCGCTGTTCTCGGGCGGTACTCTCTATATCAGCACCGGCGACACCCTATACGGCAACAACGTCAACCTGATCGGCAACCAGATCACGATCGACCCGGTGGCGCAGCCGACATCGATTACGGCGACGAACGTCGCGACCGTGGCGCCCTATACGGGCGGCCTGGCGATCAGCATCCAGTCGGCCACCGACGGCAACACCGGCTCGCAGCTGGAACTGACGCCGGCTGAACTCAACCTGATCACGGCCGGCTCGCTGCACATCGGCAACAGCATGGCCGGCCCCATCTCGATCAATGCGGCGTTCCAGCCCGCCGGCACGAGCGCCTTGGCGCTGATCAGCGGCGGCAATATCACGCAAACTTCCACGTCGCCCGTCACGGTGACCAACCTGGCCTTGCAGACCCCCGGTTCGGTCACGCTGACCAGCAGCACCAACAGCGTGACGAACCTGATTGCCGACTTGAGCGTGCAAGGCACCGGCACGGGGACGCTGCAATTCACCAATGGCGGCAGCCTGACGATCAACGATGCGGCCGCGGTGGCCGAATCGCTCGGCTTCTCCGGCGGCGTCCAGACCAACAACGGCGACGTCGCCATCATCGCCTCGGGCACGAGCAGTTCGTTGACGCTGAGCCAAGGCATCAATGCCGGCAGCGGCAACGTGTTCCTGCAAAGCGGCACCGGCGGTGTTTCGGAACCCATCATCGGCACCAATGGCGCGGGTGCTACCGCGACCAGCTTGCTGGTGCAATCGACCGGCCCGGTCAACCTGACGGGGTCGAACAGTATCAGCAACTTTGCCGCCTCCGGGGCCGGTGTGACGCTCGTCAATTCGAGCGACATCAATGTCAGTTCGGGTTCTGCCGCCGGCAGCGCTACCGTCACCGGCATCACGAGCACGGGTGCGGTCGGCCTTACCGCGTCATCTGGCGACATTGCCGTCAGCTCGCCCATCACAGCGACTTCTTCCGCGATCACGCTCCAAGCGCCCTATGGGGCGATTGGCGGCAGCGCGCTCATTTCAGGCGCATCGCTGACGGCAAGCGCGCAAAACGGCATCGGCGGGTCGATTTCGGGCGGCACCGAGTCGGTGGTGCTGACCGGCAGGACGCCCGACGGCGCGGTAGCGCACATGCTGGGCATCGTCAATCCGGACGGTGGCCCGTTGAATACGGAGGTCGGCACGATGTCGCTGAGCAATACCGGCAGCGGCGACATCAACATCAGCAATACCGGTGCGCTTACGCTGACCGGCGCGGTGCAGAGCGGTGCCGGCAATATTGCGATCACCAGCAGCGGCTCGATGTCGGTGACCGGCGCCGTCAGCGCCAATACCGACGAGGGGAGCGTCGCGTTCGCCGCAGGGTTGAGCAGCGACGGCACCTTGACCCTTGCCAGCACCGGATCGATTACCGCAGCCACCGTCTCGCTCTCCGCCGGCGGTGCCATCACGACCAATGGCACAGTGATCGGGACATTGACCGAATCGCCGAACCAGACTTCTACGCCGACGCCGACGCCGACGCCGACGCCAACGCCAACGCCAACGCCCACACCGACGCCTACTCCGACACCAACGCCGACGCCCACTCCTACGCCGACACCGACACCTACTCCAACACCCACGCCTACTCCAACGCCGACGCCTACTCCGACACCGACGCCTACTCCTACTCCAACGCCGACACCTACGCCGACACCTACGCCGACACAAGTCACTGACTCCGACCCGGTGATTCAAGCAACCAACGTCGCGATCAATACGCTCAATACTTCGAGTTCTTCAGTCGGAGGTGGAACCAGCGGCGATTCCTCGGGTAACAATAGCGGGGACGGCGGCGGCAACACGAACGGTTCGGGCGGTTCGACAGGCGGCACCAAGGCCCCGCCCAAGAACTACTGCGATTGAGTATCCGGCTGTGTCCCAAATCGCGGCGCGAATGGTTCCAGTGCCACGCGCGCTGCGTTGACCACGAAAGAAATCGCATGGTAAAAGCCGACCAGCGCGACGATTTCCAATAACTGTTCCTCGCTGTAGTGGGCCGCCAATCCCTGCCACAACGCATCGGGAATTCCCGAGCCGTCGTGCAGCGCATCGGTTGCCCGGAACAGCAGGATTTCATGCGCCGCCAGAGCGTCGCTTTGCACAGGTTTCAACGTTGCGGCCACGGTGTCGTGATCCAGCCCGGCGCGCTCGGCAAACAGCGCCACGTGCACGCCCCATTCGTATTCCGCGCCGCAGCGCGCGCAGGTGCGCAAAATCAACAGCTCGCGCTCGCGCAGCGAGATCGATCCCTTGTCGAGCAGGTTGCCCGCCGCCATGCGCTTGAACACGCGCAGATTGCGCGCCTGGGTGCGGAACAGTTTCAAGGGTTCCATGCCGGGCGGCATGATGGCTTGCAGGGCGGCAGCCGTTTCGGCGTCGTAGGGCGGCTCCAATGGAGCGATGCGCGCTTGATGCATGTCGTTCTCCTTTGCGTGTAAAATCATGGTGCTACTGAAAGTGTAGCGTAAACAATGATGCGATGCTACGGTTTCCGTAGCGAAAGGATAAACATGGCAGCGCCCTTGCCGGGAAAAGCCGTACGCGGCTCAAAAACCGGCCGTCCCATCATGGCTGTGCTCGACCTGATGGGTCGACGCTGGATGATGCGCGTTACCTGGGAGTTGCGCGGCGGCGCGCTGACGTTTCGCGAGTTACAGGCGCGTTGCGACAACATGTCGCCGACGGTGCTCAATCAGCGGCTCAAGGATTTGCGCGAAGCGGGGATCGTCGATGTGGCGGAAGACGAGGGCTATATCCTGAGCAGCATGGGCATGGATTTGCTGCGTGCCCTGCGGCCCTTGCTGGAGTGGTCGGAAGCCTGGCACAAGAACTTGCAAGGCCACCGGGACTAGGAATTTACTGCGGGTGCGCCGCTGGCGCGCCTTGCGCCACCTGACCGCGGATCACGGCCGCCGACAGCAATGCCGCGACCAGGGCGAATGCGGCGCCGACGATAAAGGCCAGGTGGTAGCCGTCGACCAGCGCCGATGGCTCATCGATGCCGGCAGCCAGCGCATGCTGCGTTTCGGCGCCGGCGATGCTGGCCAGGATTGCCAGGCCCAGCGCCCCGCCCATCATGAAGGCCGTGTTCACCACGCCCGAGGCCAGGCCGGAATCGCTTGGATCGACGTCGTTCATGGCCGCCAGCAGCAGGGGATTGAAACCCATCCCGGCGCCGATGCCCAACAGCAGCATGGCGGGCAGGATGTGCGTGACGAAATCGCCCTCATGCGGCACCTGCGGTGCCTGCGTGAACAGCACCAGGCCGGCGGTGGCGATCAACAGGCCGACGACGAGCGGGCGCGTGATGCCGAAGCGCATGACGATCCTGGCCGACAGGCCGAGCGAAAACATGGCCATGATGAGGTTGGCCGGCAGGAAGGCCAGGCCGACCTGCAGCGGCTGGTAACCCAGGATCAACTGCATGTAGAGCGCCGAGATGAAGAACCACGCAAACATCGCCGCCGACCATAGCATGCCGACCGCGCTGGCCGTCGACAGATTGCGCCGCCGGAACATGGTCAGCGGCACCAGCGGCGATGCCACCCTTGCTTCGGTGATCAGGAAGGCGGCAAAAAACACGGCGGCACTGCCGAGCAAACCCACGGTCTGTACCGATTGCCAGCCGGCTTCGTTGCCGTTGACGATGGCATACACCGCCAGCATCAGCGCGACCGTCACGGTGAGGGCGCCGCCCAGGTCGAGCCGATCCGATGCGGCCCGGCTTTGCGCCGACGGCACCAGCTTGAGGCAGGCGATGTAGACCGCCACGCCGATCGGCAGGTTGACCAGGAAGATCCAGTGCCAGTTCAAGAGGTTGGTCAAGAGGCCGCCGGCGATCGCACCGATGCTGCCGCCGCCGGCACAAACGAAGCTGTAGACGCCCATGGCACGGGCGCGCTCGGCCGGTTCGGGAAACAGGTTCATCATGAGCGAGAGCGCGACCGCCGACACGATCGCACCGCCCAGCCCCTGCACAGCGCGCGCCACCACCAGCATGACTTGCGAATAAGATAGGCCGCAGGCCGCCGACGCGACGGTAAAGAGCACGATCCCGATCAGGAACATGCGCCGGTGGCCGTACAGATCGCCCAGCCGCCCGCCCAACAGCAGGAAGCCGCCGAAGGTCAGCATGTAGGCATTGACCACCCACACCAGCGTGGTTTCGTTGAAGCCGAGATCGGTGCGGATCGAAGGCAGGGCGACGTTGACGATGGTCGTGTCGAGCACGATCATCAAGACGCCAAGACAGAGCACCGCCAGCGCTTCCCAGCGCTGGCGGGTAGAGAGCGATGCGTGCATGTGGGGCTTGGTCCTTTGGGGGCGCTGCAGTGAAGAGGTAAGGTTGTACCCGGTCAGGCCGGCGCCTGGCCGCAATTGATCATCCAGGGCGTGCCGAAGCGATCGGCCAGCATGCCGAATCCTTCGGCCCAGAAGGTTTTTTGCAGGGGCATCTCCACCTGTCCGCCGTCGGCCAGAGCGTCGAAGATCTTGCGGCCTTCGTCGACCGTATCGTAACTGAGGGCGATCGTGAAACCATGCATGCCCTTGTAGGGCTGGCCGCTCAGGTTGTCCGACGCCATCAGCGCGCGCTCGCCCAACTGCAGCGTGGAGTGCATGATGCGGTTTTGGACTTCCGGCGGCATTTGCGCGGCCATCGGCGAATCGGCTATGGTGGTCATCATCTCGATCTTGCCGCCCAGGACGCGCTCGTAAAAGCGCATCGCCTCGGCACAGTTGCCGTCGAACGTGAGGTAGGTATTGAGTTGTGCCATGAGGCGCTCCTTGCTGAAAGAGGGCGGATTACTTGATGCAGACCGCGCGCACCTGCTTGATGTCGGTGATGCCGGAGAGCACCTTCTCGATGCCGTCCATCTTCAGGGTCAGCATGCCGTCTTCCAAGGCCTGTGCCAGCAATTGCGCCACGCGCGCATGTTCCTGCAGCAGCTTCTTGGCGCCGTCCGTGCCCAGCATCAGTTCGTGCAGGCCGACGCGGCCCTTGTAGCCGCTGCTGCACTGGTCGCAGCCGACGGCGCGGTACAGCTTGAACTTGCCTTTTTCGGTATAGGTCTTGAGCCAGCCTGCATAAACGCGCGCCAGGGCTGCCTTGCGGTCCTTGATGAAGTCTTCGGTGTTGAGCAATTCGGCGCAATATTCGTCGATCAGTTGCTTCATCTCTTCCTGGCTCGGCTCGTAGGCTTCCTTGCAGTTGGCGCACAGCCGCTTGGCCAGGCGCTGGGCCAGGATGCCGAGCAGGGCGTCGGCGAAGTTGAACGGGTCCATCCCCATGTCGAGCAGACGCACGATCGATTCGGGCGCGCTGTTGGTGTGCAGCGTGGCGAACACCAGGTGGCCCGTGAGCGAGGCTTCGATGCCCATGCCGACGGTTTCCTTGTCGCGCATTTCGCCGACCATGATGATGTCCGGGTCGGCACGCAGGAAGGCGCGCATGGCGGTGGCGAAATCGAGCCCGCTCTTGCGGTTGACCTGCACCTGGCGCAAGCCTTTTTGCGTGATTTCGACCGGGTCTTCGGCGGTCCAGATCTTGGTGTCGGGCTTGTTGAGATAGCTGAGCACCGAGTGCAGCGTGGTGGTCTTGCCCGAACCGGTCGGGCCGCAGACGAAGAACAGGCCGTAGGGTTTGCTGACGCAGTTCTTCAGCCGTTCCAGGTTGTGCGGCAGGACGCCGAGCTTTTCCAGCGGGATCGGCTCGCCGGCCGCCAGAATCCGCATCACGATGTCTTCGACGCCGCCGGACGAGGGAATCGTCGCCACGCGCAATTCGATATCGAGCGGGCCGTATTTCTTGAACTTGATCTTGCCGTCCTGCGGCTTGCGCTTTTCCGAAATATCGAGGTCGCACATGATCTTGATGCGCGCCGAGATCGCATTGCGATAGGTGGCGGGAATCTCGATATAGGGTTCGAGCGAGCCATCCTTGCGGAAGCGGATTGCGGTCTTGTCCTTGCCCGGGCGCGGTTCGATGTGGATGTCCGAGGCGCCTTGCTTGTAGGCGTCGACGATGATCTTGTTGACCAGCTTGACCAGTTCGTTGTCTGCGGCAGCATTGAGATCGGACGAGGCGCTGTCGCCGCCCAGTTCGTCGTCGTCGCCTTCCATGCCCGACAGCATTTCGCCGACCGAGGTGCTGTCGCCGACCGAGCCGAAGAAAATCTCCAGGGTCTTCTGGAATTCCGTGCTGGTGGTGACGCAAAACTCGAGCTTGGATTTCGGGAAGATGTTGTTGACCATGCGGGCGTTCTTGGTCTGCTCCGGATCGACCGCGAGAATGAGCACGCCGTCCTTGTTTTCCTCGAGCGGAATCCACTGGTTTTGCTCGATGAACTGGCGCTTCAAGTTCCTCAGCAACTCCAGCGGCCTGATGCGGCTGGCGGAAAAGGCTTCATAGGGAACGCCGTAAAAGCGCGCCAGCGATTGCCCGATCTGCGGCAGCTTGACCTTGTATTCCTCAACCAGGATGTCTTCGACATTGACGTCCTTGTCGCGCGCATGGCGTGTCGCTTCCTCCATTTCGGCAGCCGATACGGTGGCACGCGCAATCAGCAGATCGTACTTGGTGCGCACGGCGCCGGAGGGTTTCCGGCGCTGGTTGAAGGCGATCGCCAGCGTTTCGCTCAATTCTTTCAGGCCTTCGATATCGTTGGCCGTAAACGGCCCGCCGGAGAGATTGTTGATCAGTTGCACCACGCCCAGCAATTCCTGGTTGTGTGCATCGAGGATGGGCCCGGCCAGCACTTCCTTGGTGCGGTACCCGGTGCGCTGGTCGACGCCGCGCTGGAAATGCATCTCGGGCGAGTGCTTCTTCAATTCGGCGTCGTCGTACACGTCTTCGATGGCGATGATGCGCTTGGTCAGCGCCACGTAGCCGGCCACGCTGGCGTTCGACACCGGCAACTTCAGGTCGGAAAACGAGTTCAGGCCGGTCTTGACCTTCGATACGATCGAACCGCTGTCTTCGGTCACGGTGTAGATCGTCAGCCGGTCGCTATTGAACAGATCGCAGATGTCCTGCGACAGGCCGAGCATGATCTCGTCGACGTTGTCGGTCGCATGGATCTTGTTGGTGACGGTTTGCAGTTTCTTGGAGAAGCTCAGCCGCCGATCGACGTCCGAGCCGGAAGCGTTGCCGCGCTGGGTATTGAGAACCGTACTCATTTGTTGGTATCCATGTGAACCGCGCTGAGTCAGATTTCGGTGAGATCCGAATAACAAAAATGTATCACGGCGCCGCGCAGATTTGATGACCGGCGGCTAATAAAATCACCTGCCGATCAAACGTGAATATTACCGTTTTGCTCACGTCACAATCCTGAGAGAATTGGGACCAAGGTTGGGTCGTGAAGCGTCTTCTCTTGCGAAAAACAGCACGTTTCAGCCGTTGTGCCCCGGGATGTAAAACGTTGCAAATTGCATCGTAACTTGTTGTCAAAAAGTTGCCTGATAGGCTAAATCTGGACTACCATAGGTTAGCAGAGTAAAAAAAAGCAACAAAAAAGCGCAGGATATGCGCTGGGGGGATGTGTCAGGCCGTTCCAGCCATCCGGGCGCCCATAGATTCGGCGACGCAGGCTCTGGGGAGGCGACCGTCTTGATCAATAGCATGAAGCCATTGAGTGCCGCGCGATGAAGCTACAGGTTCTGGGCTGTGCCGGCGGAATAGGCGGCCGTGAAAGATTGACCACCTGCTTGAAGGTCGATGACGACATCCTGCTCGATGCCGGCACCGGGGCGACCACGCTTAGCATTGACGACCTGGTCAAGATCGACCACGTATTCCTGTCTCACAGCCACTTGGACCATATTGCCGGCCTGGCCCTGTTGGCCGATGCGGTGCTGGGCAAGCGCACCGGTTCTGTCACGATCCACGCTACCGAAAAAGTCATCGCCACGCTCAAAAGCCATTTCTTCAACTGGCTGATCTGGCCCGATTTCACCACCATTCCCACTGCCGATAACCCGATCCTGCGCTGGGAGCCGCTGCAGCACGGTGTGCCGGTCCGCCTGGGCGACCGGATCATCACCCCGAACCCGGTCAACCATTCGGTCGATGCGGTGGGCTATTGGGTGCACAACGGCCAGGCAGGATTTCTGTTCACCGGCGATATGTCGACCACCACCAGCTTGTGGGAAAAGATGCGCCATGAGCCCATGCTGCGCCACGTGATCGTCGACTGCTCCTTCACCAATGCCGATTTCGAATTGGCCGAGGTCTCGGGCCATTTCTGCCCGCGCTCGCTGATCGAAGACGTCAAAACGATGCCGCTTTCCACCGATTTTCTGATCTACCACTTGAAGCCGGGCCAGGAAGAGGCGATCATGCAGGAGTTGAAGCGCGATGCCGGCGACCGGCGCTTCGAGGCGCTGTCATGCGGAGACAGCTTCGAGTTTTGATGCGAAGCTGCCGTTTGCGCCCGATTGGGAAGCGCAGGGGGAAAACGATAGATCGGCCGGGCACGCTTCTGTTACGATTGGAATTGCTGCAAAGCGGCAATATAACTATGCACGATCCCTCGTCTGGCACCCTGTCCATGTCCGGGTCTCGATCGCGCGATACCGGATTTTACCGACCATGACCGAAGCCAGTTTTCAGGAGGTGGCACAGCGGCTCGACCAGCTCACGGAGTTGAGTGTCGAGCTGTCCTCCAATCACGATATTGCGCTGCTGCTGGAGCGCATTCTCAACACCGCCAAGCGCATGACGCACGCCGATGGCGGCACGCTCTACAGCGTTTCGGCCGACAAGAAAAGCCTGCGCTTCGACATCTCGATCAACGATACGCTGAAGCTCTACCAGGGCGGCAAGAGCGGCCAGCCGATCAATATTCCCAACATTGCGCTGATCGACGAGAATGGCGAGAAAAACCTCGCCGCGGTTGCCGCCTTTGCTGCCAATACCGGCCAATCGCTCAACTTCCAGGATGTCTACAAGGTCGATGTGTTCAATTTCTCGGGCATGCGGAAATTCGACCAGACCTTCCATTACCACTCCGAATCCCTGCTGACGGTGCCGATGCAGGACCACGAAGGCGAATTGATCGGCGTGCTGCAACTGATCAATGCCAAGGACCCGGCAACCGGCAAGACCAGGCCGTTTTCCGGCACCGACCAGCGTTTCATCGAGGCGCTCGCTTCGCAGGCGGCGATCGCCGTGACGAACCAGGAATTGATCGCGCGGCTGGAAAACCTGTTCGAATCCTTCGTCAACCTGATCAATATCGGCATCGACGAGAAGTCGCCCAATACCGGCCGCCATTGCCAGCACGTGCCGGAACTCACCATGCTGCTGGCCGAGGCCGTGCACGAAACCAAGCAGGGGCCGTTGGCGGAGTTCAAGATGACCGCGCGCGACCGGCGCGAACTGTGGGTCGCAGGTCTCTTGCACGATTGCGGCAAGATCACCACGCCGGTCCACGTGGTGGAAAAATCGACCAAGCTGCAGACCATTTACGACCGCATCCATAACGTCGATACGCGTTTCGAGGTGTTGAAGCGCGACGCCGAAATCCGGGCGCTCAAGCGCCAGATGGAGCCGGGGGCGGACCGGGGGGCGATCGAGCAGGAGTTGAAAGAGCAGTGCGCGCGTTTTGACGACGATCGCGTCTTCCTGCGCCGCGCCAACATCGGCGGCGAGGGCATGAAGCCGGAAGACCAGGAGCGCGTGCGCGGCATCGCCGCCTACCGCTGGGTCGGCATCGACGGTGTGGAGCGCAACTTCCTCGACGAGGAAGAGGTCGGCAACCTCACCATCCGTGCCGGCACCTTGACCCAGGACGAACGCCAGGTCATCAACAATCATATCTCGGTGACGATACGCATGCTCGAATCGCTGCCCTGGCCCAAGCACCTGCAGCGCGTGCCGGAATACGCCGGCGGGCACCACGAAAAAATGGATGGCAGCGGCTATCCGCGCGGCCTGAAGCGCGACGAAATGTCGCTGCAGGCGCGCATGATGGCCATTGCCGACATTTTCGAAGCGCTGACCGCCAAGGACCGGCCCTACAAGACCGGCAAGAGCTTAAGCGAGTCGCTGCGCATCCTGGGCGGCTTCAAGGAAAGAAACCATATCGATCCCGACCTGTTCGACGTCTTCGTGCGCAACAAGGTCTACCTGAACTATGCCGAACGCTTCATGGACCCGGCTCAGATCGATGAGGTGGACGAGAACAAGATACCCGGCTACGTACCCTGAAGCGGTGCGACAGGCAAGGGATGGGACAAATAACGTAATAAGGGGGCGAATTGCGTAAATTGCTGAGCAAATTCGGTGTGCGCTGGGGGATAGGGCTGTTCTTCATCCTGCTCGCCTGCTCGCATGCTGCGGAAATCATCCCGAGCAACACGCTTGAGCGTCTGGACATCTTCTTCTACGATTTGCGCGTGCGCGTGCAGAAGCCCAAGCTCGATCCGCGCGTCGTCATCGTCGACATCGACGAGAAAAGCCTGAACGAAATCGGCCGCTGGCCATGGAGCCGCAACGTCTTCGCCGACATCATCGATAATCTGACCGATTACTACCAGGTGCGGGCCGTCGGCTTCGACATCCAGTTCTCCGAGCCCGACCTCAGTTCCGGCTATACCACGCTCGAAGCGCTGTCCAGGAACGAGCTGAAGGATGTCCCGAGTTTTGAAAGCAAGCTGGCCGAACTGAAGCCTCAGCTTGATTACGACCAGCGCTTTGCCAAGGCGATCCAGGGCAAGCCCGTGGTACTGGGCTATTTTCTCTCGGCCGAGCAAAAGAAAGGCGTTTTGCCGGCGCCGGCCTTCACGGTGAGCGAATTGAACGGGCGCAAGCTCAATGCGGTACCCTTCAAAGGCTATGACGCCAACATCGAGACGCTGCAATCGGCGGCAAGAAGCGGCGGCTTCTTCAATGCCGATCTCGATGCCGACGGCATTTTGCGTTCGACGTTGCTGTTGGGACGCATCGGTGACGGATATTACGAATCGCTGGGGCTGGCCACGGCACGCGTGGCCATGCATGCCACCACGGCCAAGCCGGTTTTTCTCCATGCCACCGGACGCGACTATGGCACGCTCGATTCGATCTTGCTCAATACCGAGCCTGAACCCAAGCGCGTGCCGGTCGAGGATTTCCTCAAGGTACAGATCGATTACCGCGGCACGGGCGGCCCGGACGGCGGCGGTTTCCGTTATGTTTCCGCGACCGATGTGCTGCACAAGCGCATCGACTTCCAGCATCTGGCCAATCGCATCATACTGATCGGCACCACGGCGCCGGGGTTGAACGACTTACGCGCCACGCCGATCCGCAGCGACTATCCCGGCGTCGAAGCGCACGCCAACGTCATCGCATCCATCCTCGACGGCAAATTCAAACAGCGGCCCGACTACGCCCCGGGCTACGATGTGCTGCAGATACTGGTGATCGGCGCGATCCTGATTCTTGCGCTGTCCTACCTCAAGCCCCTGCCGTCGATGCTGTTCACGCTGGTGTCGGGCGTAGGCGTCATCTGGTTCAATTTCTGGGCATACCGCTCGCTCGACCTGATCCTGCCGGTGGCGACGCTGCTGCTATTGATGCTCTCGCTGTTCATCTTGAACGTGGCGTGGGGCTATTGGTTCGAGTTCCGCAAGGGCAGGGCGATCACCAGCCTGTTCGGCGAATACGTCGCGCCGGAATTGGTTGAAGTGATGGCCGAGGACCCGGAAAACTACAGCATGGAGGGCGAGAAGCGTGACATCACCATCATGTTCGCCGACGTGCGCAATTTCACCACCATCTCGGAAAGCCTCGAAGCCAATACGCTGCGCGAATACATCAACCGCTATCTGACCGACGTGTCCGAAGACATACGCGGCAATCGCGGCACGCTCGACAAATACATCGGCGACTGCGTGATGGCGTTCTGGGGCGCGCCGGTACCGTTGCAGGATCATGCCGCACGCGCAGTGGGGACGGCGCTGCAGATGCTGAAGACGGCCAAGCGCCTGAACGAAGAATATATCGAGCGCGGCTGGCCGCCCTTGAAGATCGGCATCGGCGTCAACACCGGCGAGGCGCGCGTGGGCGACATGGGTTCGAAAATCCGCCGTGCTTATACGGTGATGGGCGACCCGGTCAATCTGGCCAGCCGCTTGGAGGGCTTGACCAAGGAATATGGCGTCAGCCTGGCGGTTGGTGAAGAAACGATGCGTGCCGCGCCGCAGTTTGCCTATCGCGAACTCGACCGCGTGCGGCCCAAGGGGAAAAACGAACCGGTCGCGATCTACGAGCCGATCTGCCTCAAAACAGAACTCGACGCCACCATGCGCCGCTCGCTGGCCCAGTGGCACGAGGCATTGGCGCTGTATCGCGAGCAGAAGTGGGACAAGTCGGCGGCCATTCTGCGTGAACTCTACGATGCCTATCCCGA
>Ga0302314_10006967_pt1 | contig 20381 bp, 18 predicted proteins | sample III_Palsa_N2_3_FD_200533 | JGI IMG/M metagenome (GOLD analysis project Ga0302314, IMG submission 200533) | Peat permafrost microbial communities from Stordalen Mire near Abisko, Sweden - III_Palsa_N2_3 | ecosystem: Environmental > Terrestrial > Soil > Palsa > Peat permafrost | place: Sweden... | reverse complement strand
GGACGGACGTGGACGGCGAGGCCGTCAGGTGCGCGATGCCCGTCGCCGCCCCGGCCAGGGCGGCCATGACGCACAGCGCGCCCGCGACCCCGGCGACGCGGCGACGACGCCGCAGCCGCCTGCCGTGCCCCATGATCGCCTGAACATCGACTGCGGTGCCATCGACCGCACGGGCCGGGCCGCTTCCCGCCCGCAGTGCCTGGCGCAGGGTTTCCGTGTCCAGTTCGGTCATGACCGCTCACCTCCGATCGGCTGCGGCCGGGCCTCGTCGTCGGCGCGGACGCGCAGCTTGGCGAGGGCCCGGGAACTGGTGGACTTGACGGTGCCGACGGTGATGCCCAGGTCCCTGGCCACGGCCGCCTCGGACAGGTCGAAGAGGTACCGCATCACGATGACGGCGCGCTCCCGGACGGTGAGCGTGGCCAGCGCCCCGGATACCCACTGGCGCAGCGCTACCTCGTCGGCCGGATCCGGGCTGCCCGGATAGTCGGGAAGGTCGCCGGCCGGGTACTCGCGCAGCCGGCGCCGCCAGCGGTCGGTGAGATGGTTGACGAGCACCTTGCGGGCATAGGCGTAGGCGTCGTCGCGGCGGACCCGCGACCATGCGGCGTAGGTGCGGACCAACGCGGTCTGCGCGGCATCCTCCGCGGAGTGCCGGTCGCCGGTCAGCAGGTATCCGGCGTGCCGCAGTCCCCCGTAGCTCGCCCGGGCGAATTCGGCGAACTCCTCGTCGGCGCGCGCCGTCGCGTCCTGGCCCGGCCTGTCCCGCTCGCTTCGCTTGTCCCGCACTCATCGCCCTTCAGTCCGCTCGCCGTTGCGCCGCGGGCCGCCGCGCTTCGGGTCCCCGGGGGCGCGCCCTTCGCTCCGGGTACCCCGCTTGTCCTTATACGGCCAGCGGGGGCGAAAGGTTGCTGCTCCCGCGGCGCAACTTTCGGCTGGCTCCAACGTATTTCCCAGTGCTCGTGCCAGTGACGAACTACAGCGAGGAGCCTGCAGGTGCGGTCAAACAAGAAAACGCCCAAGGTAGCGATCGGCTGGACGCTCAGCGTCGCGGCGGGCATAGCCCTGGCGGGCTGCTCGGGGGCGGCGGCGTCCGGATCCGGTCCCGCGACGGCCAGCCCGGCCCACTCCGCCGCCGGGAGCGCCACGCCTTCGGCTTCGGCTCCGGTCACGGGAACGGCCGCTCCCGTCGCCGCGACGCCTTCGGCCGTGCCCACCGCGCCGCCCACGGCGGTCGCGACCCCGGTCCCGTCCAAGACCACCGTCGCGTCCCCGGTCCCGACCCGGCTGGAGACCAAGAGCCCCGAGCCGGTGCCGACAAAGTCGTCTGTCGTGCCGTCGACCCCGGTGTCTGCCCCGGTCCCGGTGCCCACCAGGGACGCAACGACGCCCGGGCCGTCCGCCTCTCCCACGCGCTAACCTCCCCGCGTTAACGTCGGCCTCCCCGCGTCAACGCCGGGACGATCGCGCGTTACCGCCGGGACTATCCGGAGGCTGGGCGGGTGCCCCACTCGGCGATCAGCAAGACGATCGCGGTACACAGCGGCCAGAAGGCCAGGGCGCTCTTCGCGCCGAGGGCGAGGGAGTGGGAGAAGTACGCGCCGTCGGGGCTGGACGCGAGGTCCTTGTTGTAGGCGGACAGGCCGATCCGTTCGCCCAGCCACAGCATGAGGAGGCCGCCGACGAGCGCGCCGACGACGAGCGCCGCCGTGGCCGCGGCCCGGGCCGCCCCGTCCCGGGGAGCGACCGCGAAGCGGTAGCCCAGTATGCCGGTGAGCAGCCCCGCGACCACGGCGATGGCGCAGAACCAGACATCGGCGCCGAAAAACGCGCGCGTTTCTACGTTGACCAGCTCGGCGGTGCCCGCCCCGACCTCCTGATAGAGCGCCCGGGGGGCGAACTCGCCCCAGATCAGCCCTCCGATGAGGCCGAGCACCGCGCTGCCCGCGAGCGGCGCCGCGAACCAGGCCACGGCCGAGCGGGCCGTGGTGCGGTGAGCGCGCAGCCCGGGCGGCTGGGGCGGCTCGGGCACCTCCGGCACCATCGCCATCTCTGACATCCCACCTCGCCTTCCTCCGGTGATCGTACGCGGGAATCCCGGACAGGGCGGGCATGCAGGTCCCGTCGACTGGTTTGGGCCGGTATCCGGCGGGCAGTCGTGGGCGGCAAGCCGATGTGTCCTGGAGGTCACAGTGTCTGCTAGCACCATTATCTTGATTGTCGTCGTCTTGGTCATCGTGGCCATCGCGGCGGCCCTCGTGAGCATGCGGATGCGGGGCGGCACCGCCAAGCGAGAGTTCTCCGGCCCGGAGTACGACCGACTCGTTGACGAGGTCGGCCCGCGCCAGGCGAACGCGGAGTTCGAGAAGCGCCGCCAGCGTGTCGACGGGCTCGCCATCAAATCCCTCAGCCCCGAACGGCGCACCGCCTATACCGGTCAGTGGGAAGCCGCGCAGGAGCAGTTCGTGGACAGCCCCGCGCAGGCGGTGACCGCGGCCGGGTCGCTGATCACCGCCGTCGCGGCCGACCGCGGCTACGAGGTCGCCGACCACGAGCAACTGGTGACGGACCTGTCCGTGCACCACGGACGCCACCTGGACAGCTACCGGCGCTCCCAGCGGGTGACCGGGCAGGACGGCACCGCCACCACCGAGGACCTGCGACAGGCGCTGCTCGACTACCGCGGCCTGTTCTTCGACCTGCTCGAGTACGACCCGCTCGAGTCTTCCCACGACGCCCGCCCGGTGAACAGCCAGGTAACGGATGAGGTGCCGGCCCAGCGCCCGTGGAAGCAGGTCACCCAGGGGCTGCACTGGAAGACCCGCCAGCAGGAAGACAGCGGCGTGCCCGCGTCCCGCCCGTAACGACCACAAGCTTCGAAGAAAGGAAACCATCATGAGCCTGCGATACGGCCGTCATTCAGCCCGCGGTATTCAGCAGACGGGCGACGAGGACACCCCACTTCCGGCCGACGGCGAAACGACGGTCCCGGCCGACACCGACAACGCCGACGCCGTCACGGCCCCTCAGGATACGACGGACCCGCAGTCCGTCTTCACTCCCCGGCCCACCTTCACCCCCACGACGGCCGTGCCGGTCACCGGTACGGTGCCCGGGCCGGCTCCCGCGGCGGACGACGCAGCGTACGACTCTGATGACATGGTGAACGGCGGCGATGACACGGTGTACGACTCCGACGACACGGTGAACGACGACGATGACGCGGTGCCCGGCGACTCGGTGTACAGCGAGACCATCGTGGCGGGGACCGTCGTGGACGAGCCCGCGGTCAGCGCGGCCGCAACCGAGCCGGGTACCGGTTACGAGCCGGCCGCCGAAGCGGACGACGGGTCGTTCGCCGGTGCGGACCCCGACACCGACCCGGTGACGGCAGATGCGTACGACACGCCGGTGGCGCAGCCAGTACCGTCGGCCGCCGACCTGGACGAGCCCGCGCTGGTCCAGTCAGTGCCGGTCGAGTCAGTGCCGGTCGAGTCAGTGCCGGCGCAGTCGACGCCGGTGCAGTCAGTGCCGGCCGCCGCCCCGGCCGCAGCCCTGGACACTCCGTTGCTCAGTAACACCACTGGACTGCGCGAGCGCTGGCAGGCGGTCCAGGCCGAGTTCGTCGACGATCCGCGCGAGGCGGTCGGTGACGCCGCCGCGCTGCTCGAGCAGACGACGCAGGCACTCGTGGACGCCCTGCAGCAGCGGCAGCGGGACCTGCGGTCGGGCTGGGACAGCGGCGACGCCAACGGGACCGGCACCGCGACGGCGGACGGCACGACGGACACCGAGCGCCTGCGGCTGACGCTGCAGCGCTACCGGGGCCTGTTCAACCAGCTCACCCAGGTCTAGTTCTCACCCGGAACTGATCCGCTCGACTGCGGCTGCCCGGCCAGGTACCGGTGCGGCCGCAGTGGCGTCTCCGCCCGTTTCGTGCTCACCGGAGCGGAACACCGGAGCCGCGGGGTCGCGGTCAAGCACAGCCTCGGGGCTGGTCGGCCGCCTCCCGCTCGATGTCCTCGATGTCGGCCTGCTGGCGGGCGTTGACATCGGCCCGCTCGGCGCCGGCCCGGGCCCGGCGCAGCCGGCGCCGCCGCCTGCCGCGGGTCAGCAGGTCCGGCGCCTCGATCGCGGGGACGCTGCCCGCGGCGACCCGCGCCGCGAGCACGGCCTGGGCTCGGGCGCGGTAGCCGTGCCGCAGGCACAGGTAGACCACCAGCACGACCGCGAAGTCGACGAGGACCTTCAGCGTGATCGGCGGCCGGGGCGCGTCGAAAACGAAGTGCATGGCCATGGCGCCGGCCAGGCAGACGGCGGCGGGCACCGCGCCGCGGCGCGGGCCGCGCGCGGCGAGGTAGCCGACGCCGGTCCCGGCGACGGCGCTCATCGCCCAGTGCGACGCCAGCCCGGTGAGCGCCACGCGGATGATGGCGGATATCGTGACGGCCGCGGCGGGGTCGGTCGCGCCCGACAGCGGGATGTTGTTCAGGGAGTAGGTGACATTCTCGACGACCTGGAATCCGAGCCCGGTCAGCGCGCCGTAGACCATGCCGTCCACCGGCCCGCGGATCGCCCGCGGCGCCGCCAGCGCGATCAGGACGACGCCCGCGACCTTCAGCAGCTCCTCGTTCAGCGGCGCGGACAGCGCGGCGGACCAGGTCGACGCGAACACGACCCCGGCCGTCTTGCCCAGCAGGCTGGTCAGTCCCTGGTTGGCCAGCAGCGCGCAGGCTGTCGCCGCGGTCGCTCCCCAGGTCACCGCGGCCGCCGACCACGCCCGCGACGGAGAGCGGATCGGCCGGGCCCGGCGCAGCAGCCAGAACCCGACCAGCAGCAGCGGCAGCTGCAGCGCGACCGCCAGCGCCGTCGCGCGGGGGAAGACGACCAGGTAGGGGTAGAACTCCAGGGCCAGCAGCGCGGTCCCGAGCAGGCAGAGGATGACGGCGGTGACTTGCACCGCCCGGATATCCCGGCCGGTCCTGGTCGGCGCGGCGGCCGGGACCGGGGCCGGCGCGGGCGGGAAGGCGGCGGTCATGCCGCGCGCGCCGGGAACCGCAGGGACCGGACGACCAGGGCCGTCGTGGCCCGGGCGGCCGCGCTGTCGCCCGCCGGGGCCGCGCTGACAACCTCGACGGCGAAGTCCGCGGCGGCATCGGGCAGCACGGCGACCTGCCCGGCGTGGCCGTTCTCGGTCACCGGCCCGGTCTGGCCCGCGCCCGCGGGCGCGCCGGCCAGCGCGACGGGCCGGCCGAGGCGGGCCGAGGGGTCTCCCAGCCGCAGGATGTTCCCCAGCCCGGACCACAGCCGCCCGGCCTGCGACGGGTTCAGCAGCGTCACGTAGAGCACGGTCACGTTCACCGGGCCGCGCGCAAGGCGCCAGGCCTGGAGCGGATCGCTGATAGCGCTGTTGATCACCCAGCCCGGCCCGGGATCGAACTGGGCCGAGTCGGAGCCGCCGGGCCCGATCGTCAGCACCTGGCCGGCGGCCGAGGGCTGGTTAGCCGACACCGCCCGGCTGACCAGCGGCCAGCCCGCGGTCAGCACCGCCATCACACCCACCACCGCAATGAGCCAGCCGACTCGCCGGGCCAACATGCTCACCCCCGCCCGTTCGCAACAAAATGCTGCACACAGCAACTAGGGGAACATACCGGGTCCGCGTACCCCGTGCCCAGGCACCGGGCCCAGACACGGAAGCCAGACATCGTGGCGGGCCCGGGGCAACGCGGTCGGCCGTCCCGCGCCGGAGTCGCGGCCATGACCGGCGAACCGGGTCAGCCGCCGCTCGTTTCGTCGGACCGGGCGGTCAGCTCGCGATGCAGGAGGGGCCGAGGAGCTGCTTGAGGTCGGCATGCAGCGCCGGGGACGCGGCGACGCGGAGCTTGTCGTCCAGCCGGAGGAGGGTGGTCTTCTGGTTGCCGCGCAGGCGCAGGTGGACCTCGGTGGTGCCGGGGTGGGTGCGCAGCACGTCGCGGAGCTGCTCGACGACCGGGGGGACGCACTTGGTCACCGGCAGCTGCAGCACGATGGGCGCGGACCCGTCATCGCCGGTGGTGAGGTCGGGGATGGTCATGTCCATCGCGATGAGCTTGGGCACGTCCTCGCGCTTGTCGACCTTGCCCTTGACGATCACGATCGCGTCGTCGGCGATCGCCGTCGCGTAGAGCTGGTAGCTGTTGGGGAAGAACAGCACCTCGATCGCGCCGCCGAGGTCCTCCAGCGTCGCGGCGGCCCAGGCGTCGCCCTTCTTGGTGACCTTGCGGGTGACGCCGGACAGGATGCCGCCGATCTTCACGATCGGGCTGCCGTCCCGGCCTCGCTCGCCCAGCTGGACGGGCGGGTGGCTGCCCTCCTCGTCGTCGTCGCCCACCACGGCCATCAGCTCGGCCACCGAGATATCGGTGCCGTTCGCGATGATGTGCTCGACACCGAGCAGCGGGTGGTCGGAGACATACAGGCCGAGCATCTCCCGCTCGAAGTTGAGCCGGGTCTTCTTGTCCCACTCGGTGTCGGGGATCGCCACCTCGAACGCGGCCTCGGCCTGCTCGTCGCCGCCGAACAGGCTGTCCTGGCCGATCGCCTCGTTGCGCTTGAGGTCGATGACCGACTCGACCGCCTGCTCGTGGATGAGGACCAGGCCCTTGCGCGGGTGGCTGAAGGAGTCGAACGCGCCCGCCTTCACCAGGGACTCGATGACGCGCTTGTTGCAGACGACGGCGGGCACCTTGCGCAGGAAGTCGGCGAAGCTGGTGAACTCGCCCTTGGACTTGCGGGTCGCGACGATGGCCTCGACGACGTTGGCGCCGACGTTGCGGATCGCGGCCATGCCGAACCGCACGTCCGCGCCGACCGCGGCGAACGTGGCGACGCTCGCGTTGACGTCCGGCGGGAGGACCTTGACGCCCATCCGGCGGGACTCGGACAGGTAGAGGGCGGACTTGTCCTTGTCGTCGCCGACCGAGGTGAGCACGGCCGCCATGTACTCGGCCGGGTAGTTCGCCTTCAGGTAGGCGGTCCAGTAGGAGACCAGGCCGTAGGCGGCGGAGTGCGCCTTGTTGAACGCGTAGCCGGCGAACGGGACCAGCACGTCCCACACCGCCTGGATGGCCTTGTCGGAGTAGCCGTTCTTCCGGCAGCCGTCGCGGAAGGGGACGAACTCCTTGTCCAGGATCTCCTTCTTCTTCTTGCCCATGGCCCGGCGCAGCAGGTCGGCCTGTCCCAGCGTGTACCCGGCGAGGATCTGCGCCGCGCGCTGCACCTGCTCCTGGTAGACGATCAGGCCGTAGGTGGGCAGCAGGATCTCCTTCAGCGGCTCCTCGAGCTCCGGGTGAATCGGGGTGATCTCCTGCTGGCCGTTCTTGCGCAGCGCGTAGTTGGTGTGGCTGTTGACGCCCATCGGGCCGGGCCGGTAGAGGGCACCGAGGGCGGAGATGTCTTCGAAGTTGTCCGGCTTCATCAGCCGCAGCAGGGTGCGGTAGCCGGAGGAGTCGAACTGGAACACGCCCAGCGTGTCGCCCCGGGACAGCAGCTCGTAGGTGGGCTTGTCGTCCAGCGTCAGCTCGAGCAGGTTGATCTGCTTGCCCCGGTTGTCCTCGATCATCTTGACCGCGTCGGCCATGATGGTCAGGTTGCGCAGGCCGAGGAAGTCCATCTTCAGCAGCCCGAGGCCTTCGCAGGTCGGGTAGTCGAACTGCGTGATGACCGCGCCGTCGTTGGGCCTGACCCACACCGGGATGTGGTCGGTGAGCGGCTCGGCGGACATGATCACGCCGGCCGCGTGCACGCCGGGCTGGCGGATCAGGCCCTCGATGCCCCTGGCCGTGTCGATGATCTGCTTGACGTCGGCCTCGGTGTTGTACAGGTTGCGCAGGTCGCCGGCCTCGCCGTAGCGGGGGTAGTCCTCGTCGAAGATCCCGCCCAGCGGGATGTCCTTGCCCATCACCGCCGGGGGGAAGGCCTTGGTGATGCGGTCGCCGACGGCGTAGGGGAAGCCGAGAACCCGGGTCGAGTCCTTGATCGCGGCCTTCGCCTTGATCGTGCCGTAGGTGATGATCTGGGCGACCTTGTCGCTGCCCCACTTCTGGGTGACGTAGCGGATGACGTCGGCCCGGCCGCGTTCGTCGAAGTCGATGTCGATGTCCGGCATCGAGATCCGCTCGGGGTTGAGGAACCGCTCGAAGATCAGCCCGTGGTCCAGCGGGTCGAGGTCGGTGATGCCCATCGCGTAGGCGACGATGCTGCCGGCCGCCGAGCCGCGGCCCGGGCCGACGGCGACCCCGTTGTTCTTGGCCCAGTTGATGAAGTCCGCGACGACCAGGAAGTAGGCCGGGAAGCCCATCTGGACGATGATGCCGATCTCGTACTCGGCCTGCTTGCGCCGGGTGTCGTCGATGCCGCCGGGGTAGCGCTTGGCCATGCCCTCCCAGACGGTGTGGGCGAACAGCGCGTCCTCGGTGTCGAATCCCTCCGGGATCGGGAACCGGGGCATCAGGTTGACGAACTCGAACATGCCGCTCGTGTCGACCCGGTCGGCGATCAGCAGCTGGGAGTTGCGGCAGCCCTCGGCCCAGATGTCGCTGTTGTTGACCGCGTACATCTCGGCGGGCGACTTGATGTAGTAGCCGGAGCCGTCGAACTTGAACCGGTCGGCGTCCGCCAGGGTCTTGCCGGTCTGGATGCACAGCAGCAGGTCGTGCGACACGGAGTCGCTTTCCTTGCTGTAGTGCGAGTCGTTGGTGACGACCGGCGGGATGTTCAGCTTCTTGGCGATCTCGATGAGGCCGTCGCGGACCCGGGTCTCGATGTCCAGCCCGTGGTCCATCAGCTCGAGGAAGTAGTTCTCCTTGCCGAAGATGTCCTGGTACTCGGCGGCGGACTTGAGCGCCTCCTCCTGCTGGCCCAGCCGCAGCCGGGTCTGCAGCTCGCCGGACGGGCAGCCGGTGGAGGCCATGAGTCCGCCCGCGTACTCGGCGATGATCTCCTTGTCCATCCGGGCCCACTTCGCCAGCAGGCCCTCGGAGTACGACCGCGAGGTGAGCTTGAACAGGTTGTGCAGGCCCTCGTTGTTGCGCGCCCAGATCGTCTTGTGCAGGTAGGCGCCGGACGCGGAGACGTCGTCCCGCTTCTGGTGCGGCTGGCCCCACAGGACGCGCTGGGGGTTGCGGCGGTTCCCGGGGGCGACGTACGCCTCGATGCCGATGACGGGGGTGATGCCGGCGTCCTTGGCCTGCCGGTGGAACTCGGCCGCGCCGTACATGTTGCCGTGGTCGGTCATCGCCACGTGCGTCATGCCGTTGGCCTTGACCTCTTTGAACATCTCCTTGAGGCGGGCGGCGCCGTCGAGCATCGAGTACTCGGTATGCACGTGCAGGTGGGCGTAGGGGGTGTCAGCCATTCGTTCGTCGCCTCCTGCTCGCGCCTGCAGTTGTCCCGGTTCTGTGCTGCCTGAAACCCGGGCGCGCTCCGCACCGCCGGTCCCTCGCCCGACGGGTGACAGGGCGGTCAGGGGTCAGCGGTCGGGGGTGCCTCGAACCGGTGTGGCACCTACCTTAGCGGGTCCGGGGCCGCGGGTGGCGGTCCCGCGCCGGTCACCTTTTCGGGATCTGATCCGGGACCGGAGTGACCCCCGAGGTGGCCTCGCCGTCGACGCGAACCTCCCAGCGGGAACCGGTCGTGACGCTGACGTAGGCCTGGGCCCCGCGCCCCACGGCGGAGGTCTTCGGATGAACCGTGATGCCCTGGGGGTCGTCGCCGTTACCGCACGGCACGCTCCACTTCACGCCCAGCGACGGGGCGGAGATCTGGGCGGTGCCGGTGCCGATGCAGTTGAGCCAGAACACGTCGCCGGCCCGGACGATGAAGCGGAAGCCGCCCAGCTTGGTGCCGGTCCTCGCGCTGACGATCACCTGGTAGTTGACGTTGTACTCGCCGCCCCACACCGCGGGCACGGGGAACGGCGCGAAGTTGTCCAGGTTGGCCGCCGTCCGCACCGGGCCGATGGCGGGCGAGTCGTTCGTCGTGCCGGGCGGCGCCACGGAGCAGCCGGCCACGAGGGCAACCCCGGCCGCGCTCAGGCAGGCACCGAGCACCCGGGACGACGGCGGCTTCCGCCGCCGGCGATGAGAGAACCGAGTCTGCACGTTCATGCCACCTTCCGGGGTATCAGCTTTCTGCGGCGAGGACATCCAGTGCGTGCGCGAGGTCGTCGGGGTAGCCCGACTCGAAGATGACCTCGCTTCCGGTGGACGGGTGCTCGAAGGACAGGCGCACCGCGTGCAGCCACTGCCGCGTCAGGCCGAGGTGCGCCGCGAGCACCGGGTCCGCGCCGTACAACAGGTCGCCGCAGCACGGGTGCCGCAGCGCAGACATGTGCACCCGGATCTGGTGGGTGCGTCCCGTCTCCAGGCCGACGCTGAGCAGCGAGGCCGCGCGGAACGCCTCCAGTGTGTCATAGTGCGTCACCGACGGGCGGCCGTCCGCGACAACCGCGAAGCGGCCGTCGCCGGACGGGTGCCGGCCGATCGGCGCGTCGATCGTACCGCGGGGCTCGGGGTGGCCCTGGACCAGCGCGTGGTAGGTCTTCGACACCGTCCGGTCCCGGAAGGCCTGCTTCAGCGCGCTGTACGCGGACTCGCTCTTCGCGACCACCATCAGGCCGGTGGTGTTCGCGTCCAGCCGGTGCACGATGCCCTGCCGTTCGGCCGCGCCGCTGGTGGCTACCCGGTGCCCGGCCCCGAGCAGTCCGCCGATCACCGTCGGCCCCGTCCAGCCGGGGCTCGGGTGCGCCGCCACTCCCCGGGGCTTGTCCACCACCACGATGTCGTCGTCCTCGTAGACGATCCCCATGCCGGGGACCGGCTCGGCCTCGACGGGCGGCCCGGCGGCACCCGGCGCCGGCGGCAGCGTCACGGCCAGCTCGGCGCCGGCCAGCACCCGGTCGGACTTGGAGGCCGGCCGGCCGTCGACGAGCACGTCCCCGGCGGCGATCAGCTCGGCCGCGCCGGACCGGGAAAAGCCGAACATCCGGGCCAGGGCCGAGTCGAGCCGCTCCCCATCCAGGCCTTCGGGGACGTAGACCAGCCGGCCGTCGACGCTCACTGGCCCTCCTCGCCGGCGCTCGTCGGCCGCGTTCGCGGGCGCACTGTGCTTACCGGCTCGCTCGCACGCTCGCTCACGATTCCGCCGGCTCCGCGGACTGGGCCGGCTGGTCGCCGCGGGTGCCGTCCAGGTGGTAGCCCCGCATGGCGAGGATGACGGTCAGGATGCCGCCGCAGACGATGGCCGAGTCGGCCAGGTTGAAGATCGGGTAGTACCTGGTCACCGCGATCCAGTCCACGACCTCGCCGCGGAACAGTCCCGGGGCCCGGAAGATCCGGTCGCCCAGGTTCCCCGCCGCCCCGCCGAGCAGCAGGCCGAGCGCGACCGCCCAGCCCAGGGAGTACAGCCTGCGCGCGGTCCGCGCGATGTAGACGACGACGCCGAAGGCGATGAGGGTAAAGACGGCCGTCTCGCCGGTGCCGACGCTGAACGCGGCGCCCGGGTTGCGGGTCAGCCAGAGCATCAGCACGTTGCCGATCAGGTGGACCGGCTGGTCGGGCTGCAGGTGCGCCACGACCAGGGCCTTGCTCGTAATGTCGGCGGCGAGCACGAAGGCGGCGACCCCGGCGAGCACACCGATCCGTCGCCTGCGCCTTGCGCCGGCTGGGCTCAGCGGCGTTCCTGGCGCTGCTTGCACGCTACGCACAGGGTCGCCCGCGGGAACGCCTGCAGGCGCGCCTTCCCTATCGGCTTGCCGCACGATTCGCACACTCCATAGGTTCCGGACTCGATCCGCGCCAGGGCGTGCTCGGTCTGCTCGAGCAGTTCCCGCGTGTTGTTGCTCAGCGCGAGCTGTTGCTCCCGCTCGAACAGCTTAGAGCTCGTGTCGGCTTCGTCGTCCCCGGCTTCGGCGGCCGAGTCGCCCAGCCGGGCGGTGATCTGCGACTGCGACTGGCCGAGCTCGGCGCGCAGCGCGGCCGCTTCCTTCTCTAGTTCGACCCGGAGCTCGGTGAGCTCGGCGTCGGACCACGGGTCCTCGCCGGGCCGCACCGGCAGGTCGGCGGCGCTGTGCGGCGCAGCGGTCATTTTCAGTTCCTCGGATAATGAGATTCGGACAGACAACGGAGGATACGGCTCCGCGGTCTCACCTGCAAACGCGTTCGGCCACAGCAGAATTTCCTGGCCGGCGAGCGGGATATGTTGAGCTGGTCCGCTGACGCTGGAGGAAGACCTGAGATGCCGCAATCGCCGCCTCGCCCACCAGGAACGAGCCCCGTCCCGAGCACCGGGAGGCGGGGCCCGGAGCGCGCGCCCGGCGGCCCGATGCCGGCGCTGCCCGCGCAGCCGGACCTGCCGGCGATCGAGCATGAGCTGCTCGCCCGGTGGAGCCGCAACCGGACGTTCGAAGCGTCGCTGCAGCAGACCGAGGGCGCCCCCCGGTGGACGTTCTACGAGGGGCCGCCGACCGCGAACGGCATGCCGGGCGTGCACCACATCGAGGCCCGGGTCTTCAAGGACGTGTTCCCCCGGTTCAAGACCATGCAGGGCTACCACGTCCCCCGCCGGGCCGGCTGGGACTGCCACGGGCTGCCCGTCGAGGTCGCCGTGGAAAAGGAACTGGGGCTGTCGGGCAAGCCGGACATCGAGGCGTACGGGGTGGCCCGGTTCAACGACCGGTGCCGCGAGTCGGTGCTGCGGCACGTCGACGCGTTCTCCGCGCTCACCACGCGGATGGGCTACTGGATCGACCTGTCCACCGCCTACCGCACGATGGACCCCGGGTACGTGGAGTCCGTCTGGTGGGCGCTCAAGACGATCTACGACAAGGGCCTGCTGGTGCGGGACTTCCGGATCAGCCCGTACTGCCCGCGGTGCGGGACGCCGCTGTCCGATCACGAGATGGGGCAGCCGGACGTCTACCGCGAGGTCTCCGACCCCTCGGTCACCGTGCGGCTGCGGGTCACGTCGGTCCCCGAGGGCGCGGACCCGCCGCTGCCCAGTGCTTATCTGCTCGGGGCCGACCTGCTGGTCTGGACGACGACGCCGTGGACGCTGGTGTCCAACACCGCGGTCGCCGTCCACCCCGACGTCCGCTACGTGATCGCGCAGCGCACCGGGGGCCGCGGGGGGCTGCGGGGCGGGGGACGCGGCGACGAGGACCGGGTCGTGGTGGCCGAGGCGCTGCGAGCCCGGGTCCTCGGGGAGGGCTGGCACGTGGTCGCCACGCTCCCCGGGAGCGAGTTGATCGGGGCGGAGTACACGCCCCCGTTTCGGATGCTCGATATACCCGATGCTCACCGGGTGGTCAGCGGCACCTTCGTGACGACCGAGGACGGAACCGGCCTGGTGCACCTGTCGCCGGCCTTCGGCGCCGACGACCTGGCCGCCATCCGTGCCAACAAGATGCCGGTGGTGAACCCGGTGCGCGCCGACGGGCACTTCACCGAGGGGCTGCCGCTGGTGGGCGGGTTGTTCTTCAAGGACGCCGACCAGCCGATCATCGCCGACCTGACCGAACGCGGGCTGGCGTTCCGCGTCGCCGCGCACGTGCACAGCTACCCGCACTGCTGGCGCTGCGGCACCACGCTGCTCTACTACGCGCTGCCGTCCTGGTACATCAGGACGACGCTGGTCAAGGACCAGCTGCTGGCGCAGAACGAGCGGACGAACTGGCAGCCGCCCACGATCAAGAACGGCCGGTACGGCGAGTGGCTGCGTAACAACGTCGACTGGGCACTGTCGCGGACCCGGTACTGGGGCACGCCGCTGCCGGTGTGGGAGTGCGAGAACGAGCACGTGACCTGCGTGGGGTCGCTCGCGGAACTGTCCGCTCGGGCCGGCCGCGACCTGTCCGGTCTCGACCCGCACCGCCCGTACGTGGACGACGTGACCTTCCCCTGCCCCGACTGCGGGCTGGACGCGGTGCGCGCGCCCGAGGTGATCGATGTCTGGTTCGACTCCGGGTCGATGCCGTTCGCCCAGTGGGGAGCGCCGCTGCGGAACGAGGCGGCGTTCGAGTCGGCCTACCCGGCGCAGTTCATCTGCGAGGCGATCGACCAGACCCGGGGCTGGTTCTACTCGCTGATGGCCGTGGGAACCCTGGTGTTCGGGCGGTCCGCGTACGAGAACGTCGTCTGCCTCGGCCTGGTCATGGACGACCAGGGACGGAAGATGTCCAAGCACCTCGGCAACGTCATCGAGCCGATGGGCCTGATGGACAGCCACGGCGCCGACGCGGTGCGCTGGTTCTTCGCCGCGTCCGGGTCGCCGTGGGGGCAGCGGCGGATCGGTCCGGCGGTGCTGGACGAGATCGTCCGGAAGGTCCTGCTGACCTACTGGAACACGGTGTCGTTCCTGGTGCTGTACGCGAACGCCGCACCGCAGGCATGGACGCCGGAGGCGGCCGCGCTCGCGCCCGCTCCCGGCGCCCGGCCGCTGCTCGACCGGTGGCTGCTGTCGGAGGTGAACGCGTGCCTCCAGGAGGTGACCGCGTCCCTGGAGGCGTTCGACGCGGCTGCCGCCGGCCGGCGGCTGGCCACGCTCATCGACGACCTGTCCAACTGGTACGTGCGCCGGTCCCGGCGCCGGTTCTGGGACGGCCCGTCGTCCCCGGACGGCGCCGCCGCGTTCGCGACGCTGCACGCGGCGCTGGCGACGGTGACCGCGATGCTGGCGCCGATCACGCCGTTCCTGTCGGATTACCTGTGGGGGGCGCTGCGCCCGGCCGACGGCCCGGAATCCGTGCACCTGGCGTCGTGGCCGTCGCCGGATCCCGCGCTAACCGACGAGCCGCTGTCGGCGCAGATGGCCCTCGTCCGGCGGCTGGCCGAGCTGGGCCGGTCGGCCCGGTCGGCGGCGTCGGTGCGGACACGCCAGCCGATCTCCCGCGCGCTGGTCGGGGCGCCCGGGTTCGCCGCGCTCCCGGCCGAGCTCCGCGACCTGATCGCGGACGAGCTCAACGTGCGCGCGGTCGACTCGCTGGAGGCGGCCGGCGGCGAACTCGTCCGTTACACGGTCAAGCCGGACTTCCGTTCCCTCGGGCGCCGCTTCGGCCCGTCGACCCAGGCGGTGGCCGCCGTGATCAGGGCGGCCGACCCGGCCGCGCTGGCGCACGCGCTGGCGGCCGCGGACGGGTCGGTGACCGTGCAGGTCCCGGAGGTCGGCCCGGTGGCGCTTTCCGCCGCCGATCTCATCGTGACGCAGACGCCGCTCGAAGGCTGGGGCGTGGCCGTCGCCGGCGGGGAGACGGTCGCGCTGGACCTGACCGTGACCGAGGCGCTGCGCGCCGAAGGCTACGCCCGCGAGGTCGTCCGGCTCATCCAGGAGGCCCGCAAGTCCTCCGGCCTCGCGGTCAGCGACCGGATCGCCGTGCGCTGGTCGGCCCGTGACCCGGCGCTGGCGGCCGCGCTGGCGGCGAACGCCCCGCTCATCGCGGGTGAGGTGCTCGCCACATCCTTCGGCCCCGCCCCAAGGCCGGAGGCCGACGGGGAGTCAGTACGGCAGGCCGACGGGGACTCCGGCGGCGAAGCTGGCGCGAGCGGACCCTGGCACGAGCACGGCGACGACGGTCTCGGGCTGCGCTTCTGGCTCGCCGTCGTCTGACGCTTTCCCCTAAGCCTGGCAGGCGGTGCACGGGGTGCAGCCGGCCGCGGTGGCCTCGGGAACCGACAGCTTCTGCACGTCACCGTCGGGCATGAAGCGGATGAGGACGCAGTCGGGCTGGTGATACCGGGGCACGCCGCGGACCACGGTGACGAGGCCCGCCCCGGCGGCCGGGGCGCCGGCGTCGGCCGGGGGCCCCGCGTCATCGGCGTCGTGGTCCGGCACGGCCGCTAGTCCGGGGCCTGCCTCGGACTCGGGTTCCAGCTCGGCGGTCTCCGGCTCGGCGGTCTCCAGCTCGGCGCGTTCCCGAGCGGACGCGAAGTCGAAGACCTCCGCCTCAGGGCCGGACTCGGCCTCGTCTTCTGCCCCTTCGCCGGCGTCGTCCTCGTGACCGGCCTCGTCGGCGTCGGCTACGGCGGTGCCGGTGGCGGCGGTGCCGGTGGCGGCGTCGTCGTCCGTCTCGTCCTCGAGCCAGGAGTAGCGGGTCGGCCAGTCCTCGTCATCATCATCGTCGGCACCGGAGGCGGCGCCGCCGGCCGACGCGACGGTGTCACCGGACGGGGTGGCCGCCGGCAGCGTGACCGTGGACGGGGTCGCGACGGGCAGTGTGACCGTTTCGTCGGGAATCGAACCGCCGGGGGGCGTCGCGGGCGGCTCGGATGGAGCCGGCGGAGCGGTTGCGGGCAGGGTACTCGCGGGCTGCGTGCTCGCGGGCGACGTCACAGTGTCGTCGGGGATTGCGCGACCGGAGGCGGTCGCGGGAGTCCCGGGCGGGGCCGGCGGAGCGGTTGCGGGCGCGGCGGCCGCGGGCAGCGTCACCGCCTGGTCGGGGATTGCGCCGCCCGTGCTGGCGGGGACGGTCCTGGACCAGACGCTGGCCGGTGCGGGAACCGGAGCGGGCACGGGGTCCGAAGCGGGAGTCTCGTCGGCCACGGGACTCTCGTCGGCACCGCCTGACTCCCCGGGCCAGTCGAACCAGTACGGCCGGGCCGGCGTGGCGGCCGACTCGCTCCACGCCGGCGGCGGCGGGGGCGGGGGCAGGACCGGGTCGGCCTGCGTTGCCTGGGCTTCGCCCGGGACAGTGTCCGACGCTCCCGGGGCAGTATCGGACGGACCCGGTGCAGTACCGGAATGGCCCAGGGCCGGCGCGGAGGGAGACTTATCCCTCCCGGAGGGGGCCAGGCTGGCCGGAGCGGGGGTCGACCACCAGCCCCCGGTGGCCGGCGCATCCCACTGAGTCGGCTCCGAGTCGGCCAACGGCGACACGGGGCCGGCCGACGGCATCTTGCTGGCCGGAACGTTGCTGGCCAGAACGTTGCTGGCTAGTGCGGGGCCGTCGAAGGCCGCCGCCGTCCCCGTCTGCGGGGCCGACGGCGCCACCGGTGCGTCCGGCGCCGCGTCCGGCCGGGGCCGGGCCTGGTTCCAGCTACCCGCGCCCGTGCGGGCCGGGAGAGCAGGAGAGGCACCCGCGCCAGCAGGCGCGAGCCCCTGTCCCTCTCCGAAAAGTTCCTCGCGTTTGAGCACGACCCCGACCGCGAGCGTCACCAGTGCGGCGGCGCTTACCACGATCGCGATGTAGACCAGCACAAGCTTGCTGGTGGCAATGCCCCCGACGAGTACCCCGATGGCGACCGCGACAAGCGCGGCGCTGAACCGGATCACCTAGTCGTCTCCCTGGCCGCGCCCGAATACTGCCTGTCGCGCGATTAGCGCCCGTCTGGGCGGAAGCCGCCGACGTGCTCGGGAACCGCGTACTGAGCTGCCGTGGGGGCCGGACCGGTCGAACCGTTACGCATCCCGGACTGGCCGAGGCTGGCCGGGAGCTGCGCGGGGGCCGGGGGTCCAGCCGGAGGCATGGCCGGGAACGTGCCGCTGTCGGTGACACCGGCCTCGAGGTCGCGGAGCTGGCCCTCCAGGTACGCCTTGAGCCTGCTGCGGTACTCGCGCTCGAAGGCGCGCAGGTCGTCGACCCGCCGCTCAAGCTCCTCGCGCTGGGTGACCAGCGAGCCCATCGCCTGGCGGTGCCGCTCCTGAGCGTCCCGCTCCAGAGACTCAGCGCGGGCCCGGGCGTCACCGGTGATCTGCTCCGCCTGGCGGCGGGCCTTGGTGAGCACCTCGTCGGCCTCGCGGCGCGCCCGGCCGAGGGTCTCGTCCGCCTCGCGGCGGGCGTCAGCGATGGCCTGGTCGGCGGTCTGCTGAGCCAGCGAGAGCACGCGGGCGGCCGTGTCCATGTTGTCATCGGACTGGTAGGACCGATGCTCCATCATGGGCTCGGGACGGCGCGTCTCCATCTGCGGCGGCTCGGGCATCATCATGTCCGGCTTCGGCTCCGACAGCGGGGAGCTCAGCGCCATGGCCGGCTTCCCTCCGCCCCGCAGGACCTCGGCCAGCTTCGACCGGAGTTCCTCGTTCTCTTGGATCAACCGGTCAAGTTCAGCCTCAACCTCGTCGAGGAAGGCGTCGACCTCTTCCTCGTCGTAGCCGGGCCTGAGCCTGGTCGTACTGAACTGCTTGTTCCGCACATCCGCGGGCGTCAGCGGCATCTTGTCTCCTCGGCGCGCTTGGCTGTGTTCCTCAGCACCGTGTTCCTGAAGGACCGTACCTGATCAGCACGGTACATGTTTCAAAGTCGCGGCACAGCTACCTCAAGCAAAATCAGTACCACGATGAACAGGACCATGAAGCTAAGGTCCATGGATACTGTACCTAGCCGGAGGGGCGGGATGTAGCGACGTAGGAATTTCAGTGGTGGATCGGTCAGCGTGAAGATAGTCTCCGCGATCAGCTTGACGATACGCGGCGGGTACCAGGGGCGCACGAAAACGTTGATCCAGCTGAGGATCATGCACCCAATGAGCACGACCAGGTACACGGTCAGTACGTAGGTAAGGACGACCTTTAGGGTCTCCATCACATCACCCGTCCCAGCGCGCGCGCTGCCTCACCGCGCCCGCTAGCTCTGGTTGAAGAAGCCCCGCTCGGCGATGCGCGCCTTGTCCTCCGCGGTCACCTCGACGTTCGCCGGGGAGAGCAGGAAGACCTTGTTCGTCACCTTGTCGATGGACCCGCGCAGGCCGAAGATGAGCCCCGCCGCGAAGTCGACGAGACGACGAGCGTCGCTGTCGACCATCTCGGTCAGGTTCATGATCACCGGAGTGCCTTCGCGGAAGTGCTCACCGATGGTCCGGGCTTCATTGTAAGTGCGGGGATGGAGTGTGGTGATCCGGGCGAGCTCAACTTGTCGCGTCGCGACCGGCTCGACCGGGTGCTCGGTCACGTAGGCGCCGTACTCCGGCCGCACTGGCACCGCCTCCATCGCCTCGGCCGGCTCGTCGTACTCGTCATACTCCCCGTACGCGTCGTACGTATCGTCCTGATACCGGCGATCGTCCTCCACGAGACCAAGGTAGACCGCCATCTTGCGCATTGCGCTGGCCATCCTTCAGTCCTCCGTCGTGCCACAGCGCGCGTCGCCGCGTACCGAACTGCTGTCAAGTGCCTTACGCGTCGGACATTACCGGACGGGAAGCCTTCTGTTGCCGAGCAACGCCGTACCAATTCTCAGGTGTGTCGCGCCACACGCGATCGCGGCCTCCAGATCTCCGCTCATGCCGGCCGAGATGGCGGCGGCCGACGGGTTGACCGACCGGACGGCCTCGCTGAGCCGGCGGAGCGGCGCGAACGCGGCCCTCGGGTCGGCGCCAAGCGGTGCCACCGCCATCAGGCCGCCGAGCGTGAGCCCGGGCTCGGCCGCGATCGCCTCGGCGACCTCAAGCATGCCGTCGGGAGGCACGCCGCCCCGCGACGAGTCGCCGTCCAGGCTTACCTGGACCAGGCAGGCGAGGGCCGGGCCGACGGAGTTACGTCCGGGCGAAGCGGAGACCGCGGCACCGAGGTGGCGGACCAGCCGGATCCGGTCAACCGAGTGCACGACACTGGCGTAGCGGGCGACGCTGTGCGCCTTGTTGCTTTGCAGTTGCCCGATGAAGTGCCAGCTGACCGGCTGGTTCGCCGCGGCTACCGCGGCGGCCTTGGGCGCCGCTTCCTGATCGCGGTTCTCCCCGAAGTCGGCCAGGCCGAGGCTCGCCAGGGCCAGCACGTCGGAAGCGGGGTAAGTCTTGGTGACCGCGATGAGGGTGATCTCACCCGGGTCCCGGCCGGCGGCCGCGCAGGCGGCGCCGATCCGCGCGCGGACGCCCGTGAGGTTGCGTGCGAGTTCGGCTCGCCGGGCGGCGTTTCCCGGCTCGGCCGGGGCTGGCTCAACTGGGGCCGGATCGCCTGCGCCGGATCGCGGGTTGCCGACCTTGCTCACTTGAGAAAGTCGGGGACGTCCAGGTCGTCTTCCTCTTCGAACACCACGGGGCGGCGGCGGCCGGCGGTCACGTCGAAGGGCTTGTCCTGCTTGCCTGCGCGTCCGGAGTCCTTCCAGCCCGGCCCGGCACCGCCCGCGGCGTCGCCGGGCTTGGTCCCGTACTGGTCGTCATCGGACACGAACGAGACCGGGGCGGGCACGTACCCGGAGGAGCCGCCGGACCCGGAGCTGGCGGCCAGCTCGCCGTCGCCGGTCCCGAGGTCGCTGCCCGCGTGGCCCGGGCGGGCCGCGCCGTCAGCCGGGCGCGCCGCGGCGGGCGTGTCGGCCTCTGGTTCGGCGGCGTACCCGGTACCGCTCGCGCTGCCGCTGGGCGTGAAGGAGAACGACGGGGCAGGCCCGGCGCCGGCCGGCTGCGCTGCCTCGGCCG
>Ga0302314_10006966_pt1 | contig 20381 bp, 18 predicted proteins | sample III_Palsa_N2_3_FD_200533 | JGI IMG/M metagenome (GOLD analysis project Ga0302314, IMG submission 200533) | Peat permafrost microbial communities from Stordalen Mire near Abisko, Sweden - III_Palsa_N2_3 | ecosystem: Environmental > Terrestrial > Soil > Palsa > Peat permafrost | place: Sweden... | reverse complement strand
CGTTCAGGCACCCCTGGCAGTCGGCCTGGCCGCAGCGCGCGCACACCACGGCGGCGGGGACGTCCGAGTCGACGAGATCCTCGTCCTCGCGCGCCTTCGCCCCTCCGTTGCCGACCCGCACCGGGTTTGTCCTTTCCTTCGACTCGCGAGAACTCTGACATGCGGCCGCGGTCAGTGCACCACCTGGCCGGCGGATGTGCCTCGCCGCAGCGCCATCTCGTCCAGTCGGCCGCCGAAGAACAAAGCGAAGGCGACCGCGACGAGCGAGAGCGCCAGGGTGGCGAAGAGCCCCCAGCCCCAGGTGAAATGCAGCGGGACGCCATGCGCGCCGTGCGGCGGTCGCGCCAGCAGCAGCCCGGCCGTGAGCCCGGGGATGGCGGAGAGAAAGGACGCGGCCACGCGAGCTCCGCGCATCTTCATGATGCTACGCCGGCTGAGGACGGTGGGGAGGAGCACGAACCAGGCGACGCCCGCGCCCCAGGCCCAGCCGAGACGACGCGACAGCGCGTATCCGGAATAGGCGACCACGTCGGGCATGGTCAGATGCACCCAGGGGGCGAAGAAGACGACCGCGCCTACCAGGGCCAGCAGGGCGAGCGCTCCTCGTCCGCGACGGAGGTAGGTGAGAGCGAGCGGCTCCCATTCCGGCTGGCGAACCACCCCGTCCTCGCTCAGCGCCTCGTCCGAGATGGGCAGCTTCTCGAAGGCCACCAGCGGCACGCCGCAGGTGCGGCATGTGGCGGTCTCGCCGAGCTCGAACATCTCGCGGCAGAACGGGCACGCCAGGAGCGCCACGGAACGAGCATAGCGCAGCGAGCCCACGGGTCCTTTCCACACGGCTCCCATTCAAGTGGGAAGACATCGGCGAGGAGCGCGAGTTCCCCCTCCGCGCACGCGCCCGCCGGGGCGCGATGTCTGCGGAAGGCCGCCGCGGCCGATCGGGCTACACTGGGAGGCATGGCACGACCAACGAAGCTGGACGCCTCCACCGTGGACGCCTGGTTGGCTACGCACCCCGGCTGGGAGCGAGCGGGCGCCGACGCGATCGCCAGGAAGTTCTCGTTCCCGGACTTCGCCGCCGCGCTCGGGTTCACCGTCCGCGTCGGCTGTCTGGCCGAGAAGCGCGACCATCACCCGGACGTCGAGCTGGGCTGGGGGCGGGCTCGCATCCTCTGGTCGACGCACGACGCGGGGGGCGTATCGCCGCTCGACCTCGAGGCGGCCGAGGCCACCGACAAGCTGCACGGATGAACGACGCGGATCTCGCCGCGGCCCGCGCTGCGCTCCGCGCGCATTTCGACACGCTGGTGGGACCGGAGGCCATCCCGCGCTTCGAGGAGGCGCTCACCCATCCTAGCCTGGCCAACGAGACGGGGGTAACCGACAACCAGCGGCTCGAGTTCCTGGGCGACGCGGTGCTGGGGCTGTGTGTGAGCGAGATGCTCGTGCGAGCGCACACCGACGCCGACGAGGGAAAGCTGACGCGCATGCGCAGCGCGCTGGTCAACGGGGAGGCGCTCGCGGGGTGGGCACGGCACGTGAATCTGGGCGCGTGCGTGGCCTTCGGTCGCGGGGCGAAGCTGGGCTCGGAGCGCGAGCAGACCAATGTCCTCGCCGACGCGGCCGAAGCCCTGGTCGCCGCGGTCTACGAGTCGCGCGGCCTCGAGGCGGCGCGCGCGCTGGTGCGCGACGTGGTGAAGGACCGCTTCGAGCAAGCGGAGAGCCTGAGCGCGGCCGACCCCAAGAGCGCGCTTCAGGAGCGCGTGCAAGCGGACGGGATGCCCTCGCCCATCTACCGCCTGGTCGAGCTACGCGGGACGCCGCACGAGCAGGTGTTCGACGTGGAGGTGGTGGTCGGCGAGCAAACCTTGGCGCGCGGCGAGGGACGGAGCAAGCGGCTGGCGGAGCGAGCGGCGGCCATGCTCGCGCTGGCGATCCTCGATGCTCCGCCCGATCCGGTCGAGAATATCGAGTCCATTCGTATGCCGTAGGGCGTGCTCAGTTCTTCGGTGCGGGCAGAGCGAAGATTCCCCCCTGGGAGGGGGCGCCGCCGGCGTCGCTCGAGAGCGCCGTGCCCAGGTTGGCCAGGAGCGACACGTCGAGATCGTGCAGCTTGGCCGCGCGGAGACTCGCGACGAGCTTGTCCGTCTCGTCCTTCACGCGCGTCTTCCACAGCATGTCGCGGATCTGCGCGGCGACCTGATCGACCGTGCGCTTGGTGGCTGCCACCGTTCCCTTGCGCCACACCACCGAGAAGCCGTCGCCCTCCGGCACCGGCGCTGCCACGAGCTGCCCATCGCGCACGCCCTGCGCGGCACGGACGATCGACGTATCCACGCGGAACCCCGGCTCGTTCGAGGTGCCGTCCAGCGAGACGAAGCCGAGGTTACCCTCCCGCAAGTTACTCGCCTTGTCGATGCTGCGCTGCCGCGCGAGATCGCCGAAGGTCTTCGGCGTGGGATCCCTTTTTACCGCGTCGAGCACCGTTTGCGCCTCCTCCTTGGTTTTGCAAAGGATGCGCCAGATCTGGTAGCGCTCCGAGGTGTCGTAGCGGGCGCGGTTGTCGTCGTAGTACTTGTCCACGTCCACCATGGGGATGGCCGAGGCGGGCCCGACACGCGCGCGGACAGCACGCACCGCCGCCTGCGATCGCGCCCGCTCCAGCTCGAACGATGTCTGCGGCTGGCGATCGAGCTTCTGCCCCTCGCCCCCGAGCGACTCGAGCGCCTCGGGCAGGAGCACCTGCGCGAGGAAGGCCCGGCGCACCGCGGCGGCGTCGGCGCCAAACGAGGCCCGCTGGAACGGAGGGAGCGCGCCGATGCGATCCTCGAGCTCGCCCACGGTGATGGTCCGCGTCGTCCCCAGCGTGGCCACCACCCGTGCGCGGCGCACGGCGTCCGCGGCCGGGTCGGCCCGGATCTCGCCCTCTACCATCAGCATTCCGGCCGTCAGGACCGCGGCGAAGAGCGCGTGTCGCATCGGGGTCATGGGTTCCGCCCGCGCGCCGCGAGCCGGGCCACGCAGGAGAGGGGAGGCACGTCAGGCCGCGCGCTTGCGGACGCGCCCGCGCCGGGGCCCCTCGGAGCTCAGCACCCCGGCGCTGCGCAGCACGTCGTCGCCCACGCCCACGAAGCGGTAGCACTCGGCGCGGAAGGCGTAGGCCTTGTGCAGGCGAGTGACCACGTCCACCATCGACTCCACGGAGACTGCCGCCTTTCGCACCTTGGCGATCTTGCGGATGGAGCTGAGCGGCTCGCCCAGCGCCATGAGCTCGTTCACGCGCTGCAGAACGTCGAGCGGCTTGAGCTGGCGCGAGCCGCGCACCTTGCCCGATTCCAGCTCGCGCATCAGCCGCTGCCGCCTCTTCTCGGTGCGCCCGTCGCGGTTGTGCGCGCCGCTACCGCCACCCCCGAGAATGTCGTTGAACAGACGTGCCACGCGACGCTTCTCGATCGCCTCCGGGCTGCCGCGCCGGTTCAGGGGCTTGGGCGCCGCTCTGCTGGTCTTCGCCATTCGAGCCCCTCATTCAGTGCGAGAACGAGGGGGAAGATAGCGGTGGCGCGGAGCGCTTGTCAAAGGGGGTTCGCCGGCCAAATGAGCCGCGTCCTCGCCGGCTGAGAACCGGTCCTGCGACCGAACGCGGCGCGCGCCCGAGCGTCGAAAGCGCCTCTATCGAGGAGGACTTCTTGCGTTTGATTTCGTGGCGGCCAAACGGGCGGGCGAGAAGCGCGCGCCGCCCGGCAAGGTGCTCACGCTTCAGTGGACGGAGGGGAACCCCGGGTGCTCCTATGGGCGCATGGCGCTCGCCGTGGTGACCGGTGCCGGGGACGGGATCGGACGCGCCACCGCGCTCGAGCTGGCGCGGCGCGGGCTGGACCTGGCGCTCCTCGGGCGCACGGAGGTGACCCTTCGAGCGACCGCCGACCAAGCCGAGCGGGCGGGGGTGCGGACGCTCGTCGCGCGGGCCGACGTTGGCGTGGAGGCCGAGGTGCGGTTGGCCGCGGCGACGGTGCTCGCGGGCATGGGGACACCTCGCCTGGTGGTCAACAACGCAGGGATCGCCGGGCGCAAGGCGCGCGTCGAGGACACCACCGCCGCCGACTGGGATGCCGTCATGGCGGTGAACCTGCGCGGGGTCTTCCTGGTGTCGCGAGCGTTCCTGCCGGCCATGCGCGCCGCCGGCGTGGGACGGCTGATCACGCTCGCCAGCATCTCCGCCACCCTGGGGACCGCCGGCATGGCGCCGTACTGCGCGTCGAAGTGGGGCGTCGTCGGCTTCGTCAGGTCGCTCGCCGAGGAGCTGCGCGGCTCCGGCCTTCAGTCCCTCGCCGTCCTCCCCGGCTCCGTCGACACGCCCATGGCGAAGGTGGGCGGCTTCCCCCCGCAGATGTCCGCGGAAGACGTGGCGCGCGTCGTCGCCTTCGCCGCGCTGGACGCTCCGGACGCCATGAACGGAAGCGCCGTGGAGTGCTTCGGACCCTGAAACCCAGGCAGATGCTCCGCCGCCAGGAAGGTCGAGCTTCAGGTCAGCGCGAGCTCAGCTTCATGCAGGCGACCAGTCGGTCCGTCGACTGCGACGCCATTCCGCAGTGGTATCGACGCGGCGTCAGGGTGGAAAAGCACGCCCACTGGAAGTCCTCGAACGTCCCCTTCTTCGCGATCTCCTCGGCCCAGCCGCTGCGGAAGGCGGCGCGCTCGCTGTCGCTCATGTCGCTCCCCTGCTGCTCGACGTACTGGTCGGCATAGAGCGCGACGATGTGATCGCGCAGATCGAGGCAGGCCATCATGCGCTGCTCGTCGCCCGCGAGCGCCGAGACCTTGGGCGGCTCGACGGGCCTCGCCTGGCCCGGGGGTCGCGGGGCGCAGCCCGCGAGGGTGACGAAGAGAGCGAGCCCACGAAATGCCGGGCGCACCATGGATGGCATCTACCTCCCATCCAATGTGCACCGCCGCGAACGCCGGCGCCACGACGTGCCGCAGCGCGACTCAGCCGGCGGAACGCGCGATGGCCACGTAGCGCGAGCTCTCGCCGCGCCTCACGCGAAGGAGCAGGGGCTTGTCGGCTGCAGCCGTCCGGATCTTCGTCGAGAGGTCGCTGGCGCCGGCCACCGGCTGATGATTCACCTCTTCGATGACGTCGCCCGGCCGCAGCTTTCCGTCCGCCGGCCCGTTCGGCGCGACCCGCTCGATGACCACTTGCCCATCCTGCTGCTCGCTCACGGCGACGCCGATCGACGACGAGACGGCGCCCGGTGCGGATGGCGGACCGATCTCCGAGTCCGCGGCCCGCTCCGATCGGTCCTCCAGCGCCGCCAGCTTGACGCCCACCTCGCGCGTCTGCTTCTCGTGAAGCACGGTGAGCTTCACCTCGACGCCAGGATGGTGCGTCGCCACCATGCGCGGCAAGTCCTCGGCGTGCGCGACGTTCTGGCCGTCGACGGCGAGAACGACGTCCCCGGCCTTCACCCCGGCGCTCTCCGCCGGGCTCCCCGGCTCGACGTCCTCGACCAGCGCGCCGTGCGCGTGGTCGAGCCCGACCGCTTTCGCCAGGTCGGCGTCCATCCCCTGGATGACCACCCCCAGGCGCCCGCGCGACACGTGTCCGGTGGCGACGAGCTCCGTGTAGACCTGCTTCAGCGCGTCGATGGGGATGGCGAAGCCGATGCCCTTGCCCTGCGGGTTGATCGCCGTATTGATGCCCACCACCTGTCCGCGCAGATTGAAGAGCGGGCCGCCGCTGTTGCCGGGGTTGATGCTGGCGTCGGTCTGGATGAAGTCGTCGTACGGGCCGGCGCCGATGGTGCGGCCCTTGGCGCTCACGATGCCCATGGTGACGGTGTTGCCCAGACCGAACGGGTTGCCGATGGCCACCACGTATTCACCGACCCGCGTCCCCTCGCTCTGCCCCAGCGCGGCCACGGGAAGGTCGTTCGGCGCGTTCTCCAGCAGAAGGACGGCCACGTCCAGGCGCACGTCCTTGCCCACCACCTTGGCCTTGAACTCGCGATCGTCGGCGAGCCTCACCTTCACCGCGTCCGCGCCGTCCACCACGTGGGCGTTGGTCACCACGTGGCCCTGCGCGTCCACGAGAAATCCCGAGCCCAGCGCCTGCTGCTTGGTGACGTCGTCGCCTCCCGGTGGACGGCGCATCCCCGGGGTTTGCCGCGGATCGAGGAACGGAAAGAGCTGGCCCAGGTCGGGCGCGTCGCCTCGCCGGCCCCGCACTTCTTGCACCGTGGTGATGTTGACGACCGACGGCTTCACCCTGGCGACCAGGGTGGCGACGTCGGGCGTGCCGGTGAGCAGCGGGGGCGTGGCGAAGGGCGCCGGTGTCTGCGGCACGCCGTCGGCGGGTGCCGAGGCGGAAGCGGCGTGCTGGCAGCCGGTGCTCATGAACAGCGCGAGGAAGGCGAGAGGGATGAGGTTTCTCCGTTGCATGGCTGCTCTTACAACAAGGGAGCCGCGGACTGATTCCCGCTTCCGTGAAACTACCGCTCGCACAGGCCGACCTTCGCCAGCCGGCGGCGCGCCATCACTGTCCCTCGTCGGTCGCGTAGACGATCTTCCCCAGGCGCGCCTCGTCGTCTCCGGCCGCGTCGCGCTCGGCCTCGACCGCGGCCGCCTCCGTCTCCAGCTCGGGGAAGCGCCAGCGTGTGGTCCCGCTTTCCTCGATGGCCACGTCGCCGCCCAGCGCCACGAGCTCGCGGTCGAGGCGCTTGCCCGGCGGCGGCTGCCCCGTCGCCGTCGTCCACGCTCGCGCCACGCCCTGATCGGTCACCGGCTGCCTGGCGTGGACGCGATCGAGCACCTCGCGCAGGACCGCCACCCGTCCCTGCTCCTCGGTCGCCGCCCTGACGCGCAGCGGTCGGAGGAAGGCACGCGCGACCGGAAGAACGAAGAGCAACGCCGAGAAGACCAGGGGCACCACGCCGAGCACCAGCGGCACACCGGTGTCGACCACGTGATGCGGCAGCCGATCGAAGAGATGCATCGCCCGCTCCAGCGTCATGTCGTTCTCGATGCCCCACCATCCCATGAGCAGGTTGAACGCGTTGATGGCCGCGATGGCGAAGTTCGTTCCGGCCGTGTTCCCGGTCAGCGGGGCGAGCGGCTTGGTGCGCGCCCAGGCCGGTGCAGGCTCGGCCTCGAGCGCGCCCGAGGCGGTTTTTCGCAGCGCGGCGAAGCGGTAGACGATGCCGCCGTCCTCGCTCACGTCGACGTCGCCGTCGTAGTCCAGCATCAGCCGGGACATCATGGGATCGGCCTTCTCGCGCGGCAGGCCGGTCACGCGCATCACGTCCGCCAGGCCGATGCGTCCCTTGCCGGCGCGGATGGCGGCCACGAGGAGACGCTCGTTCTCGCGCGGATCCTCCGGCGGCGCGTGCGGACCGAAGAAGAAGCGGTTCACCCGCTCGTAGAGAGGGACCTTCGGCCCGGCCTGACGCGCCCTGGACGGCGTCGCGCCCCAGCCCGCGCCGGCGTAGCCCACCGCGAACGGCGACCAGGGGTGGAACGTCCAGAAGAGCGCGTCGCCCACGATGCGCATGAGCCCATACGCCAGCGCGCCTCCCGGCAAGCCGCCGCCCCGGCGCGAGCTCGAGTCGTTGCCCTGCCGCGCGAAGGTCATCCCGATGACCAGCGCCAGGAAGATGGCCGCGTAGGACACCAGCACGATGGAGACCCAGGCGCGCACGACGAAGCGCATGGCGCCGGCCAGCGCTGCGCCCACCGCCCGGGCCGCCTGACGCCGCGTCTCGCGTCCCTGCCAGGGCTTGGTGAAGCCGGTGGGGAAAAAGTGCACGAGCTCGCCGTCGTTGGTCACACGAAGCTGCCCGCGAAACTCGCTGGAGAGCCAGTTGAGCCCATTCTCGGCGTCGCGCAGCGCGAGTCCCGTCCGGGCTGCAGCGTCGGCGACCGTGAGGGGCGTTTTCGCGTCGACTTTCGCGCGGATCGCCTCGCCCGCCAACGCGGGGGCGAGAAACGTCGGGGCTGGCTGCACCCTCGGAACATAATCACCCTGCCCCGAACTCTCAAAGCAAGGCCTCCCTTCCGGGCGCTCGGCTCGAAAAGGGGGCTTGTGTCCGGAGAGCCTGGAGCGCACCTCGAACCGTGCCTAAAGTAGATGGGTGCGCCTCGGCCTTCTCGGACCTGCGAACGGAGACCTCGCTGCGCTGGCGCGGACCGCAGAGTTCTTGCTCAACGGGGCGAAGGTGGCCCGCGCCATTTATCTCGGTGCCGACGAGGCCATCGAGGACACCGTCGCGGTGTGGGCCGAGTCGCTGGTGGGGCCCGACGCCAGCGACCGCGGGGTCTGGAGCCGCGCCTTCCCGGTCGCCGCCGGCGGAACCACCGAGCAGCTTGACACCTTCCTCCGCGCCGAGCGCGCGCGCTTGAGGCTCCGGGCGCTGGAGAGGCTTCCGCCGCAGGAGCTGCGCACGGTGGAGATGCTCGGCGAGCACGTGGCGGTACTCATCCACGACAAGGCGCTCCTCGACGAAGAGGACATCTTTTCCGCCACCCTGCTGGTCTACGGCAAGAGCGAGAGCGCCCTGGTCAAGCCCATCGGATCGCGCTGGTTCATGACCCCGGGACCGATCGGCCGGCCGGGCTGCGGCGCCATGGTCCTCGACGATTCCGGTGAGGAGCTGGTGGCCATCGTCTACGACGCCGACGGGCGACCGGCGCATCGCGAGACTCTGTCGACCCGACGCTCGACCAAGATGAGCGTCCAGGGGTAGCCTCGTTTCCGAGGCCGCCGTGAGAGTCGCCGTCTTCGGAGGGAGCTTCAACCCGCCGCACGTCGGCCACGTGCTGGCGTGCGCGCTGGTCATGGCCAAGGGCCAGGTCGATCGCCTGCTGGTCGTGCCGACCTACGAGCACCCCTTCGCCAAGCCGTTGGCTCCCTACCACGACCGCGTGGCGATGTGCGAGCTGGCCACGGGGTTCATGCGGGGTCTGGAGGTCTCGCGCGTGGAGGCGGAGCTGGGGGGAGAGAGCCGGACGCTGCGCACGCTGGAGCACCTCGCGGCGACGCACGCCGACTGGAAGCTCCGCCTGGTCATCGGGGCCGACATCCTGGCCGAGACGCCGAAGTGGTTCGGCTTCGACGCCATCGCCCGACTCGCGCCGCCCCTGGTCCTCGCGCGCGCCGGATTCGACGCGCCGGGGGCGGGGCCGCCGCTGCTGCCCGAGGTGTCCAGCACGGAGGTGCGGGCGGCGATCGCGCGAGGGGCCTGGACCGAGGTGGAGGAGCGCGTGCCGCGTCCGGTGCTCGCGCTCATCCGGGAGCGGGGACTTTATGACGCGCCGGCGTGAGCGCCCTCTGGCGGTCTTCGTGATGGGGGCGGGCAAGGTCGGCTCGGCGCTGGCCCGAGCCCTCCGGGCGAAAGGCGCCCAGGTGACTCTTCGCGCGGCGCGGAAAGGTTCGCCGCGGACCATCGACGCCGACGTGGTGGTGCTGGCGGTGCGCGACCGCGACCTGCGGGGGCTGGCCCAGCAGATGGTGGGGGTCGTGCCGCGGCGGGCCGTGGTCGTCCACGTGGCGGGAGCGCTGGGGGCGGAGGCACTGGAGCCGCTCCGCGGGGCATGCGCCGGAATCGCCCAGATGCACCCGATGATCTCCTTCGCCTCCACGCGCTCCGCGCCCTCGCTGACACGTGGCAACGTCCTGGTGCAGGGGGACGGCGCGGCGGTGAGCCGAGCACGCCGGCTGGCCCGGCTCCTGGGGATGACGCCACGAAGCGTCCCGGCCATCGACTCCGTCGCCTACCACGCAGCGGCCGGGCTGGTCGCCAACGGGGCAGCGGCGCTGGCCGCGGTGGGAGCGGCGCTTCTGGTCAAGGCGGGGGTCGCGGTCGAGGTAGCGCCCAGGATGCTCGGGCCGCTCCTGCGCAGCGTGGGGGATAACGTGGAGGCGCTCGGCTTTCCGGAAGCGCTGACCGGACCGGTGCGGCGCGGCGACGCGGCCGGCGTGGAGGGGCACCTGAAGACGCTGCGGGAGAAGCTGCCGCAAGCGGTGGGGCTTTACCTGGCCGCGGCCGAGGCGCAGCTCCCGCTGGCGAGAGCGATCGGCGACGCCCCCGACGACAGCTTCGATGCAATCGCGCGGGTCATCCGCGCGGCCCGAGGCTGAGCCGGAGCGCGGCGGGCGCGCCCACGCGCGGGCACGCGACGAGTGCGGCCCGACACGCCGACCACAGATCCGGCGCCACGTTCGCGAGACCCCATGTTTCCAAGGGGAAACATAGCATTCCGTGCCTTGACGGAGGAGCCTCCAACGGTAGCCTTGAGCACTTGGTACTCCCCCTCTCGTCACCGCGTGCCCTCTTTCCGGCCCCGACTCCGGCACTCGCCGCGCGCGGTTTCATCGAGCTCGACGACCGGGTGGCCGCCGGCACTGGCGGCGTCGCGGTGGTGCGCGCATCCTCGCGCGAGGCCGCCGAGGCGATGGGCGCCCACGTGGCGCGACGCGCGCGCGCGGCGGGCTTCTGCGCAATCGAAGCGCGGTCGGCGCTCGGTGCGCCCTTGTGGCGCGAGGTCGCTTCCCGTCTTGGCGTAGGTGCCCTGGCCGGCGACCCGGGCGACGCGGCGCAGGCTATCGGACGCGCGGCGTCCCTTCGACGGGCGGTGCTGGTGGCCGCGCTCCCGCCGGCGGGCAGCTGGGACCGGGCCGTCGCGGGCGCCATGGCGTCCCTCTCGGCCGCGCCGCCGGTCTTCCTGATGGCGTCGGGCGCCGACGTGGCGGATGACCTTCGGGCCGACCTCTACGAGGTCAGCGGGACGCTGGACGTACTGGAGCGCCTGCGCTGGTGGTGCTCCATCGCCGAGGCCGCGCATCTGGACGTCCCGGCCGACGCTATCGCCTCGCTCGACGCGTGGTGGCAGAACGCGCGCAACGCCTCCCTGGCGCGCGCCGGGGCCGACGCCGTTCTCGCCCCCGCATCCGAGTCCCTGGCGGTCACGCTGGCGCTAGCTGCGCGCGCGTGGCAGGTCGCCGACCTGGCCGCGCTGGGCTGCGACCCCGGTGCCGTGGAAGGCTTGACGCGCGCCGGCGCGGTGAAGATCGACGGCGGCTGGCTGACCCTCGACCCGGCCTGGACGGTGCGAGCCGAAGCGCTGGCCGAGAGCGCGTCGGCCGAGGTTCTCGCCGCCGTCGCATCCGCCCTGACCACGCGGTTCGAGCACGACGCGTGGGCGCATGCGCGCTCCGCCGAGCTGCTGGTGCAGGCCGGCCTTGGATGGGCGGCCGACGAAGCGCACGCGCGCGCGCTCGCCCACTCGGAGGACTCCATCGTGAGGCGGGAGATGATGGCGCGATGGATGTCCGCCATCGCCGGCCTTCCTCCGGAGGCGCAGCTCCCCCTGCGCGTGCGGGCGACGGAGCGCGCGCTCGCCACCGGCGAGGCGGAGCAGGCCTTCCGCTGGGCCCAGTCCGCGACGGCGCTGGCGCCCCGCGACGCGGAGGTCGGGCTGCTGTTCGGTCGGGCGGCGGTCGCCCTGGGAGACCTGGTCGCAGCCAAGGTCGCGCTGGAGCGCTCCGCCGCCGACGCGACGGACGATGCCACGCGCGCGGTGATCGCCGCGGAGCTGGCGGAGCTCGCATACCTGGCCGGCGATCTGGTGGGCGCCGAGCGCGAGGCGGCCCATGCGCTGTCGATGGGCGCAGACCAGGCGACGCGGCTGAGAGCGCGCAATACGCGGGGCAAGCTCCTCCTCGCGTCGTCTTCCTGGAACGAGGCCGACGTGCACTTTGCCGAGGACGCGTGGGCGGCGGCGGCGGCCGGGCTGCGCACCGAGGAGCTGCGGGCGCGTCTCAACCGCGGCATCGCGCTTCTCTCCAAGGGCCACGTGGACGAGGCCAGCGCCATCTTCGAGGCGGTGCTGGGCGAGGGAGAGCGCGCAGGGGATGCGCGGGCCTGCGCTTTCGCGCTGGACAATCTCTCGGTGGTAGCGACGCGCCGCCACCACTACGCCGAGGCGCTCGCCTTGGCCGAGCGCACGCTGAAGCTCCGCCAGCGCATCGGCGATCGCGTCCGCCTGGCGCTCGTGCTGGGAAACCTGGCCGAGCTGCGCCGCCGCATGGGCCTCATCGACCACGCCGAGCACGCCGTCACCTTCGGTCGCCGCACCCTGGGACCGGGGATGCCGCCCGCCCGTTCGGCGCAGTTCTCCCTGCGCGCGGCGCGCAATGCGCTGATGCGCGGCAACACGGTGGAGGCGCGGCGCGAGGCGACGCGAGCCCTGGCAGAGAGCGAAGCGGCGGGCCTGCGCGACTCCGTCTGCGAAGCGTACTGCGTGGCGACGCGCGTCGCCCTGGAGGACGGCGATCTGGCGCGCGCGGGCGAGCTGCTGGCGCGCGCCCGCACCCTGGCGACGACCGACGACCTCCGCGCCGAAGCGGCCATCGTCTCGGCGCGGCACGCGCGGGCCTTCGGCGATCCGGGCGATGCGCTGGCCCTGGAAGCGCTGACCGCGGCCCGCACCAGCGGCAAGGAGGATCTGGTCATCGAGGCCTACGCCCTCCTGGCGGAGGTCCACCGCACTGCCGGTCGCACGGAGACGGCGAGGGCGCACGTCGAGAGCGCCGGCGCGCTACGCGACCAGATCGCCGCATCGCTGCCCGACGACGTGCGCGCGGCGTACCTCTCGCGTCCGGACCTGGCCGCTCTCGCCAAGCTCCATGCGCTCCTCGCCGACGCGTCTTCGGCCGGCGACGCGCCTCCCTCGTCGCAATCCCTGCCGCGTCCGAGCGTCCGGGCGATAGCCGCGACCTCGCGCGAGATGGTGGGCGACGACCCCGCGGTGCGCGGCTTGCTCGCGGCGGTGAAGAAAGTGGCGCGCTCGAACAGCACCGTGCTGGTCCGTGGGGAGAGCGGCACGGGCAAGGAGCTGGTGGCCGAGGCCATCCACCGGGCCAGCGATCGCGCGAGTGGCCCGCTGGTCACCGTCAACTGCGCCGCCCTTGTGGAAACTCTGCTCCTCAGCGAGCTTTTCGGTCACGAGAAGGGCGCCTTCACCGGAGCCAGCAGCCGGCGGCGCGGTCGCTTCGAGATGGCCGAGGGTGGGACGCTCTTTCTCGACGAGATCGGGGACATTTCCGCCCGCACCCAGGTGGCTCTGCTGAGGGTGCTGCAAGAGCGGACGTTCGAGCGCGTGGGGGGTACGGCGCCCATTCGCGCCAACGTCCGGGTCATCTGCGCCACCCACCGCGACCTGAAGGCCATGGTCGAGCGCGGCGAGTTCCGCGAAGACCTCTACTACCGTCTGCGCGGCATCACCCTGGAGGTGCCCCCGCTGCGCTCGCGCATGGGCGACCTGGCGCGCATCAGCGATCACTTGCTGGCACGCATCGCGGCCGAACGTGGAGAGGTCAAAAAGGCTCTGGCCAGCGACGCGCTGGAGCTGCTCGGCCGCCACCGCTGGCCCGGGAACGTGCGGGAGCTGGAGAACGCCTTGCGGGCGGCGTCGCTCTTTGCCGACGGGGAGATCGTCACCGGCGCCACGCTGGCCGAGAACGTGGACGACCTGCGCACTTCCGCCCAAGCGGGTCGCACGCGGCCGAGCTCTCTTCCGCCGCCGCCATCGGACTACCCCGAGTTCGCTTCGACCGACATGCTCGGCGGTGAGGACGACGCAGAAGCGGGCGAGTCGCTCCTGCCCGCCATGGAGGCCAACGCCACCGACGTCGCCTATTCGCAGGTGCGTGCCGGCGCGACCTCGCTCCCGGACATCAAGCGTCAGATCGAGCGCGACTGCATCGCCCGGGCCCTGGCCGAGACGCGGGGGAATATTACGCGCGCCGCCGCGCTTCTGGGGATGAAGCGCCCGCGCCTCTCGCAGCTGGTCAAGCAATACGGGCTCGCGGCCGTCTCGTCGGAGGGGTCCTGAGATGAAGCTCGTGGCGTTGGGGGTGCTCGCCGCCATGCTGGGTGCGGGCTGCGCGTTCGATGCAAGCGACGCCGGCGAGACCGACACCCGCTCGAGCGAGACCCCCGTCAGCGTCGAGGCGCGGGGCAGAACGAGAGCCACCACGGACTCGCCGCCGGGCCCCGGCTCCTCGACGCCGGCGGCGTCGAAGCAGAGCCCCACCGAGGGCGCCAGCCAGGGAGTCGAGCAAGGCAGCAATCCCGAGCCGTCACCCTGGTACGCGGCGGCCCCGGTCGAGCTTTCCTCGGGACCCACGGCACCGGCCGGCAACGGCGCCGGCGCCGCCGCTGGCACCATGCTAGCGAGCGGCGGCACGCCCACCGGACTGGTTCGCTGACCCCTCCAGGGCAAACGCTCGTAGGGAGCGGGCGGCCTCCCTCGAAGACGTGCCACACTGCGGGCCGTGGAGGATCTGCGTCCCAAGACCATCCTGTTCTGCGCGGTTCTGGCGCTCGCCATCGCGCTGAGCGTTCTCTTGCGCGGCCGGCGCTCGGTGCACTGGCTCTTCGCCGCCTTCGCCGCCGACGTGGCCCTCTGGTACGCCAGCCAGTCGCTCGCCGGCTTCTTCCGGGCCGATGTCTGGGAGCGCGTGACCGGCTTGCTCACCGTGCTCCTGCCGCAGATCGCCATTCACCTCTTCCAGAGCGTCGCCCCGCTGGAGACGGAGGGCTCCCGGCCGCGCCTCGCGCGCTTCGCGGCCGTCGTCGGCGTGGTCGTGCTGGCGCTGGCGGTGTCGCCGTACCACGACCGAGCCTTCGCGCTGGGGACGGTCTACACCTACGTCTTCGGCCTCCTCGCGGCGGCGCTCATCTCCCTCGCGCGTCGAGGGCAGCGCAACCCCTCGCGTGCCGTGCGCGACCGCGTGCGCTTTCTCGTCGTCGTCGGTGCGGCGGCCACCGCCTTCTCGATGGGCGACTTTCTCTCGTACCTGGGAGTGCAGCTGCCGCCCATCGGCGCCGTACTGTGCATCGTCTTTCTCTTCGTCCTCGCCGAGTCGCTCACCCGGCCGCGCCTGGCGGACATCTACGAGATGGCCGGGCGCCTGCTGGTCTCCACCGCCCTGGCCTTCTGCCTCGCAGGCATCTTCTACATGTTCGTCATGGTGCGGGTGCTGGGCGGATTCGACACCATGTACCTGAACGCCGTCCTCGCGGCGATCGTGTTCCTGGTGCTCTTCGAGCCGCTGCAGTCGGAGGTGGAGACGCGCATCCACCAGTTCTTCTTCCGCGAGCGCTACGACCTGGAGACCAGCGTGGCCGACCTCCGCAAGCGCCTGGCCCACGTGCTGGAGCTCGACGAGATGGTGACCACGCTGATGCAGGGCCTCGAGCGCTCGCGGCGCGTGACCACGGCGGCGCTCTACCTCCGCGACCAGGACGGCGACGGGTTCGACCTGGCCGGCTCCATCGGCGCGGCGGTGCCCAAGCGCATCGAGTCGCTCGGGGCGCGGCCCATGCTGGATCGCCTGGAGAAGCAGCCCGCCCTGTCGCTCGAGGAGCTGGCGCGGGAGGGCAACCCTGGAGACGCGGCCGTCGTCGCTGCCGCCGACTCGCTGGGCACCTTGCGCGGCTCGGTGGCGCTGGCGGTGCGCGGGGACGACGACGCGTGCGTGGGTCTGCTCTTCTTGGCCGACGACCGGGTCCGCGACGCCTTCACGCCGGAGGAGATCGCGCTCCTCGAGGCGGTCGCCGCGCAGGCCAGCGTGGTGGTGGCCAACAGCCGCGTGTACTCGCGCATGAAGGAGCGCGATCGGCTGGCGGCGCTGGGGTCCATGGCGGCCGGCCTGGCGCACGAGGTGAAGAACCCCCTGGGGGCCATCAAGGGCGCGGCGCAGCTGCTGGAGGAGGGGGGCTCTGGCGCCCACGAGGACCCCACGTCGAGCGAGTTCGTGGGGATCATCCTCGAGGAGGTCAATCGCCTGGACCGCGTGGTGGGGAGCTTCCTCGACTATGCGCGTCCGCACGCCGGCAACCCCATTCCACTGGATCTCAACGCCGCGGTCCGGCGCACGGTGCAGATCCTCTCCAGCCAGATCAGCGACGGCGGCGTCGACGTCCACCTCGACCTGGGCGAGCCGCTCCGGCGCGCCAAGATCGACCCGGAGAAATTCCGCCAGGTGCTCCTCAACCTCATGCAGAACGCCATCCAGGCCATGGATGGGCGCGGCAAGGTCACCGTCTCGACGCAGATGAGCCGCTCGGCCCGCGGGCGCGTCCCGCCGCTCGAGGGGACGCTGCCGTCGTCGCGCCGGTCGATGGCCGAGGACAGCGAGGTGGTCGAGGTGAGCGTGCGCGACACCGGCCCGGGCATCTCTCCCAAGGTCCTGCGAAACCTGTTCGTCCCCTTCTTCACCACCAAGAGCGAGGGGACGGGCCTCGGCCTGGCCATCAGTCAGAGCATCGTGCAAAACGCCGGCGGCACCATCGAGGTGCACTCGCAGCCGGGGGCCGGGACGCGCTTCACCATCGTCCTTCCCGCGGCGCTGGACGCGCTGTCGACGGCGCCGCCGGGCGACTCGCCAGCCGCCATGGCGACGCCCGCGCTGGTGCGACGGAAAAGCGAGCCGCCGCCCCCTCAGCCGTAGCGCTCCTCGAAGAGCGCGCGAACGGCCGGCATGTCCCGCACCAGGGAGAGCGTGTGCTCGGCATGACCGCGGGCGTAGCCGTTGCCGATAAAGAGGTCGACGTCCTTGCCCACCCCCTCGGCACCAAGGGCGGCCCGCGTGAAGCTGGTCGACATGGCGAAGAAGTAGACGACGCCGCGATCGCGCGTGACGAGGATGGCGCCGAGCTCGGCGTCGGGCATGTTCACGCAGGAAAAGGTGAGGTCGGCCTCGCGCCCGCCGGTCGCCGCCGTCACTGCAGCGCGAAGGGCCACGGGGTCGCGCGCATCGGCGGCGACCACCGCGTCGCACAGCCCCAGACCGCGGAGCTCCTCCGCTGCGCGGGCGCTGGCCTCGACGCCGACCACGCACGCGCCGAGGCCGCCACACCGGCGTGCTTCCGCGGCGCACAGGATGCCACTCTTTCCTCCCGCACCCAGCACCACCACCACCGCCCCCGGCTTCACCAGGCGCGCCACCTGAGGGGCCGCGCCCGCTACGTCCAGCACCGCCAGCGCCAACCGATCCCCCACATCCAGCGGGAGCCGGGCGTAAGCGCCGCTGGCGAAGAGCACCGCCTCCCCGTCGACGTCCATCTGCGCGCTGGCCGCTCGAACGCCCCGGATGCGGTCGATCCGCAGCGGCGTCAGCGACAGCGAGACCAGGGTCGCCACGCGCTCCCCGACCGCCAGCGCCTCCCCGGCGGAGCGCCCCCACGGCTCGATCTGGACCACCCGGCCGAGGAGCATCCCGCCCGAGCCGGTGAGGGGGTTGTGCTGCTTTCCACGCTCGGCGACCGTCCGTAGTACGATGTTCGCTGGGTCGCCTTCCCTCTCCATCTGCGCGAAGCTCGCGGCGTCGATGTTCAGGGTCTCTACCGCCAGAAGAACCTCTCCCCGAAAGATGCGCGTGAAATCGTTGTCGAGACGCCAGGCAGGCTGTGGAAGGGCTCCCCGGGGCTCCAGGGTACGGTGTGTGCCGTACACGTCCCCCTCGGCGCGGGTGGCTCGTTCGTCCGGGTGGGCGCTCATGCTACGTGGCCTCGACTTGACCGCTCTCTATCGCTCCCATTAACCTTTTTTCGCCTGCGTTTTCGTCGTCGTGCGCCTGCGCCCGACAATCCCCCGAACTCCTTCCCGAATGGACCGAGACGCCCCCGTCGGACCCGACATGGCCGAACCCTCACCCAAGGTACCGACGTTGCCCGCGCCGCGACCGGGGGGGCGATCGTACGTCCTACGCTTCATCAGCGGCAAGTACCAGGGCGGCGAGTTTCCCATCGCGGTCGACAAGCAGATCCTCATCGGCCGCTCGAGCGATCTAGACATGGTGCTGGTGGAGGACATGGTGTCGAGGAAGCATGCGCGCATCGCCATGCAGACCGACCAGATCTGGATCGAGGACCTCGGCTCGACCAACGGCACCTTCGTCAACGGCGAGAAAATCAAGCGCGCGCGCCTGAAGGAGGGCGACCGCGTCCTCATCGGCACCAGCATCCTCAAGCTCATCGCCGGGGACGCGCCGCGCGACGGGATGGACGCCAAGCGCGAGCTGGAGAACGTGGCGCAGGCCCGGCGCACCAGCCAGCAGCGGACCATGAGCGGGAGCATCGAGGAGGTCCCCTTGCCCGACCTTCTTCAGCTCTTCGGCACCTCCAAGAAGAGCGGCGTCCTGGTCATCCGCACGGAGGACGACGTCGGCCGCATCTATCTCAAGAAGGGCAACATCGCCTTCGCCATCATCAACGACCTCGACGACGTGCAGCCGCTGAAGAGCCTCTACCGGATGCTCACCTGGCAAAAGGGCCTCTTCGACCTGGACCCGCCGGAGGAGCGCGAGTTCCCCAACGAGATGAACTCCTCCGTCCAGGAGGTGCTCATGGACGGCATGCGGCAGCTCGACGAGTTCAACCGCATCCGCTCCGAGCTGCCCGACCTGGCGGCGCGGGTCGCCATCAACGCTCCGCTCATCCCGCCGCTGCGCGACCTCAAGCCCGACGAGCTCGACGTGCTGCAGCTCGCGCACAACTACGGCGTCTTCGAGACGGTGCTCAACAAGAGCCTGGCCACCGACCTGGAGACGGCGGAGATCGTGATGAAGCTGGTCAAGGCCTCGTACCTGCGCGTGGAGTAGCGAGAGTGCAGCCGACCGTGCTGGTGACCGGCGCCTCCAGCGGCATCGGGGAGGCGATGGCGCGCGCCTGGGGGAGGCGCGGCGCGACCGTGGTGCTGAGCGCGCGCGACGAAGAGGGGCTGGCCCGCACCGCCGGCGAGGTGGAGACGGCGGGAGGCCGGGCCATCGTGCAGCGCGCCGACGTGACGCGCGAAGAGGACCGAGTGCGCCTCGTCGAGCGCGCCCGCGCGGAGACGGGGCGGCTCGACGTGCTGGTGAACAACGCCGGGCGCGGCTTCTACGGCAGCGTGGCCAACATCGACGTGCGCGAGCTGGAGGCGCTCTTTGCGGTCAACGTGGTGGCTCCCCTGCGCCTCGCCCAGCTGGCGCTCGATCCGCTCACGCGGAGCGGCGGGACCATCGTGATGATGTCCTCGGTGGCCGGCGTGGTGGCGTCGCCGCGCATGGGGGCCTACGCGGCAAGCAAGTTCGCGCTGGAGGCGCTCACCATTGCCCTGCGCGCCGAGCTGGGAGGGACGGGCGTGCGCGTCCTGGTGGTGCGGCCCGGGCCGGTCGACACGCCGTTTCGCCAGCACGCCGTCATCACCGACGGTCGCGGCGGCGTTCGCCTGCGCTCCGCGGCCGTGCAAACCCCCGACGACGTGGCCGATCAGGTCCTCGCCGCGGTGGCGTCCGGCCGCGCGGTGATGGAGACGACGCCCTTCGTGCGTCTGGCCTCCGCAGCGGCGCGCCACGCCCCGGGCGCCATGCGCTGGATCAGCGCGTGGATGGCCGCGCGCGACGGGGAGGGCTGAGGATGCGACGGCCCCCGGTTCCGGTTTACGGTCCGTCTCGGTATACGTACCCGCGGCCACCGGTCGCCACAAACGCCCGCCCGTAGGTGTTCTCGTCCCCACCGATGAAGCTGACCCAGCCGTACTGGTGCGCGTCATCGTTGATCCGGACCCAGCTCGTTCCGATTCCGTCGTCGGATCGGAAGAACCCGTACTGCCCGCCGACGGTCCCGAGCACGTAGGTCGCCGGGTGGGTCTGGCCTGTCGCCGCTTTTCCGAACCCTACGCCGTAGGCGCTCGTGACGGTCGAGACGATGGTCGAGACCACAGGTGCCGATGTACCGACGTTGGTGAACCGATACAAGCTTCCGTCGCTGATGGCGACCCAGACCTCGCCCGCTTCACCGAACACGGGTCGGGGGTAGCCGGCCGTCCCGTTGAGGGTGGCCGCCACGGTGAAGGTGGCGCCACTGTTCGTGCTCACGTAGAGACTGTGGCCGCTGGTCGCGTAGAAGGTCTTCGCGGTCACCCGGTCGGCGGCGACGACCGCCCCCGAAGGGAGTCCGGTCGAGGTCTTCCAGGTCGCGCACGTGCTCGCCGCGCTGTGGGTCGTGTACGCGGGGCTCCCGTACCCCGCGTAGGGGGAGACGACGAACCCGCTGGCGTCGGCCGCGACCGCCACCGAGCTCATCTCGTCGTCGGTCGTGTAGCCGGTCGGCGCGACCGCGCAGGGGGTCCAGGTAACTCCGTTGTCGGTCGAATAGGCCACGTCTGACGCGACCGCTCCGCTGTTCCCCACGCGGACGACGAACATCGGGTTGGACTCGGCGAAGTCGATTCCGTTGGTGTTGGTGAAAGTGGGATTCGTGTACTCGCCGGTGCTCGAGTACGCAGCGAGGCTCGCGTTGCGCATTCCCGCCAGATCGCCGATGGAGCCAAGGAAGGCG
>Ga0302314_10006964_pt1 | contig 20383 bp, 16 predicted proteins | sample III_Palsa_N2_3_FD_200533 | JGI IMG/M metagenome (GOLD analysis project Ga0302314, IMG submission 200533) | Peat permafrost microbial communities from Stordalen Mire near Abisko, Sweden - III_Palsa_N2_3 | ecosystem: Environmental > Terrestrial > Soil > Palsa > Peat permafrost | place: Sweden... | reverse complement strand
CGGGCGGCGGCGCGATCCTGGGTGAGCATGTCTTCGTAGAACGGTCGCAGGGTGGTGCTCACGCGCTCGCTATAGGCGCGCGCTCGTTCCGCTGGGTCGGCCGTCGCGCCAAGAACATCCCGCAGCAGGTGCGCCTCGATGGCCGCGAACGAGCAGCCACGGCCGTAAAGAGGGTTGGTGCGCACCAGGCTGTCGCCGACGCTGAAGTAGTTGAGGATGGCTGGCCGCCCGTCTGGGGCCATCTCGCGCCAGCGGCTCTTGAGGTCACCCATGCCGTAGACCTTGCTCACCGGCCGGGCGCGGGCCGGATCGGTCCAGGCGGCGGCGCCTGGCAACCGGGCGCAGATCGCATCGAACACCTTCGGGTCCACCACCGCCACGCGCAGGGCCTCCTCAACCTCCGGCACCGCGACAGTGACTGAGAAGGTGCCGTTGTCGGCCGGGAAGATCCCGAACTTCAGATAGCCAAGGTCGCCGTTGCCGCCGTGGCGTCCGCGCGGCGGATCGCCCTGGCCAGGTTCGAAGGCGTAGAAGCGGGTGTAGTAGAGGATCTTGCAGTCCTCGCCGGTCTCGTCGACCACCGCCCCGGCCTCGGCCAGCCACTCCTCGGCCGGCGAACGGCGGCCGCCGGCGTCGATGACCAGATCGGCCAGCGCCGTCTCGCCGCTGTCCAGGCGAAAACCCCGCGCCGTCAGGCCGCCGGCGGCGTCGCGCTCGCTCACCAGCCCGGTGGCGAAGAGGCCGGATCGGATCGTGACGTTGGTCGCGGCCTCGACATAGCGGCGGATGACCATTTCCATCGTCGTCCGCCGGCTGACGATGATCGCCATCTCGGCGTCCTCAGGCTCGGGCCTGTAGCCGGCCCTGAGCGGTTCCGGCAGGCCGTCGGCGAAGCGCAGTTCGCGCGCTCCGGCCGCCAGCAAGGCCTCGAGCAGGGCCGGATGCTCGGTGGCGATCAGCTTGCGCAGCCTGGCCAGGAAGGCGTGGCTGTGGCGCAGCTGGCTGGCCCCGCGTCTCTGCCAGCCGTCGAACACCGCCTCGGCGTCACCGGCCGGCGGCGGCGCGTCCCGTTCCAGGAGGGTGATTTGCCGGCCGGTTGGGGCGAGCGCCAGGGCGGCGCTGAGGCCCGCGATGCCGGCCCCCAACACCACCACGCTTTCCGCCTGCTCGCCCGTCATCCCGCGCTCCGAAGGGACCTATCACGCAACAGACACACGGCGCCCCGAGGGAAATCAAGGTGACGCTGTGACCTCGGGCGGGCGCCCCCCGCCGGCGTCTGTGGACCGGCGCGGCTGGCCGCCGAAGCTTGGGCCGAGGGCCTGAGCCTGTTCGGGATCCCCCGAACGGCATTTGCGGCCTTCATCTGGCGCCCACAAACGTAACAGGTGCGCCCGGCGCCTGTGTGGCGCCTTCTAGCGGCTGTAGCACCTGACCAGCGCCCGGCGCAGAACGCTGTCTTCGAGCGAATAATAGAGGGCGATCTGGCCACACTCGGCGACCGCCGAGGCGGCAAAGGCGATGTCGGTGGCGGCGCGGCTCCTGGCGGGCGGCGGCAGCACGACCGGCTCCAGGCCCCTGCCGGTGACGCGCTTGAAGTCGGGATCGAAGCTGATCCAGCCGATCCGCCAGCGCGCATCCAGGGTGGCGCCATTGTAGAACATCACCGGATCGACGCCGTTCAGTTTGACGATCGGGCCCGTCGACAGGTGCCAGTCGTCCCAGCTTTCGCTACGAACGGTGAACGGGTCGGCCTGGACCGTCCACGGGCCATCCGCCGTCGGTCCGGAGGCCATGCCGATCCGCGAAGCGTCATAGGCGGCGTATTCATAGAAGAGACGCCAGTCGCCGCTCGCGGCTTGCGCCACCGTGGCTTCCTTGATGTTGCCTTCGCCAGGCGGGGCCTTCAGCACCACCCGCTGTTTGGTCAGCTTGGTCAGGCTAGGGCCGCTGGCGACGAGCATCCGGCCTTGCGTGCGGCCAGCGTCGACGCCGGTGTAATAGATCAGATAGTGGCCTTCCCTGGTCACGACCACGGTCGGGTCCTCGCAGCCGCCGGCGTCTTCCGCCGACGCCCCGGCGTCAGGCGTAATCGACAGTTTCGGATCGCTCTCAAAGGCCAGGCCGTCATGACTGTAGGCCGAGCCGATGACGCCGGTCGGATCGTGAGGTCCCAAGGGATCACTCACGCCGCGCACCATCATTCGATAGGTGTCGCCGTCCTTCCAGACGAATGGACTCATCAGCGCAAGGCCATCGAGGGGCGAGCCGGGCGCAATCGTGACCGCATCGAGTTGCTCGACCGCATAGGTGACCGTCTTCATGCCTCAAGCGCCCTGAGCAATGGTCAGCGACAGGGCGCCGTCGATGACCACGGTGGCGCCGGTGATGTAGTCGGCCGCCGGCGAGAGCAGGAAGCAGACCAGGGCGGCGACTTCCTCCGGGCGCCCGGCCCGGCCCCAGGGAATGTTGGCTTCCAGCTGCGACAGGTAGGTCGGGTCGCTCTCGGCTCGCGCGTTCATCGGGGTCAGGATCATGCCTGGCGCGACGCCGTTCACGGCGATGCCTTTGGGCGCGAGTTCGAGGGCCAGGGTCGCTGTCAACTGAGACAGACCGCCTTTGGCCGAGTCGTAGTCGACGCCGCCGGGCCGCGGCGCTTTCTCGTGGATCGACGAGATGTTGACGATCCGCCCCTTCGCCCCCTTCGCCTCCAAGCCGCGGACCAGCCGCCGGCAGGTCAGGAACGGGCCGTAGAGATCCGAGCGGATAACCCGATCGAACTGGCTCAGCGCCATATCTACCAGCTTCACCCCGCTCATGTTCAGACCAGCGGAATTGACCAGCAGACTGACCGTTCCAAAGGCCTGCTCGGCCTTTTCGAACAACGCTTCGACTGCGGCCTCGTCGGTCACGTCGGTCTGGGCGGCGATGACATGAGCCGATCCGCCCGCCGCCGCGCATACCGCCTCGGCCGCTTGTTGGTCCTTGAAATAGGTCAGGGCCACGCGGGCGCCGGCCGCGGTCAATGCCGCGACACAGGCAGCGCCGATCCCGGACTCGCCGCCGGTCACCACCGCCGTCTGGTTGTCCAGCCTCATGCGGCGCTGTCGCGTTCTGCGTAGGCCCAGTCCTCTGGCAGCAGGGCCAGACCCATCGAGAGGGTGCGGGTCTCGCCGACGGGGATGTTCATGATCCCGGGCTTGTCGCGAATATCGCCATTGAACCCTTCGGGGTCGGATAGACCCTGCCACGGTTCGATGCAGATGAAAGGCGCGCCCGGCCTGGTCCAGACGCCAAGGGTCGAGAAATCCTCGAAACTCACCTCGATGCACGGCCCGCCCTCCGCGCCATAACGAACCGACCGACTTTTCAGCTGGTCGAAAATCAAAGCGTCGTCGGCGAACAGTTCATCGCGCAACCACAGGCGATCCCCCACGATCGGCGTAGGATGTGGGGTCGGTGTCAGCAGCCCCGCGCCGTCGATGCGCCGCACAGGCGCGAGCTCGGGGTGAGCGAACCGGATGAGGTGTTCTGCGCGCGGGTGGTCGAACGGCAGCGGCCATCGGAGCGCGGGGTGAAACCCGAAGCTGGCCGGCATCGGCCCGTCGCCGCGATTGGCGATCGCCGCCGTCACGTGCAGCGCCGACACCTGAACAGCGAAGGTGAGCTCGAGGCGAAATTCGAACGGATAGATCGCCCGGGTCGCCGCCGAGGCATCCAACCTCATGGTGACGGCGTCAGCCGCCCCCGGAAGGATCTCGAACATCGAATGCCGGGCGAACCCGTGCTTCGGCATTTCGAAGGCTCCGCCATCGAACCTGTACCGCCCGTCCCGCAGCATGCCGATGACCGGGAACAGGATCGGCGCGCGCCCGCTCCAGACAGCCGGATCGCCGTTCCACAACAGGTCTCTTCCCCGACGGTCCCTGATCGCCGCGAGCTCGGCGCCCAGCGCCGAAATCTCGACCTCCAGCGCCTCCGAGGCTATGTTGGCGCATTCTGCACCCGGCTCCATGGCGCGCTCCATTCGGTCACGGACTAACGGCCGAGCTCGCAGATTGATCCGGCCGCCGTTTCCCGCCAGTCGCGGGCGGCGGGCGGGCTTCGCCCCCGACCGGGCGGTGCTCGAGGACACCCTCCTGGCTGCCCTGCTAGCGGAGCCTTCGCTCCCCACCCGCGCCGGCGTGTGAGCCGAGGATGGCGGCAGCGCTTGTTCAGCCACAGTGGGCGACAAGACGGCGCGCCGGACTGTGAAGCGGGAACCATTCCGGGGAATTAAGCTTAAGGGTGAGGCGGAGCGCTGCCAGCGCACAGTTCGTGGGCGGCCGTTCGCTAGGAATTCCAACCAATGCGGCCCCCGAAATTGTTGTCTGTCGCCACGGCGACGCCGCCGCATTGCTTCGCGCAGGGCGACATCGCCATCGCGGCGCGCAGTCTGTTCGCGGGGCGCTTCGGCGATTTCGACCGGATGGCCCGCGTCTTCGAAAGCTCGGGCATCTCCCGGCGGTTCGCGGTCCGCCCGATCGACTGGTATTTCACGCCGCTCGGCTGGCCTGAACGCATGGCAGCCTATCTCGAGGGGGCCGTCGAGCTGTTCATTGACGCTGCCGGCAAGGCGCTCGAGGGGGCGAGCCTGCGCGCCAGCGACGTGGATACGATCGTCACGGTCTCCTCCACCGGCATCGCCACGCCCAGCCTGGAAGCCCGCGCCGCCGGCCGCCTCGGTTTTCGCGCCGACGTCGAGCGAGTGCCGGTCTTCGGTCTCGGCTGCGCCGGCGGCGTGTCCGGTCTCGCCCTGGCCGGCCGCCTGGCGCAGGCGCGGCCTGGCAGCGTGGTTCTGATGGTGACGGTCGAGCTCTGCACGCTGGCCTTCCGCCACGATGAACTGACCAAGGCCAATATCGTCGCCACCGCCCTGTTCGGCGATGGCGCGGCCGCTTGCATCGTAAAGGCGGACGACGCCGGCGAACTGGCCATTGAAATGAGCGGCCAGCACACCTGGCCGGACACCCTGGAAATCATGGGCTGGACCGTCGATGCGCCCGGCTTCGGGGTCATCTTCGATCGCGCCATCCCCCCTTTCGCCCGCGAGAGCATGGCCCCCGCCGTCAGCGGTATTCTCAGCCGCGGCGGCCTTACCTTGGGCGATGTCGACCGCTTCGTCTTCCATCCGGGCGGCGCCAAGGTGATCGAGGCCCTCGAGGACGCCTTCGACCTCGGTCAGGGGGCTCTCAACGTCGAACGCGAGGTGCTGGCGCAGTTCGGTAACATGTCAGCGCCGACCGCCCTCTTCGTCCTCGAGCGCGCCATGGCGACCGGTCTGCCGGGCCGGACGCTGCTGACGGCCATGGGTCCTGGCTTCACCGCCAGCAGCGTGGCGCTGTCGCAGGCCGCATGAGGGGCGCCGCATGACGGTGGCCGAGGCGCTCCTCCTCCTGGTCGCGGCCGAACGTCTCGCCGAGCTCTGGCTCGCGCAACGCAACACCGCCGCCCTGCTGGCGGCCGGCGCCTATGAGGTCGCCGCCGCGCACTATCCGGTCATCGTCCTGCTCCACGCCAGCTGGCTGGTCGCCCTATGGTGGCTGGCCAGGGACCATCCCCTGCAATGGGGCTGGCTGGCGATCTTCCTGCTGCTGCAGGGCCTGCGGGTCTGGACCCTGGCGACCCTCGGGCGGCGGTGGACGACCCGCATCATCATCCTTCCCGGAGCGCCCCTGGTGACCAGCGGGCCCTATCGCTTCTTGCGTCATCCCAACTACCTGGTGGTCGTCGGCGAGATCGCCTGCCTGCCCCTGGCGCTAGGGGCGCCGTTCGTCGCCCTGGTATTCTCGCTGGCCAACGCCGCTGTGCTGGCCATCCGGATTCGCGCCGAAAACGCTGCGCTGGCGGGAGCCGAACTTGCCGCCCGCGGCTGAGGCAAAGCGCCATGAGTTGGGGCCGGCTGCGGCCTGGGTCGGCTTTGCGGCCATGAGCGTCGGCATGTTCATGGCCATCCTCGACATCCAGATCGTCGCCACCGCCCTGCCGACGATCGGCGACGCCCTCGCCATCGCCCGCCAGCGCATCAGCTGGATCCAGACGGCCTATCTCGTCGCCGAAGTAATCGCCATCCCGCTCACCGGCTTGCTGATCCGCGCGCTGGGCATGCGGCGGTTGTTCGTCATCTCGATTGTCGTCTTCACCGTCGCATCGATCGGCTGTGCGTTCAGCGGCGGCTTCGCCTCGCTGATCGGCTGGCGGATCATCCAGGGCTTCGCCGGCGGCGTGCTCATACCGACCGTGTTCTCGGCCGTCTTCCTGCTGTTTCCAGTCGAGCGGCAAGGCCTGGCGACTATGATCGCCGGCGTTCTGGCCGTCCTCGCCCCGACCGTGGGGCCGATCGTCGGCGGCTGGATCACCTCGACCTATTCCTGGCGGTGGCTGTTTCTGATCAACGTCACCCCCGGCGTGGTGACCGCCATTGTCGTGACCCTGTTCGCGCCGCGCGCGCCGCTGCGTTGGCGCGAGGGCCGCTCCCTCGACATCCTCGCCCTCATCCTGCTGGCCCTCGCCCTGGCCACGCTTGAGATCGGTCTGAAGGAGGCGCCGTCGCGCGGCTGGTCCTCGCCGCTGGTGCTTGGCCTGCTCGCCCTCGCCCTCGCCTCGGCCGCGGCCTGCGGCAAGCGTCTCTGGCAGGCCCGCGCGCCGATCGTCGACCTGCGCACCTTCCTCGATCGGCGCTTCGCCATCGGCTGCCTGCTCAGCTTCGTGCTTGGGATCGGCCTCTACGGCTCGGTCTACATGATGCCGGTGTTCCTGGGTTACGTGCGCGGGCACGACGCCGTCCAGATCGGCATCGTCATGCTGGTGACCGGCTGCTGCCAACTGGCCGCCGCGCCTGTCGCCGTGGTTCTCGAGCAGCGCCTCGACGCCCGCTGGCTCACCGCGTTCGGCTTCGCCCTCTTCGCAATCGGGCTGGGACTGAGCGCCGCCGCCACGCCGCAGACCGATTTCGCCGGCATGTTCTGGCCCCAGGTCCTGCGCGGCGCGGCGATCATGTTCTGTCTGCTGCCGCCGACCCGCCTGGCCCTGGGCCACCTCGCCGACCACCACGTCCCCGACGCCAGCGGCCTCTTCAACCTAATGCGCAACCTGGGTGGCGCCATCGGCCTGGCCCTGATCGACACCGTGATCTACGGCCGGGTCCACACCCACGCCGCGGAGATCGCGCGCCGCCTGGCGGCCGGCGATGTCGCGATGGCCAGGTTCGTCGGCATCCCGATGGACCTCTTTCTCAACCGACCCCCGGGACCGCCGGACGACGCCACCCGCGAATTCCTGCGCCCGCTGGTCGACAAGGCGGCCATGACCCAGTCGATCGACGAGGCCTGGGCTCTCGTCGCCCTGCTGACCGCGGCCGTGCTGATCAGCGTGCCATTCGCCAGGTCCGGGCGGAGGGAGAGCTGAGGGCATCATATTTTCTCGCCCATGACGACTGAAAGTGCGTTGTTGAAGCATGCGCCTCGACTGGATCTCCGCCCGCCGCGAAGGCGTCTTCCTGCCGGGCGCCGAGACCTGGATCGATCCGTCGATCCCGGTGGCGCGCGCGCTGGTCACCCATGGTCATGCCGACCATGCCCGTAGCGGCCACGGCGAAACCATCGCCACCCGCGAGACACTGGCGATCATGGCCTTGCGCTATGGGGCTGCTCCCGCATCACGCCCGTTGGCGCTGCACGAGCGGTTGGCGCTCGACGACGGGATCATCGCCTGGCTGGCTCCGGCCGGACACGTGCTCGGCTCGGCCCAGGTGGTCCTCGAACGCGGCGGCGAACGGGTGGTGATCACCGGAGACTACAAGCGCCGGTCCGACCCGACCTGCGCGGCGTTCGAACCGGTCAGCTGCGACGTGCTGATCACCGAAGCCACTTTCGCACTGCCGGTCTTCGTCCATCCGCCGATCGCCCACGAGATCGTCCGACTGCTGGCGGCCCGGGAAGCCAATCCGCAGCGCTGCGTGCTGGTGGGGGCCTATGCGCTCGGCAAGGCCCAGCGGGTCATCGCCGAACTCCGCCGCGCCGGCTATCTCGAGCCGATCTGGATCCATGGGGCGCTCGAGCGGATGTGCGCCCTCTATGGCGATTTCGGGATCGACCTTGGCGACCTGCGGCTGGTGGCAGACGCCCCGAAAGGCGCGCTTGCCGGCCAGATCGTCTTCTGCCCGCCGGCCGCGCTCAATGATCGCTGGAGCCGTCGCCTGCCCGACCCGATCACCGCCATGGCCTCGGGCTGGATGCGGGTTCGCCAGCGCGCGGTCCAGCGCAACGTCGAACTGCCGCTGGTCATCTCCGACCACGCCGACTGGCCCGAGCTGACCGCGACGATCGGCGAATTGCGGCCCGCCGAGACCTGGATCACCCACGGCCGCGAGGACGCCCTGGTCCACTGGTGCGCGCTCCAGCAGCTGCGGGCCCAGGCTCTCGACCTGGTCGGCTACGACGACGAGGACGATTGAGCGGTGGAAGCCTTCGCTGAGCTCATCGATCGGCTGATCTACACCCGGTCGCGCAACGGCAAGTTGGCCCTGATCGCCGACTATCTGCGCCGCACACCCGATCCCGATCGCGGCTGGGCCCTCGCCGCCCTGACCGGCGGCCTCGACTTTCCGGCCGTCAAGCCGGCGGCGATCCGGGCCCTGATCAGCGAACGGGTCGATCCGGTGCTGTTCACGCTGTCGCGGGACTATGTCGGCGACACCGCCGAGACCGTCAGCCTGCTGTGGCCCGGCCCGGAAACCCCGCCTGCGGCCACGCCCACGGTCGGCGAGGCGGTGGCGGCGCTGTCGATGATGACCCGCTCGACGCTGCACGCCCAGTTGGCCGCCCTGCTCGACCGGCTGGACGCCAACGGACGGTTCGCGCTGCTCAAGCTCGCCACCGGCGCGTTGCGGGTCGGGGTCTCGGCGCGCCTCGCCAAGACCGCCCTGGCCGAGGCGTTCGCGCTGCCCCTCGATGAGGTCGAGGAGGTGTGGCACGCGCTCATTCCGCCTTACGCGCCGCTGTTCGCCTGGGCGCGCGGAGACGCCCCGGCGCCGGAATCCAGGGCCCTGCCGGTTTTCCGCCCGTTCATGCTCGCCCACCCCCTGGGCGAGGGCATGGCGCTCGATCTTGCCGACTACGCCGCCGAGTGGAAATGGGACGGCATCCGCATCCAGCTTGTGCGCGCCGGCGGCGAGACACGGCTCTACAGCCGCGGCGCCGACGACATCACGGCCGCCTTTCCGGAGGTTGCGGCCGACTTCCTCCACGACGGGGTGCTCGACGGCGAGTTGCTGATCCGCGGCTCGCTTCAGGGCGGGGCGGAGGGCGGCGCGGCCAGCTTCAACGCCTTGCAGAAGCGGCTGGGGCGCAAGGCGGTCTCGACGAAGATGCAGGCCGAGAGTCCAGCCTTCGTACGTCTCTACGACGTGCTGATCGATGGACCTGACGACCTGCGCCCACTGCCGTGGCGCGACCGGCGTGGCCGCCTCGAGTCTCTGGTCCAGACCTTGCCGCCGCATCGGTTCGACCTCTCGCCCTTGGTCGCGGCGGCCGACTTCGCCGCCTTGGCCGCCCTGCGCGACAGCGCCCGCGACGCCGCGATTGAGGGCTTGATGCTCAAGCGCCGCGACAGCGCCTATGTCGGCGGCCGGCAGGTGGGTCTGTGGTATAAATGGAAGCGCGACGCGCTCACCGCCGATTGCGTCTTGATGTACGCCCAGCGTGGGTCGGGCAAACGCTCGAGCTTCTATTCCGACTACACGTTCGGCTGCTGGACCGCGCCGCCCGAGCAGGGGGGCGAACTGTTACCGGTCGGCAAGGCCTATTCGGGCTTCACAGACCAGGAGCTGAAGTGGATCGATTCCTTTGTCCGCAGCCACACGGTGAGCCGGTTCGGCCCGGTGCGCGAGGTCGAAAAGTCCCTCGTCTTCGAGGTGGCGTTCGATTCGATCCACGAGAGCCGGCGGCACAAATCGGGCCTCGCCATGCGCTTCCCGCGCATCGCGCGGATCCGCCGCGACAAGCCCGCCGTCGAGGCGAACCTCATCGCTGACCTGCGCGGGCTGATAACCTGACCCGACCACCGTCGATCCGGAACAGCCGCACACCCCGCGGATTGAAGGTGTATGAAAAACCTTCGTGCGCTCCAATCCATGGCTTGCCTCACCGCGCTGGCCGCTTGTTCGCAGTATGACGGCCGCGGCGGCTCAACCACCCAAAGCTCAGCCAAGCCTGCGCCGATCGTCGCCCCGGCCCCGGCCGGAGCGCCAGGCGTCCTCTCGATGGCGGCCGTGAACGACGCCCAGTTCGCGGAAGCCGCGCCGAACACCGACAGGGGCGCCGGGGCGCCCAACAACACGCTGGGCGGCAATCTGACCGCGGCGGACACCAACACCTCCTCGGCCGACGTCGGAGACGGCAAGACTACCGGTCCCCTGCTCCTGAAGGCCGAGGTGCTCATGGACCGCGCCCAGGTCTCGCCGGGCGTCATCGACGGCCGGATGGGTCAGAACGTCCAGAACGCCTTGAGCGCCTACCAACAGATGCATGGCCTGACGGCGACTGGAGATCTCGACCAGGCGACGTGGACCAGCCTCACCGGGGCCGATCAGGCGCCGGTCCTGAAACCCTACATCCTGACGCCGCAGGACGTCGCCGGACCATGGTCACCAGCCGTTGGCGAGGACTTCGTGAAGATGAGCCAGCAGCCGGCGCTCGGCTACACCTCGTCAAGGCAGATGCTGGCCGAGCGCTTCCACATGGATGAGCAGCTGCTCACCGAGCTGAACCCAGGGGCCGACCTGACCAAGGCTGGGACCCGGATCGTCGTCGTCGACCCCGGCGAGGCCAGCCTGCCCGAGGTGAAGACCATCGAGGTGGACAAGAACAAGGAAGAGGTGACCGCCTTCGACGCCAACCACAGGGCGGTCGGTGTATTTCCCGCCACCGTCGGCTCGACCACTCGCCCCTCGCCAAAAGGAACCTGGAAGGTCAAGGGCGTCCGCCAGAATCCCGACTACCACTACAATCCCGCCAAGCTGACGTGGGGTCCCAAGGATGCCGGCAAGCTGCACATCCCCCCCGGTCCGAACAATCCGGTCGGCGTCGTCTGGATCGCCCTCACCGCGCCGGACTACGGCATTCACGGTTCGCCCGATCCGCATGTGATCGGCAAGACCGCCAGCCACGGCTGCGTACGGCTGACGAACTGGGATGCGGAGGCCCTGTCCCGGGCGGTCAGGCCCGGCGTGAAGGTCACCTTCCTCAGCTGACCGCCCGCGCCCGCAAACCGATCGCCGCCATCTGTTACGGTCCGTGGACGCTCATCAACGCCGAGGCGATTTAGGGCCGCAGGATGACTTCCTGGCCCTCGCTTGAAATGGGCTGGCGCCGACTGGGTCGACGCGGAGGTCGTCGTCGATCGCGGGCTGGTGACGTCGCGCAAACCCGACGACCTGCCCGCGTTCTGCGCCAGGATGATCGACGAATTCGCCGCCGACTGGGCGCCGGCCGGCCGCCACGCGTCGGAACGCTCGGCGACCTTTGCTGTTAAGAAAAATGTGGTGCTACAAAAGACTCCGGTGTCGGCGGCCTTTTGGCTGCCCGTAGCGTGACCAGGTTGCGTGCGTAGATCCCAATTCCCACATGCCGGCGCTCCCCAAGGACGGATCCTAGATGGCCAACCCGATCAAGAAACTCTTCGGACAGGTTTTTGCGGCCGGCGGCGAACGATCCGAGGTTCCCGCCATCACAGACATCGCCGTGTCGGGCGATGGTGAGATGCTATGCCAGCTTCACGAAGGCAGGTGGGTCCGTGGCCGCTTCGCCTACAACGGCGAGCAGCCCACCCGCCTCGGCGACGAGCGCCCGCGCAAGGCCATCGTCTACGGACGGAAGGGCGACCAGCGGGTCGCGGTCAATATCGACGACGCCACCGGCCACGGCGCCAAGGGCAAGCTGCGCCGCGTGGACGCCGACGCTCTGCGCGACCTCGGCTTCAAGGTGCCGCCCGATGATGTCGTTCATTGGTCCGATCTGGGCGGTCCGCTCGAGATTCTGCTCGACTAGCAGGTCGGGCAGGGGAGACCAGCGATGAGCCTCGTCGAGACGGAGCTCGCCGACGCCGTTGCGGTGGTGACTCTCAACCGCCCCGACAAGATGAACGCCCTGTCGCGCGCCCTGCAGACCGAGCTGGCCGCAGCCGTAGGAGCCGCCGCCGCCGACCCGGCCGTGCGGGTGGTGATCCTGACCGGCGCCGGCGAACGCGCCTTCAGCGCCGGCCTCGACCTCAGGGAGGTCGGCGAACACGGCCTCGGGCAAGGCGAGGCCAGGACGCCCGACGCCGACCCGGTCCGAGCCCTCGACGCCTGCGCCAAACCGGTCATCGCCGCCATCAACGGTGTCGCCGTAACCGGTGGCTTTGAGCTGGCCCTGGCTTGCGACATTCTCATCGCCTCGACCAACGCCCGCTTCGCCGACACCCATGCGCGGGTTGGCGTCATCCCCGGATGGGGCCTCTCGCAGCGACTCTCGCGCCTCGTCGGCGTCTCGCGCGCCAAGGAGCTGTCGCTGTCAGGAAACTACATCGACGCCGAGACTGCCCTGGCCTGGGGCCTGGTCAACCGCGTGGTCGAACCGTCCGCGCTGATGCGAGAAGCGCGTCAGCTGGCCGCCGACATCGCCTCATGCGAACCGGACATGGTCAGCAACTACAAAGCGCTGATCGATGACGGATTCGCTTTGCCGTTCGGCGAAGCGATGACGCTCGAACGCCAACGCTCCCGAGCCGGCAATGTCGCCGTCACGGCCCAGTCCGTGGCCAATAGGCGCGCCGCCATTCAGGCGCGGGGTCGCAGCCAATCGGACGGAGGTTAAGGCCGGCCGATCAGTCCGGCGCGCGAGCGCCGACGCTCGGACGCTCAGGCCACCGCGCGCAGTAGCGGTCTTGCGATGACCTTCAGCCCACGCCATGCCCACCCGGCTTGGGGATCGAGGGCGCAGGCGAGGACGACGAGACCGTCGCAGGCTGACCACATCTGGGCGGGGAGCTCGACCGAGCCGTCCGTCCAGCGGTCATCTAGCCGCCCTCAGGACGCTTCGCGCCTCGAGGCCCTCGTAGAAGACGATGCTGCGAGCCTTTCCGCCCTTCTTTCGAGGCGACGGCGCATGGCGGCGGTTGTGGCTTCATCGATCACGAACGGCCGGGCGTAGCGGGTCAGGCTTTCGGCGACGCGTTCCGCATCGATCGTTTCCAGGCGGCCGTACTGGCGGCCGAAGAAGGCGCGGTTGCCGGCGTCCATGTAGCTCTCGCAGGGCAGGCCTTCGGCCAGCAGCACGTCGTGAGTCTCCAGCTCCACGTGCCAGTAGGTGACCTCGCCCACCGCCTCGCGGACAATCGTGGCGTCGTTGATCAGCTCGCTCACCGGAACGAACACCTCTTCGACGAAGCTCAGGCACACCGCATGGCCAGGTGAGAGCCGCAGACGCCGCGCCGGTAGGCCCTCACCAATGGCGTCCGGCGCCACCCGCACCGGCTGCTCAACGCGGCTCGGCCGCAAGATCCGCTTGTGGCCGATCCAGATGATCGGACGCGCCTCGCCCGAAGCCGTCACCGCCAGGTCGCCGACCGTCAGGTCCTCGACCGCCACCTCGCCCCGCGTGGTGCGGATCAGCGTCCCCGAGCAGAAGCAGACGGGCGGTGTGATGGTGATTTCGCCGTTGCCCGCATGGCCCTCGCTTGAATCGCCGTCGGCCCCGAACGTGTGCGTGAAGCCGCTGGCCAGATAGGAGCCGCCGCCACCGCCGCCGCTGTTGGTCCCCCCGCCGCCGCCGCCAAGGCCGCCGCCACCGCCGCCGCCGCCGTGGAAGCCGGTGCCGCCATAGCCGCCGCCCGCGCCGCCGCCGCCGAATCCGCCGCCGCCTGGATCTGTCGAGTCTCCGCCGAGAAAGGTGACGCCGGTGTGGCCACCGTCCAGACCGCTTTCGCCAATGTTGGGGGCGCCGCCGCCGCCGGTGAATCCGCCGCCACCGCCGCCGGAGTTGCCGCCGCCCTCGCCGGCCCCGTTGAGGCCGTTGTCATCGGCGAGGCCGCCGCTTGCGCCGGCCCCGTCGTCACCGTTCGGGCCGGCGATGCCGCCGCCGCCAACCCCGGAGACGCCGCCGCCACCACCGCCGCCGGCGATGGCCAGGATCGTGTCGACGCTCGACGTGCCGTTGAAGGTCTCGATGACGTAGCTGGCCCCGCCGCCCCCACCGCCCCAGATGTCGCTGTAGCCGGCGCCGCCGACCACGATCTCGAGCTGCGTGCCGGCGGCCAGAAAGATGTCGCCGCCGACTGCTGCACCCAGGCCGCCATTCTCGCCGGCGAACGTGCTCTGGCCGCCCTGCGCGCCGTCAACATCGATGGTGTAGGTTCCGCTGGCCGCGACCGTCACATGCTCGATTGTGCCGGTGTAGGTGAAGGTCTCGCTCATCCGCCGCTCCCAGCTCGTCACGCGCCGCTAGCGGACGCTGGCATGGGAAGCGAAGGCGGCGCATGCCCCGAACGGGGCATGTCGGGATCAGGCTGTCAGCTAACCTGCCGGGCCCCAGGATTTGCCGATTTCCGCCAGCATCCATTCCCGGAAGTGCTTGATCTTGGGCGTCAGCCGTCGATGCTCCGGATAGACGATCCAATAGGCGACGCCGAGGGTCGAGACCTGGGGAAACAGTTGCACGAGGCGGTTCTCGGCCATGTCCTGGCGCCAGAAGAACGGGGTCAACATGGCGACGCCCTGCCCTGCCATCGCCGCATGACCTTCGTTTGCCTGGGAATCCAATCGCACCCCGGGGAGCGGCCGCTCCGCAGCCGCCGACAAGCCGGCGTCATTTAGCCAGCGCGCCCAGGAGGGATCGTCGGGGCTGATTAGCGGGATTTTCATGAGGTCTGCTGGCTCGATGCGGCCGTCCTGAGCCGAAAGGAAGGCCGGACTGCACATGGGCGTGAAATCCTGCACCAACAACTGGTGCGCCTCGAGGCCCGGCCAGGAGCCCGCGCCCGACCGGATCGCCACGTCGATGCCGTCGCTCACGAAATCCGACAGCGTATCGGCCACCGACAGGCGGACGGCGATCTTCGGGTGGCTCATCTGGAAGCGGCCGAGCCGCCAGGCCAGCCAGGTGTTGGCGAAGGTCTGCGTCGTCGAGATGGTCAGCGTCGCGCCGTCTTCGCTGCGCAGCCTGACGAAAGCCGCCTCGATCGTATCCAGGCCCTTGGTGATGTCGGCGGCGGCGCTGCGCGCGGCGTCGGTCAGGAACACCCGTTGGCGCTCCCGACGGAACAACTGCTGCCCGGCGCTCGCCTCGATCAAACGGATCTGATGGCTGACCGCCGCCTGGGTCATGCCCAGTTCCCGCGCGGCGGTGGTGAAATTCTCGTGGCGGGCGGCCGCTTCGAACACCCGGACAGCGGCGAGCGGCGGTAGGGATCGCATCGTCCAGTCATAATCACAACTAATGACCTGTGTCGATCTATTGGTTGGCGGGCCCGTCGCCGCGCGCCTATCTGACGGTGGTCGCAAACAATGAGAACCCACCATGCAAACCGCCTTCGCAAACCACGAACCGCCTCGCCCCCGCGGCTTGGCGCGCGCGCTTTCGGCCCTCTATACGAGCTTGCAGACCGCCTCCGAGGCCTACGTCAGGATCAGCTACGCCCGCCCATGGGCGTCGCCGGCTCCGCGGCGTCAAAGCGACGCCGCCGCGCGCAGCCAGTGGTCGCGCACGCGCGGCCAATAGCTGGGCTTATCAAAGGTTCCGTTGCGCTTTTGCGCGCGCCAGCCGCCAGTTCGATTTCGATTGCCGCATTCGCCCGCTAGGGTTGATGCGGCCGCGGTGGCTTGGCGTGTCCGGTCCGCCGCGACCTTGAAGCTCGAATCCAGTTGGGGCGGCTGCGGCTTGGAGCATGGCGGCGCTCCAGTCGCCGACCTCTTTGGTCCCGCCAGCCGGCGCGGCGAACGACGTAGCCGGCGGTCAACACCCCCAAGCAACCCTGGTGTTCCAGCCCACGTGCAGAGCGCAACTATTCGTCTCGTCGATATTTTTTCGTTTGTTGTAATAATTGGTAGGAGGTAATCAATAGACGGTGTAACCCAAACGTAACAGCTGGATTCTACGTGATAAAATCGGATCTCAACCATGTTGAATAGTTGCAACATAAGGGCGTAGCAAGCAGATTACTGGCGGCTCCAAATGGAGATTGCCGTTCATTTTGAGCGGACACGCCGCACGAAAAGACTCTGCCTGTTTGGGGGATCCAGATTTGACCAACGCGTCCGCACGAAGCCGCCTCCTGGCGTCCTCAATGATATCCGGCGTCGCCCTGGCGGCCTTTTCCATGACCGCGGCGCACGCCCAGACGGCCGCTCCCGCCGCTCCCGCCGACCAAGCCGCCCCGCCTGCGACCGCCGTGCAGGCGTTGGTGGTCACCGGATCGCGCATCCCTGAGAAGAACCTGACCAGCATCGCGCCGGTGACCACGGTCAGCAATCGGGAGGTGCAGCTGTCCGGCGCCACCCGGGTAGAGGACCTGATCAATCAGTTGCCGCAAGTCGTCGCCGAACAGGGCGCCTATCTTGCCAATGGCGCCTCGGGAACCGCCACAGTCTCGCTGCGCGACCTCGGCTCAAAGCGGACCCTGGTGCTGATCGACGGCCAACGCCTGGTGCCCGGCGATCCGCTCGACCCTGTGCCCGATCTCAACTTCATACCTGCGGCTTTGATCGATCGAGTCGAGGTCGACACCGCCGGCGCATCGGCGGTCTATGGCGCCGACGCCGTGGCGGGCGTGGTCAACATCATGATGAAGAAGAACTTCCAGGGCCTTCAACTGGACGTCAACTACGGTTTCAATCAGAACGACAACAACAGTTCGGGGTCGCAGGCGGCCACCCGGGCCGCAGGCTTTCCGACGCCCAGCGGCAATGTCATTGACGGCTATACCGCCGATGTCAGCATAATCTTTGGGGCGAATTCTCCGGACGACAAGGGCAATGTCGAAGCCTATCTCGACTATCGGCACACCGACCCTGTGCTGCAAGCCACTCGGGATTACAGCGCCTGCACCCAAGCGCTGAATTCGGCCCGCACCGGGTTCGTTTGCCGCGGCTCGGAGACCGACGCCCTCGGCACATTCATTGTCTATGGGCCGAACTTTTCAGTTCCGGCGGGAGCCAAGTCCGCTCCCGTCTACACGCTCGACACGGCGAACCCTGGAAACTTGAAGCCGTTCGATGGAACGGGACTGTTTAACTATGGGGCGCTGAACTATTTCCAGCGGTCGGATGAGCGCTATACCGGCGGCTTTTTCTCCCATTACGACATCAGTCCGGCGTTGCAGACCTTCGCCAGCTTCATGTTCATGGACGACAGCACGGTAGCCCAAGTCGCTCCCAGCGGCGTGTTCGGCTTTACCTACAGCATCCCTTGCAATGATCCGCTGCTGTCGGCGAACGAGCTTCACGCCGTCTGCGGTCAATATGGTTTGCCCACTGGCCCGACCTCCACGGCGGTCAACAACAGCCTCGTACTCCTGCGACGCAACGTCGAAGGCGGTGATCGCATCAATGATCTTCGCCACACGGACTATCGCGCCGTTATCGGCATGAAGGGCGATATCGGTTCCGGGTGGAGCTACAATATCTATGCCCAATACGCGACATCGCTCCTCACTGAGTCGTTCTTGAACGACATATCGAAGTCCAAGCTCGCCCAGGCCCTGTACGCCGTCCCTGGCCCGAACGGGACTGCCGTCTGCGCCAACCCCTCGGGTGGCTGCATCCCTTACAATATATGGACTCCAGGCGGTGTCACCGCGGCTCAGACGGCCTTTCTGAGCGCCCCAGGACTGGAAGAGGGCGTCGATACGGAGCAAGTGGTCAGCGGTTCGATTACGGGTGATCTGGGCCAATATGGCCTCAAGTCACCTTGGGCTTCGGACGGCATCGGAATTGCCCTTGGCGCAGAATACCGTCGTGAAACGCTCTCGAACACTTACGATGAGGAATATTCGTCAGGCGACCTGGCCGGACAGGGCGGCCCGAAACTCAGTGTGGCTGGTTCGTACGCGGTCAAGGAAGTGTTCGGCGAAGCGCGCCTTCCATTCATTGAAGATGTTCCGTTCTTCAAAAATCTGAGCGCCGAGCTTGGCTACCGTTACTCGAATTATACCACCATCGGATCGACCTCCACCTATAAGATCTCGGGCGACTGGGCGATCAACGACGACTTCCGCATCCGCGGCGGCTACAATCGTACGGTGCGCGCGCCCAACGTGGTCGAGCTGTTCACGCCTCAGTCGGTTGGGTTGGACGGCAACTCAGACCCGTGCGCGGGCCCCGTCACGCCAGCCATGCCCTCGCCGGCGCAATGCGCCAACACCGGCGTTTCGGCCTCTCAATATGGCCATATCGTCGCCAACCCCGCCGCTCAGTACAATGGGCTGACCGGCGGCAACCCCGATCTCAAGCCGGAGACCGCGGGCACCTATTCCCTGGGCATCGTGTTCACGCCGCACAGCCTCATTCATGGTTTCACGGCGTCGGCGGACTACTTCAACACCAAGATCACCAACGTTATCCAAAGCTACGGCGCTGACAATATTCTGGCGACCTGCGCGGCGACGGGCGATACGTCATTTTGCGATCTCATTCACCGGGCGGCCAGCACCGGCTCTCTGTGGCTCGGCACCACGGTCGTCGGCGCACCTACGTCCGGCTACGTCATCGACGTTGTGCAGAATTCCGGCTTCATCAAAACCTCCGGCATCGACTTCACCGCCGACTACCGATTCAGCTTCAGGGACTTCGGCGCGCCGGATTGGGGCAGTGTCGACATCAACTTCCTCGGCACCTACACCCACGATTATCAGTTCTACACCGGCATTGTCGGCTCTCCGGTTCTGGAGTGCGTCGGCAAATACGGCCTGACGTGCCAGGCGTCCTCGGACCAGGGCAACGGCAATCTGCTATCCGGCCCATTGCCAAGTTGGAAATCGAAGACGCGTGTCACCTGGTCTACGCCATGGCCCAACCTCGAACTTTCGGTAGCTTGGCGCTATACGGGTCCGGTTAGTCTCGATACAGGCGAGACCGGGTGCGCAGACTGCCGGATCGAATCTTACAATTGGTTTGATCTGGTGGGTCAATATCGCTTCAAGAACCGCTACACCTTCCGGGTCGGCGTTAACAATATCTTCGACCGCAACCCACCCATCATTGGCACAGACGAATGTCCGGCCACCGTTTGCTCGGGTAACACCTTCCCGCAGGTCTATGACCCGCTCGGCCGCTACATCTTTTTCGGTCTCACCGCCGATTTCTAATAGCTGACAGGCTTCAATTAATGGCTGTTGAACTCCCGTCCGCCCGCGCGGTCGAGCGGTTGCGGGCGGGTGTCGAACGCTTGAACGCTGCGCGGCCTGACCAGGCCGCCGGCGTTTTCCGCGCCTTGGTCGCCGAACAGCCCGAGCTACCGGACGGTCACAGGCTCTTGGGGCTCGCCCTCAAGGCGCTTGGAGATAGCGGCGGCGCCGAGGGCGCCCTCCGCGCCGCTCTGGTTTGTGACCCTAGCTCGAGTTCGACCGTTTATGCGTTGAGCGATCTGTTGATGGAGCGTGGGCGGGCCGAGGAGGCTCTGGCCGCCGTTGCGCCGTTGGCGATCCGCGCGGGCGCCGACCTGCATATCCTTTCCGCCTATGGCGCCGCGCTCAAGGCCTTGGGGCGTCTGGAAGACGCCAGAGCGGCCTACGCCAGGGCCGCTGCGGTCGCACCCGCGAGCGCAGTCGCCGAGCACAATCTTGCCAGCGTCCTCGGCGACCTGGAGAGCTTCGCCGACAGCGAAGTGGCCGCAAGGCGGGCGCTCGCCAAGGGACTCGACGCGCCGGAGACCTGGCTTGTCCTGGCGCGCGCCCTCCTGGGTCAAGGCCGCGCCGGCGAGGCGGAAGACGCCTACCGCGCGGTCATCGCGCGGCGGCCGGACCACGTCGACGCGCACGGAGAACTGGCCCAACTGATCTGGATGCGGACGGACGACGTTGGGGCGGCGGCTGTCGCGCTCGATCTCGCCAGGATCCGCTTTCCCGATCTTCAGGCCTTGGCCCTCAAGAAGGCCGAATTGCTGCAGGCGGCGGGGGATCTGGAAGGCGCCTACGCCGCGGTCGCGCCCGTGGCTTCAAGGGCTGACGCCGAACCGATGATGCATGTCATCGCCGCCCGATTTTCGCTTTGGCAAGACCCGCCTCGCGCGCTGCGGCACGCCCTCCTCGCGGTGAACATGATCCCCAAGAACGCGGTGGCCCAGAGCACACTCTGCGAGGCGCACTTCGCTACTGG
>Ga0302314_10006963_pt1 | contig 20386 bp, 14 predicted proteins | sample III_Palsa_N2_3_FD_200533 | JGI IMG/M metagenome (GOLD analysis project Ga0302314, IMG submission 200533) | Peat permafrost microbial communities from Stordalen Mire near Abisko, Sweden - III_Palsa_N2_3 | ecosystem: Environmental > Terrestrial > Soil > Palsa > Peat permafrost | place: Sweden... | reverse complement strand
ATCCGCGTGATATTCCCGGACGGGTCGTAGGTATAATGGAGATCCTGGACTATGGCGGTGTTCTTGAAGATCTGTGCCCCGCAAAACATTCCCGCCTTACGCGAGGTTTTCATGCGGCTGAGTCTGAAAGTTGTTCTGTCGTATAGATAATGCGTCACGGCACCATTGCCATACTCGATGAACGCACGCTGGCCCTTAGAGTCATAATTGATGGATTTCACGAAGGTCGACCATACGCGCCGCGACTGCTCCTTTGCGCCTCGAATGTTGACGTCAACGGCTTTTAGCAGGTTGGCGTCGTTGAACGCGGGGCGGTACACGCTGCCATCCGGACCGCTGGCGGTTCTGATCCGATTGAGAGCGTCGTATTCGGTTTCACTTGAAAATTGCTCAAGTTCCAATTCCACGTCCCGTGACCAATCCAGGGTCTCTCGAAACTCTGTCGCAAACTGCCGCGTACTGGTCAGCGTGTTTCCCTTAAAGTCGTAAAGGCCGATCGTCGCCGTTCCTGCGCCGTCGAAGTGACGGTATGGTTTGGCCCGGAGGTTGCGTTCACGCCGCAGTGCTTCCGACATATTGGTCTGATTGCTATCCCCGTAGATGGTGCGCGAGAACATGCACTCCTCGGAGAAATACTGCGCGCCCGGGGCATGCGTCCCTCCGCGAACGAATTGCTTCACAGTCCGATGTAGCTCGTCGTACTCTAGACGCAACGCGTAATCGCGGCTGTTCCACATGTACAACGGCTTACCCACTACATCGTTCAGTAACCAACGCGCGCCAGCCTCCATACTGTGCTGATGCAGTCGGGTGCCCACCATGTCGTAATCGTAGCGCATCACCGTTCGTCCCAGCGCGTCGAGGACGGCTTGCTGGTTGCCGTCGATATCGAGCTGTGTGCGTGTGGCGTAGAGCCGCGACTCACCGATCGCATTCCTGCCATTGTCAGCAATACTTAGAAATACACGACCGAGCGGATCCAAATGTGCCGTGGTTGGCGTATCAGCATGCGGGACCGCTCCCTTCGCCGCCTGCTTCTCGTGGGTTCCTCGATCGCCGTCAATGCGTTGTTGATACCAAGTCGGCAGATAATCAGCGGCAGGAAGTAATTGAAAGCCGGCACCTACATCAGGGTCGCTATCCGGCGCCCACAATACTGTGTCGTTCGCATCATAGCTGCGTTGCCACCAGGCGTTGAAAGCGACTTTCTCATACGTGTGATCAGGGTGCAGCGTGGCGATTACACGCTCCACCGGATCGTATAGGAGTACGTTACTCACACCCCAGCGCTCAATTCCAAACTTGGGCGTGGCGCCGAAGAAGGGCTCGTATTTTCGGACCGGACTACCCTTGTTGTTGTAAACCGTTGCCCCGGTGCCGACCCAACGCGGATCGACGACAGTCAAGGTCGACTCGTCAGGGTCGAGTGGCCCCGGCTCGGCTTGGATTTTCGTTTGCGCGATCCTGCCAAAGCCGTCGGAATACGCGAACTTGAGTTGCACTCGAATCTGTTGGTCGCGCGCCAGTTTACTTACGTGCGTTTCGCGCGCTATCGTGGCCGCGCAGGTCGGTACACGATAAAAATCATAAATGGTGCGTGTCGTCGCGGTACCAAGATGCGCGACCGCCAATTTTCGAGGATTATCCGTGATGAAATAGGCGTGGATCGCGGCCGGCGTTAGATCGGAGTCGAAGTCCTCGAATGAATCGCCTTCCGTAGGCCCGTCAATCTTTCCGCACACCACCGTCCCGACAATCATTCCTAACGCATCAAAGCGAGCCTGTGCTCGATTTCCGTTCGGATCGGTTAGGAGCCGCGGCTGAAGCACCCGATAGTCCATTTCCGCAAGCGCTTCATTGCCCGCAGCATCTCGAGTAAACACCGGCGATAGGAGATACGGTTCGTCATAGCGGATAATGGTGCTAAACCCAAACGGGTTGAGATAGCGATGCGGCAGGAAAAAGTTACGCAGCGCTGTTTGCAGCTCCTCGTGAGCAAGGGCATCCGCGTCCGAGGAGTAAAAAATTCGTCCACTCGGAAGCCATAGAGAGAGTTCACCATCGACTTTGTGATAGCCAGCCTCTCGGCTTTTTAGTATGTCGATCAATTCGTCGACCGAGGCCTTGCCCGCAAACACCTCGAGTAGCCCAGCCGTCAGCGCCTGCTTGTATCCTTCGCCCGGCAGCGCGAGCGATTGCAACGCACCGAAGGGCAATAGCGCCGACAAATCATTCGCGCGGTACCGTGTGCGAATACGCGTGAGCAGCCGTTTCTGCGTCTCGCCGGGTGTCGGCGCAACTTCGTAGGAGATCTCGCGCGCTTTGGCGACGAGTTTCTCCACCGCGCCAAGGGTCAGGCTGTCGGCCTCTGGAAGCACCGGGGCCGTGAGCTGAAAGGTCTTTACCTCGGCCGGCAACGGTATCCGATAGCTTTCGGGCTCCAAAACGGCATTCGTGAACGAATTCTCAGTGAGCGTGGCGAGTGTCACGCCCTGCTCGTCATGCTCCGGTCGGCGTCGTCGATAGCCGATCGCGACCGAGCGCAACACGTTGCCATAATCGTCGACTGCCAGTGTGAGTTCGTGCCCGACGCGCGGATCCTCGGCGCGGCGCTCGAAATGATAGGTGACGGCTTCGCGTCCGTGCGTAAAAAACACAGCATAGCGGTTGCCGAGCTTGGGCTGAAGCGGCACGACGGTGAGGTTGCTTTCCTTCGCGGTATAGGGAGTGCGCGCCATATCGGTACCATCGAGCGCGTAGACCTCCTGTCGCAGCATGGACCCCTTCAATGTGCGGCAGGCCTCCCGCGCCTCAAAAGGCGTGAGCCCGCGAGGGAGAATCGTGTCGCTGAGCGATGGCGCTGCGGCGGCATCCGGAGGCGTGAAATACTCGTGTGCCAGGTGACGCGAAACGCGGTCACCGCCGAGGAACACCCCGGTGTGGAACCATGTCTTGGTCAGAACCGGTGGGACGTTGGACTCGGCGTCCCAGTTGTCGGCTGGCCCCTCACGGCAATCTTGGAAGGTGGCAAAATCCTCGGTGTCGAACTGGTCGACACGACCGAACCCGCGGAATTCGCGCTCCAGTCCGTCAAAGAACCCGTGATGGTAGCTGTAGCGAGTGACCATGCGATTACGACTCACCTCATCATGAGTCTCGAGGCGGCGGACGACGTGCACGGGAAAGGGTAGCCGCGTCACCCAGGGTGTTCCGGCCAGCTTGTCCGCCAAATAGAACTCGCTCGACGTCGCGTACTCAATACGCGTTTCCGCCCCCATGTTGTTATTCACGCGGCAGAGCAGGTGCGGCTTACGACCGCACATGAGGTCGGCGTAGCGCAGTTGCCGGCCGCTCTCTCGTGGCAGCGGCGAGGACCACACCAGGCAGGCGGTGCCGCGGCCGAGAAGGTCGGCCACGCTGATCGATGCCGCGTTGTCGATCGCGGGGAAGTGTTTTATGTACCGCGGCGTGCTAAGCGCATTGCCGGACAAATTCAAATAGATGCGAACACCCTCGCGCCCGAGGTACAGAATGTCCGTCGTGCCCGTGCCGTCGGTGTCGGCAAGGCGTATGCGTGCCTCATCGAATTGATCGGATTCGTCGAAGCACGGCGCACCACCCATCGTTACCTTGGCCGCGAACCCGCCATGGCCCCGGTTCGCCCAATAGCAGACTTCGTGTCGGCGGATACGCACGATGTCGGACAAACCATCCCCAGTCATATCAGCAAGGTAGATGGTCTGCTCGGGGTCGGAAAAGACCGCCCGCGGGCCGCTCTCCTCTTCCGTCAATGGAATTTTCACGCGAATCCCACTACCGAAGCCCTCCTCCAGCAGCGAGGGGTGCCAGGTGAACGCATCATCTTCCGTGATGAGGACGTCTGCGATGCCGTCCCCGGTCAGATCCACGAAGCGCAGATTGGGGTCATTCCAATTCAGGATAGGGCACTCGAGGAATGCGCGGAATCCCGCCCACCCGGCATCGAGCGTGCGTCCATAAAATCCCGGCGCACCGCCCGATAGATCGACGAGGTCCAAGTTGCCGTCGCCAGCCAGATCCATGAAATGCGGTGCTCGCGCCGCGTGCCGCGCCAGCACCGGCTGCGTCCTGACGGTTTCGGTGGCGCCGAAGCGCCCCTCGCCGAGGTTGCGCTTGTACAGCCACGCGCCGCCCTGCGAGGCGAGGATGCCGGCGATGCCCTCGCCGTCGAGGTCGAGCCAGCGGTAGTTCGCGCCATCGACACCGCCGGGCAGATTGGCCAGATTGTCCGGTTCGATATCGACGAGCTCAAGCGTGACCGCGCCCGGGTTCTCCAAGGGACTTCGTAGGTACGCAAGGTCGAGCGCGGGGAATTCGCGCATCAAGTAGCCATCACCGCGGCGGCGCGTGTAGCCCGCCTGCACGATGCGTTCGACGAACGAGCCAAACGGCGTCTCCCGGTACGACAATTCCGTCGATTTCACCAGTACGTCATGCGCGCCCAGCGCTTCGGGAAAATGGTGAAACATCAGTACGCGACGGCAGAGTCGATACGTCCTCACCTCGAAGGCGGGACGATAGGTTGAGTACGGGTCCGCTCTGACCGGCCAGGACTCCTGCGGCACGGGAGTCGCGCGCGCAAACACATGACCCCCGTCAACGGCGGGCTCGCGCACCACATGCCCTTCGCCGTAATCGAGCACCACACTGAACATCCATTCGGCGGAGTGCAGCGCGTGCTCGCTCAGGTGAGATGCGCGAAAATCCGCCCGCGAGGGATCGAGAAGCATTGGCTTGCGATTTCCGTACCGGATGCGCTTGAGGTAGCGATTGGCGGTGCGTGATCGGTTTCGTTCAAAGGCGAGCGATCGATCGACATTCGCGTCGTTCTCGGCGACATAGTCGAAGACCATCGCATTGCCTTTGTCGTCATAACTGCGGCATATCAGCCAACTGAAAACACGAAGCGGATTATCAGGATCGGCGATGCGGGAGTTCTCATCCAGTCCATACACGGACAAGATATTCTCGCGGGAAATCGAGCGCCAGTGCGACTCTTCGGTCCTCCGATGGGTCCAGCGCTCGATTCGGGAGAACAGACCCTCCGTTCGGGGCCGAAAAGACTCGACGCGGTAGCCGTCACGATCCGGCTGGATATCGGGAGTCCAGTCTCCGCCCTCTTCCCGCAAAACCGGCACGAGATCCTCAGCACCGGAAATGACAAAAATATCCGTCCATTCCGATGTTTCAAAATCGTTGTAGCGCGGCAATCCTTTGTCGGTGCGGCGTGTGATGCTGGGCACCGACAGGCTCCAGCCGAGGCCAAAAGGGCTATTGCCCGTCCCCGAATCGTAGGAAAGCGCGAGTTGCGGCCCAAAGCCGGAACGACCCGGGCTGGTAACGATCGGAACAGTCAGCGTACCGGTGCCATTCGCCGGATTTGTCGAGAATTTCTCGCCGATGCTGCGCAATGCGCCGCCGCCCTTCGGCAGGCTCAGCTGCGGCGCGGCAACCGTGAACTGCGTGTCCGAGGCGGGTGTCGCATTCGTATTGTTGGCGGTTGGGTCTACCATGTTCTCAGTCCGTTCTCTGCCAGAAGGGGCACGAGACCTTCGGGACGCGTCTTCGGATGGGCAAAGATGGACGCAAACCCGCCTTTGGGATCAGATGAGTATCTGTCCTCGGCGTCCGTGTCCGATGATGGCGTTCTAGGCATCGCCGCCCCTTCCATTAATGGCGTTCAGATTCTAGAGTTCGTAAAAAATCGCTTCAGCGCCGCAAGGCCGCAACCGTCACGAGCGCCGAGATCCGCATTCAGCGTTCATTCGTCATTGACCCGAGCACGGAGCCTGTGAACGAGCTCTATATAAGTGCGCGACTCATGAGACGATTGAAGTACTCCCTATATGAAACGGGGTCTCTCGGGAAATAGCGACATTCGAATGCGCGTTGCCCCGAAATTTGCACTGGCTTGACGTATCTTTGCCGCGCATAGACCATGCACCCCGGCGAATTCGGTTAGTCTAAAGGCTGGGATTTCAACCAAGGACGGGGGGTATGGGTTTCAAGATCGATCGGGCACGCGGCGCCTTCGGCAGCGCGCTGGCTCTCCTGTGCACGCTGGTGGCGAGTTGCGGCGGCGGTGGCGGCCCGTCAGGCCCACCCCCAGGTCCCACGGCCGTGCTCTTCGTGGCGGCGCCTCCCGCATCGCTGGCCGTGAACGCGTCGGTCACCTTGCAGGCGGCGGCCACGTATGCCACGGGAACGACCGGCAGCACGGCAGTGACTTGGGCCGTCAAGTGTGCGAGCGCCGCCTGCGGCTCGTTCAGCGCGAGCGCGAACGCCGGAGGCATGACGTATACCGCGCCCGCCGCGATTCCCAGCGGCTCGACGGTAACGATCGCCGCGAGTTCAGCCGCGGATCCCAGCAAAACGGTTTCCGCCACCGTCACGATCGTGTCCCCCATTGCCATTGTGGTGAGCCTCTACTCGCAGGCGCCGGCATCGCTGCAGGTGGGCGCTACGTCGCCCTTGGTCGCCATGATCACCAACGACACATCGGCTAATCCTGAGGTGACTTGGAGCGCGGCCTGCGGTTCCACCGCCTGCGGCTCATTCAATCCTACGACCACCGCCAGCGGCGCGAGTACGGTTTACACGGCGCCCACCACCATTCCGTCGGGCGGCGGCGTAACCATCACGGCCACCTCGACCACGGATTCGACGAAGTCGGTCTCGGCGTCCATCACCATTACCGCGGCGGCCGGCACACTCGCCGATGGCACCTATGTATTTCAAGTACTGGGCACTCCTGGATCGAACGCGACCTTCGTCACCGGCGCTTTCACGGCCAGCGGCGGTAAGATTACCGGCGGCGAACAGGACACCATCAATTACACCACGGACTCCAACGGCGATCTGGAGAATGACCCGCTCATGATGCCTATCCTCGGTGGCAGTTACGCCCCAGGACCCGATGGTAATCTCGTAATCTCACTGACCCTGGCGGCCACCGCGACCGAGACCTTGGTGGGCACTGTATCCGGGGCGGGCTCCCAAGGATTCGTCGGCGCGTTGAACGGCTCTCCCGTGAGCGGCACACTCGAGCTACAGACGACGCCTGCAACGCCGTCTCGCGGCTACGCGATGACCCTGTCGGGCGGCGATCAGCTGGGATCGCCGCTCTGGCTGGGCGGCATTCTGAACATCGATGGATCCGGAACGATCTCGGGCACGGGCAGCGAACTGGACGTTGTCGACGGCCAGGCGATGGCGAGCGGCGTGTATCCGGTCGCACCCGGCACCGTGTCCACGCCGGATACGTACGGGCGGATCCAGATTCAACTTCAGCAATCCGGCACATCGATGTTGCCGCCCTTATATTTGGCCGGCTACGTGGTCGACGCCACCCGGATACGTCTCATTCAGACCAGCGGCTCCGGAACCAACGGCTCATTTCAGGGAGTACTCGCCGGCCTTGCGCTCGGTCAGGGCACCGGCACCGGTCAGTTCAGCGCCGCCTCTTTAGCCGGCACGAGTTACGTCTTTGCCGCACAAGGCGAAGACACCCAAGGCGCGCTGCAGGTCGCCGGCGTATTTGCCGCGAGCGCCAATGGCTCGATATCGGGCACTCTCAACTGGGCCGATCTTTCCGGCAAGACGACGCAAAGTCCGCTCGCCTTGACGGGATCGTACACCGTGGATTCGGCCGGCCGCGTCACCCTCACCCATTTGACGGACGGGTCGACGTTCAATTATTCCCTGCATGGGTACCTGGCATCGAACGGTTATCTGTTGCTTCTCTCGAACGACAGCAGCGACACGTTCATCGGCCAAGGCTTTCAGCAGCAGCCGAGCGCCTTGACCGCCACCGCCTTCAGCGAAACCTACGGGCTGAATGCATCGCTCATTCCCAGCGCCTCGAATCTGCCATCGCCCGTTATCGGCGCGGTCACGGCCACCGTCTCCGGCGCAAAGGCCACGGTCAGCGGCTTCGCCGACTTCGATACCGGCGGACCGGACTTCGCCGTGAGCGGCAGTTTCACGACATCGACACCGGGAATCTTTGCCGGCACCTTCACGGGGTTCAATCAGACTTCGCGCTCGAACGCGGACAGTTTTTCGTTGTACCTGATCGATAGTAACCGGGCAATCGCAATCGAAACGGACCCTGGGCAACTCATGGTGGGATACCTGCAGAGCGCGGCGACGGTATATTGAGCTGGCCTGAGCCGCTAGGCGGCGATTCCCAGCGACCGCCGCGTAGCCGGCCCCACTCCCGTCTCATGAATTTGATTGTCACTCTGCCACCGCTCCACCAGCTTGGCGGTAAAGGCGCCATAAACGCCGTCCGGTGTGATGGGACGCTGTCTCTCCTGAAGCTTTTGCTGAACCAGCGTGACATCGGCGCCGCGCAGGTAGGGCGTGGTCAAGGTGAGCGTGCGTCGAGCACCCTGGTCAGGCACCTCGGCGGTGAGCGACGCGAGGCTGATGTTCACGTTGTGCACCGCCATCGGCAACTCGAGATTCCACTTATCGGCCTTGATGAGTGAGGTGAATGCATCCATGCGATACACCGTAGTGGGCAGCGGCGCCTTCAAGGTGCCGAGCCACGTTCGGCGCGCATCGATGTACCGCTGCACCCAATCGCGCGCACCGCGTGTCGTCACCGCGCCGGCCTTCTGCTTCATGAGGCCCCAGCCGCCTTGAATGAAGCTATCGTAGATGACGGTGATTCCCAGAGGGTCGACAATGCCAAGCACATCCGCGGCTCGGCACGCCGGTGCCAGATAGTGGCTGTCGAAGAACTGATCCTGCGTGAGACGCATCACCGGATCCTCGGTGGCCGCCCTAACCAGGAGACTTCGAAAATCCTGATCGCCGTCCAGGGTGACATCTCGGTTCTTGACGCGCGGAAGATAGACCCGGAGGGCATTGGCGCAAGTCGCGGCCGGCTTCTGACAATACGCGTCCAAGAGGTCGAACAATACGCCGGATCCCAGGGCGGCCTGACTTCTGCCATACGACAAGTGGCCCGAATCCCCCTTGAGCACCCCGATGGCCGCGTACTTGCCGAGTATCCGGCCCGTCTCGAACACGTTCACGATGGCACGGGCGGTGGTTTGCTGCAGCTCGTTCATGATGTGCTACCCGATTTCTGAGCCTCACCGGGCGGCAAGGGGAAGCTCTCTTCCGCCATCTGGCCGTCCGGATTGGTCAACGAAAAAGCACGCGATCCTTTGGTGCCGAACCAGGTGTGAAATTGCACGAGGTCGGAATCGCCCAGGTTGGCCGGATCGATGGACAGTCGCAGAACGCGCGCAAAGGTGGGTGTCGCATCCTCACGCACGACGATTTCGGGCATTTGTTTGCCCGTCGAGTCGAGGAGCATGCGAAACGGCAAATCCGCGTGATCGATCTGCAGTAATGCTTCGGCGGACAGATTCGAGCCGCGGATGGTGATGACCCGAGCGATGCGGGGAATCTCGAGTGCTTCTCGCAAGTGGAACGCGGCCGTTTGAGCGATGGCTTGGGTGACGCTTGCGTAGAACTCTTCGACTGCGCCCGCCGCGGCCTGTGCCGTGGCTGCATCCTGCGCCAGATCTGGTTGCGCCTGATAGGCGTTGGCGATCGCCGCGGCGTCGGTTTCGGCGCTGGACTGCAACTGCCCAAGTGCCTCGAGCAGCTGACCGAACTCGGCGGTATTGGCGGCCGCGCGAGTCGCGCTCAGGGCATCGGACAACGCTTTCACCGTAGCTTGCGCATGCGCATTCAAGGGTGCGCCGCAGAGTTGTAGTGCGACCTGCGCCGCCGCCAGGGCATCGGTGAAGTCCGGCGACTCAGCCGCGGTCGAGGCGGCGGCTACGATCGCATCATCGGGGTCGGTGGGCGAGATCGATATTTCGTTGATCACGGGTCCGGCCTTGCGCGCCAGCTTGCCGCCGAGGTAGCCGGCCGAAGAGAGTCCCATGAGATAGAGAAAATTGTCAGGGATGGTTGGCAGCGTTTGAATCTCCGCCGGAGATTGCGCCAGCGTGGTCGCGATGAACGCGCCCACACCGAACAGCGTCCATAACAGCATTTGCACCCGATCGGGTGCCACCACGCCACCCGAGGTAATGAAATCGGCAAAGCCAGGTTGTGCGGGGCCAGCGCCCTTCGATCCTTTCGAGGCGGTCACCAAGACCGAACTGACCGTCGTGCCCGCGGCAATGGCGATCACGCCGGGCAGGTTCGGCGGCACATCGGGCCAGATCATGTTTTGCACATGCACACGGCTGATGAAAAGGTACGCATAACTGAACAGCGACGCCACGGTCCAGAGATAGAACTGCAGCTTCGACAAACTATAGCTGTTGGTCTCGGGATCCAGGAAAAGCAAGCGGAGCTTGTACTCCTCCTTCGCGATCGTATAGCCGCCGCCCTTCACCGAACGCAGCAGACCCAGCGGCAATACAGCGAGCAGCAAGGCGATGACGCCGGATTCGATCCCCACCCGAGTCTTGCCGTACGGATACACACGAAAGATCTGCTGGTCGCTCGGCTGGTCGGCCACGGCCACCTGGACTCTTAGTATCCCGTTGGCCGGCACCGGCACCCGGCACACATCTAACTCCTCACTACTCACCACCTGGGCCAATACCTGCCGTGCCACGGGTTCGCCGTTCACAGCGACCGCCGCGCAGTTCCCCTCAGTGAGTTGCTGCGGCACGGAATTGATGTACACGACGTTGTCGGAGAGCTGAGTCTGAAAACCGTGCCCTCGCAATATCAGCGTCGTGACGCGCGTTTCGACCGGCGCATCAGCGATGAATGACACGTAGTCGCGCGCGTCGCTGTACGCAGGATCGAACGGCTCCAAATGAAGTCCCGGATTACCCGGAGGCACCACGCTGAACGGCAATGCGGCATCCGATGGGTAGCAGGGCGTCATGCCGATGACCACACGAACTTGGTAACGACCCAGAGCCACCGAGGATCCGATGTTCCCGACGATCGTCGCGGGAGCGGCGTCCTTCGCTGGCGAGTAGATGACATTCTCCGCCGATACCGAGTCGCCGCCCGCGACGCGCGACAAGGTCACCGTGGCGGACGTCGAATCGGCCGGACTCCTCGTCAACGTCAATGTGAAGGGATCGCCGCGCGAGCGCAGCGGTTGTCCCACAGAAAAGGTACACGAGGCGGAGTCTTGCGCGCGGGCGTTCTGCGCCAGGAGCAATGCCGGCAGGAGCATGGCGCCCAACGCGAGGCTTGAAATTGCGAATTCCCGACTTCCTGTCCGATGCACTGGCTACTCCCGAGTAGCTCGACGTTCTGATTCCACAGACATTGACATGAATCTTTCAATGAATGCAACAAGATCGTTGCAGCGCCTTCGCTCGAGATTGCGCGGCATTGCAGCGTCGTGCAATCCGGCCGGCTCAATGCAGCGCGGTTAGTGTCGGCTCGACCCAGGCCATCAACGAGTGGCCAAACGAAGGAAACTCTGACGCGAGCAATGTCAGCAGCGGCAGACCCCCGTAAGATACGGCGCGCAAGTAGAAGCTCAGGTCCAGTTTGCCCGCCACCGTTCCGTTGAGCCGGCTCAGTATGGCGTCCCGATCCATTTGGGCGAAACTAATGACGACCGCCGCGCCGAATACCACGAAGGCCGCGGCGAGACTCCACACGCACAAGCGGGCCGCCAGAAACGGATAGGACTCGACCGCGGCGACCGCCAGGACGAAGCCCACGCCGAGAAGAGCCACGAGATTCTTCAGTTGCGAGGACTGATAGTGAATCAAGCCGACAAAACGCAGCGCCACGAATTCTTCGGCGAGTAATCTGCGTTGATCCGCCCGCGTTAGCACGCTTTTCTCAGGATTCTCCTCCGCGATCTTGTCGAGCGTATCGGAGCCGCCGTCCCTCGCCCATTGATCAGCCAGGTCGTGCTCCAAACCCCGCAGAATTCTTCTCAGGCGGTTCCACATGAACAAATAACGCCCCCACACCATCACGATGAGCAGACAAATGAACAGCACCAGGCTCACCACCAGCGCGTCATAGCTTTTGCCTTCGACGCTGCGCAGGGTTTCCCAGGGACGCAGGACGATCAGGCTCACGCCGATGAACGCCCCGAAGATGACCTTGCCGATCTTCGGATTGAAGACGATGTCATCGGTCGCGGCGAGCAGGTCGCGCCAATATTCCTCAAGTCCATGCCCGGAGGGACCGAGCAAAGTCAACATAGGAATCTGCACCTGCTTACTTTCGGACAGCCGTACCTTGCGAATGAAGGCCCACGACCACATGTAGTACATGAGCAACAACAACTCGACCGGCAGCAGCGGGGACACCCGGTTACTCAAGGAAAATGAGCGCTCGGCGAAGAACAGACCTTCTCCATCGCGCCGCCAATTCAAATACGCCCACGCCAGAATCGTGGCCGCGTACAAGAACCAGGACGGCAGCACATAGGCGAGGGGCATACCCTTCGAGGTCGCTCACGGGATCGGTGTATTCACGCACGCCCTTATGAGTCCTCGGGTCCAGCTGAAACAGGACCGCGTTATAGATGCCCTGGCTCATGCGGCTCGGAAATACGTCGGGGGATAATTGGCGGTGAGAGGGCTCGGTCCAATCCGCGTTACGCGAAATGAGTGGATAGGTCGTGACCGCCAACGTGCCGTTCAGCTCCCGGCCTTCATCGCTCGCCTTGACCATGAGCAAATCGGCGTCGAGAAGGAAAATTCGGGTATTCGGCGCGGATGCCTTCAGGAATTTGCTGAGAAAGAGAATGTCGAAAATATCGGTTGCGGAGATGCCGATGTACTTGATGTTCTCCTGACGAATGATGTCAGCGATCGCGAGCAAGATCGACTGTTGCGACAGGGCATCCTGGGAGCCGGAATACGCGGGCAACGCGTCTTCGTCCTTAGAGGCGTCTTTCCAATTCCAGGAAATGGGATCGGCGGCGCCTGGGGCATACTGGCTCTGCCCGGAGGAGTCCGTTCCCACAGGGTCGGCGGCCGCGTTACGCAGCCGCGACAATTCGCGGGGAAACTTGATGTAGCGCACGTAGGGAAAACCAGGCACCCTCGCACCCTCTGCACTGCGCATCTCGGCCGGACCCTCTCCATAGCGCGTCTCGTCCTCTTGCAAAATCGCGACATTGCCGCCCTTACTCGTCAGGCCATGATCTTTCAGGAAGTCGAGCAAAAATTCCTGCGCCCGCTGATCGTCGTGCAGCGTTTGCTTGAACTCGAGACTGGCCCGCAACGCGTCGCCTTGCGCGCGATTGGTTATCGTGCCCGAGACGAAATCGAGCGTGGCGCCCTTCAAGGGCAGATTTTTCGAGATCGCAATGGCCGAGGGGGCGGAACCTGCGAAAAATGGTCCCACGACATGCACCGCGGGGGGAGCGCCCCGACTCACTACCTCCGCGTAATTTACCGCGTTGTTGAATTGAGCCTTGTTGATTCCAGACGTCAGAGATTCGCTGACGAGGAAAGCATAGACAACGCGAGAGCCACTCGATATCGCCGCAGTGCCATCTGCGGTGTCGTGCGCGCTCAAAATCATCAGTCCCGGCTGGCCACCACGGTAGGCGTTCAATATGGCCGTCACCCGAACGTCTTGCGCCGTGTCCCCCGGCGGCGCCTGCCCTCCCGGTACGGGCCAGGGCAACCAATATTGGTCGAGAAACAAACCCTGTTGCTGCGCCGCCGCTTCCAATGCGTCGACGGTGCGGTCGAAGTAAAGCGACAGGTGGGTTGAGATGGGATCCGGAAGCGTCACGATGAGAAAATTGGGCACAGGCGCCCCCTCCTTGGGCAAGCACCAGTCGGATGGCTGGTGCCCAAGCGTCTCGGGGATGTTCGAATTCAAAACCACCAATTCCGCGCGATTCCGCGGGTTGGGATCATGGGTGCCGAACCACGCACACGACGCCGTCCACGGGCCCGTCTCGCGATAAGGAATCAAGGCGTCGCACGCGGCGCCGATGCCGCAAGCCTGTGAGGTCGGCGCAGTCGGCGACGGCGTCGTCAGATCCGCGGGACCTGCGTGTTGCCCAGCGTGTACTGGCGGCGGGTCCGCGCGGGCGGCAGGGGCGGCACCGAAGCCCATCGGTGAATGCTGAAAGACGGCGAGCGCCGTGGCGATCAACGCGAATGACGAGACTGCCTTTCTATCCATGAAGCATCCTTGTCAGGTACGGCGACGCACCAATCCTTGCGCTCAACGCAATGATGCGACCGCTCGGTCGCATCATGTACCGTCGAGGCGCCTTTGCGAAGTCACCCGTTTGAGTCATACGCGGTCCGCGCAAGAGCACTTCGGCAAAACGGTGGTCAACAAGGCGGTGGGCATCGCGTTGCTTTTAAAAATGCAGGATGCACGGCGCCCGTTTGCTACACGCGTCAAAAGGGCGGTAAGCTGAGTACTGAATTCCTCTGGAAATGAGCCGCAATGGGCCCGAATCGATTAAAGGCGTTGAGCGCAGTAGTCGCAGTTGCGCTGGCTGGAGGCATCCCCTCCACCCTCATCGCCGCCGACAAAACCGAGCCCACTTTAAGCAGCCTGCATCTCGACTGCAGCGACTTTACTCACAACGGCGACGGAACGTGGTCGCCGGTGCGCGCCATTTCGTTCAATGGAGTGATCATGAGTCCCGATGTGTCGTATGGAAACGGTACCGTCGTCGATGGCATCAAGATAGTCGAGTTACTCGAACACGAATGCGTGACTGGCTAATGTTCGCGCGAACGGCGTCCTGGCGACGCCGCGCTGAGCTCGACAACAAGCCTCTTCGTCAACGGGAAGCTTGGAGTTGCTCAAACCGTGCTCGCTGAGCGGGAGTGAGAATTGCCAGGACATCGCGCCGAAGTCCATCGCGGTTTTCGTTCCAACGGTCATTCTGCCCGGCTTGCTCTTTCACCAGCTTGCTGTACATGGGATCTTCGGGTGTCGTCGAGGCAATCATTTCCTTGACATCGTGCTCTCGATTGATGAGCGCACCGGCGCCCGCATCGGCTCGCTCAATGGCATCGTGAACCTGAGACTTTTGCTGAGCTGAGAGATGCAACTGGTCCGTGACCTTGCGAATATCCGGCGCACCGGCTTGGAAGTCGTGGTTGTTGTCCGCGATCGTCGTGTCAGGCGGTGCGACGGATTCCGCGGGTTTGTTCGAACCGACGACTGTGGAGTCGATGTGATCTCGGGGCGGCTGAGCTGCGGCATCCGGAACCTCATCGGCAAACGCCATAGGGCTGGTGATCAACAGGGCGGCCGCAGCGGCCAATATTTTGTGATTCATGGTCAGTCCCTCCAAAGTACGGATGGTACTTTACTCCGTAAATCCTTAAATTGGCTCCGCCGGGCGACTGTCTTACAGCGACTTGGGGAGGCAGACTACAAGGGAGCCGCCTTGGGCCGCGGCAACGCAACCATGCGGGCAATGTCGTCGGTTAACCCTGCCGTCTATCGCCGAGCCTGGAGAGTGGTTGCCATGGGCAACCATATCTGTCGCCGGGTCACGACGGGCCGTCCGTGATGACCCGGCTCTGAAATCGCGACATAGAAATAAGAGCGGTGTGAGCGCAACGGCTGCGGCAGTAGCTTCACATACAGACGCGTCGAGTTATAGCCGGAGGGAAAGGCCTGTGTGGCAGAGGCTTCAGGCAGGTAGTCCACGCCGGCTTTGGCCGTGCCGGGTTCGGTCCACCAAGAAAACGAGCCGCCCTTTTGCAAGAGACGACGATGGAGTCGAACCTCGGCGAAATGATCGTCCAACCTGACTCGCGATGGCTCGACGGTAAGCACCAACGATGTCGGTCTCGGCGCATCGGTCGGAGGCGCCCCGGCGATGTCGTCTTGATCAGAAACGCCGGCTTGCGTCACAGCGCTGGCGCTCGCTGCCGGCCCATTGGGCTGGGGCGAGATGCTGGTGACAAAGGCGACCTTGAGGTGTTCCGCTGAAGCGGGCGCTATGACCGCTGATTCCGCGGTCTCCAGCGAAGAAGGCGACCTCGATTGCAGGAGGAACGCGGCGGCAGCCAACGACGCCGTTACAAGAAACAGCGCGGCGGCGCGCCAAGGTGTTCTGGATTGCGCCGAACTTGCAGACGTGAGTTCTCGCAAAGGAGTCACAGAATGTGGCCCCCGGTCTCGGTCGCCCATCAATCGATGCATCCATAGATGCACACTGATTGAGCGCCCCGCACGATGCCACGACAGACCTCTTTGCAACGTTCGCCATTGGCGGCTGGATAGGCCCTGTGGGCGAACCGCAGTTACACGATAATCCCGCGCCAAGGTCGCGGCCCGTGACTCAAAAGGATGTGCTCCCGCCAAAAGCTCGTAACAGATGCAAGCAAGCGCATATATATCGTCATACCGATCCGGGTGCCGGCCTTCTAACTGCTCGCAGCTCACATAGGCGGATGCGCCCGAAGGCGGGGCAATGCCCGTGGATTCCGCCGGTGACTTTGACGCGATGAAGCTCTGGGGAGCACCGAAGTTCATAATGCGAAGCTCACCCTCGCGGGTTATGAAGACATTCTTTGGCGCGAGGTCACCATGAACAACTCCGCGCTCGTGGGCATGCGCCAACCCTGCACCGAGTTGCTGAACGAGCTGCCAAGCTTGCGATCTGCGCATCGCGGCCGGGCGCAAACGTTCAATGACATTCCTGAGGGGTTCGCCGTCGAGCATTTCCATCGTGAAAAAGGTGACGTCCCCATCGCGGTCCAGGTCGTAGACATTCACGATATTTTCATTCGAGAGAACTTGACCGCAATAGAATTCCTGCCGCAAAGGCGCGAGTAGCTGCTCCGAGAAGCCTCCTCCGGCGCTCAGGACTTTCAGTGCGACATGTTGCTGGCTGTTTGGCAGCGTCGCTCGAAAGCGATCGCGCGCTTTGAACACCGATCCTCTGCTGCTGGTGCCGAGCCGTTCCTCCAACACATATCGATCGCGCAGAACACGGCCGATGGCCATGCCAGACATAGCATCAATAGCCTGTGTGCGCGCCTGGATTGAGCTTTCCCTAGGATTGAACGTTGATAGATTCATGACATTAGGTATACGTGTGTCAAACAGGCATCGAGCACGCAATTAATCGGGGATATAGATCGCGACCATGGGAGAGACAGTGCCGCGCTTTTTCCCGAAGGTATGTAAGAGAAAGCCGCTTTCCGTCGGCGACCAGGCTGCATCTTTTGGTTCTGACAAGGTGGCTCGCCGGCCCGTAATGCCAGGGAACCAAGCGGAATCGCAACTCAGCCGACCAGCCGAGAGCGTCGCCGAGCATAACTTATTGTAATTACAGTGGATTTCTAGGCATGGCCCTTGGCAGCGTAGCTAGGCCATACTCCCCAACACCCGCGTGGCGTATAAGATGGCCCATGAAGAAGCTGAAGCACGAAGCCGATTTGTTCAAAGCCGCGCTGGTCGCCGGCGTCCAATACGCGGAAGGCCGCAAAGCCGTTGAGTTCGAACCTACCGATTCGGCGAGCCAGAAGGCGCTGTACGTATATCGATTGCTGGTACATGACAGCGTCATTGCGCCGATGCCTGAAGATCAGGTCAGCGAGAAAACGATTCGACATCGGCTGGCAGCGTGGCATGCGCGCCAATTGCCCAAGGGGCATCCGCTGTTGGAGTAATGCGCTGCCACCGGGATTCGCTGCGGGCATGCGACATCTTGGGCGAAATGCAGCATGAGCGGGACAAGCAACCGACCTGCTGACTGCCGAGCGCAAGAATCTTCAACAATGCCAAAGTCTCTTGGGTTTCCTCGTACGAGGCCACATCTTGGATGACGGCTTTGGCTTCGCCGTTTTGCGTGATGATCATGGGCTTACGATCCGTCTCAAGGACCTGAAGGACCTCGGCGGCATTCGCTTTTAAATAGCTAATAGGCCTAATTTGGGTCGCGTAACGCACCATAGCTCCTGTTAGATCGGCGCGGCGCTACGCACCAAGAAATAAATAGTCCAGCGCGGCCGCGATGTCGTCTCGGCGAGAGCCGATATTATCCACTGCTCGCTTAAGATCGATGGCAGGAAGATTCGTCAATGACGGAACCAACAACACGCATTCTTCCGAGTTGACCCGCACTACCGGCATCAGCCTGCCCGGTGATACAGGAAAGCTTGAGCGCAGCGCAAGAAAAGCGACGACGCGGTCCCTCCCGGTGTCCGCCAAATCCGACTGAAGCGCTGCGACCCAGGGAAATGCGCGGCGAGCCTGAGACACTGGATTTGCAAAGACATCAAATTGCATCGTCGTCACGTGCGTAATGACCGCGGGCCAATTCCGCTGGCGAGCCGTGCTGCGCGACGTAAGAATTATAAGCAGCTAAATCTTGCAAGATTTCTGCCTTGAGCTGTTCCGTGAGACGGGCAGTTACAGCGACCTTAAGCGCCTCTTCTGCAACCTGGGAAGAGTTGATCCCAAGCTTCTTCGCCTGCGAATAGAGATCAGAATTCAGAGTGATGCTGACGGTTTGCTTCGGCGCCTTGGTGTCATAGGGAGGATATTTCATTGCGGTGCCCTTGCCAGAACACACACATTTTACCCGTGTAATTAACACGTGTACAGAGCGAAAAAGCCTCGAAGATCAGGTATTTAAGCCGCTTCCCGTTTGCATCAGAATTTCCGTAATAACGCTGTGCTGGGTCGAACCGGAGGTTCCCGTCACCGTCACCGTGTAGGTCGCCTGACTCGCGATCGTCTCGGTCAAGGGCACGCCGCCTCCGCTTTCGCAGCCCTGCAACATTCCGGTCGCCGCAATAATGGCCATCCAACACGACACCCAAATCCGGGGTCGCCTACGGGCACCGAAGGGCAGAACCAGGAGCAACGCCAACAAGGGTGCAGCCGCGGGGCCACACGAGACCACCGGTAGAATTGCGGCATCCTGCGCCACCGTCTGGATCTTCATGGTCGTCGTTCCACTCCCCACGCCCGGGGTCACGGACACCGGAGAGAAGGTCGCCGTAGCTCCGGGCGGAAGCCCGGTGGCTTCGAGTACCACGGGCTGCGCAAAGGTGCCGTTCGAGGATGCGACGGTCACTGAGCAGGTGGCACCGCGCCCGGCCGCCACGTTTTGCGTGGCCGGAGTCGTGCTGAGGGTGAAGTCGGGATTTGGGGCCGGCGCAACGGCTGCGATGGCGCTGCCACCGGAAGGTGCCGCCAGCGTGGCCCGCGGGACGGATCCCCCGGTAGACAACCCAAAAAAGGCCACCAGGCAAATAGAAATCGCCACCATGCAAATGGCAAACACGGTTTTCATAAGGAGGACTCTCGGTGGTTGCAGCATGGTATTTATTTCCCATGCCAGCCCACGAATGTCCTCAATGGGGAATCAAATGCCCATCAATTGCTGATCAACTGACCACCCCGGAGCCTCATCGGGCCAATTTTCAACATCCCACCCCCCGTCTGCGGGAGGCGGGATTCCGCGGTCGCTAGATTGTATTCGCCAGTCGCTTAGGCAGCATGCGCATGAAAAGCATGCGGATGCAGGATGACCTTCGTCCAGCCGTTGTCGCGATTGTCGAAGTGCTTGTACGCTTCGGGCGCTTTATCGAGAGGTAGCTCATGTGAAATGATCAATGACGGGTTGGCCTTGCCGAAGTCGAATGCGATCTGGCCCTTCTTGGCCAGCTTGTCGTCGGCGCCAGGGTCCTGCGGCACGAAAACGCCGATGACTCCAATGGTGCCGGTGGCCTTCACCGAGTCGACCAGCGCGTTCATGGTGATATTCGGCACTTCCTCGCCATGAGAGTTGTGGCACTGGTAGCCCACACATTCCGCACCGCAATCGGCCCCGAGCCCGCCCGTCAGCTCGCGAATTTGATCGCCCACGTTGTCATCCTTGGAGTTGATGGGCGTGGCACCGAGTTCCTTCACCAGGCCGTAGGCGGCGCCCGCCATCCCCGGCATCACCTTGGGATCTGCGCAGGTCAGGCAGTAGCCGGATAGTCCTCGTTCACAGTTGGCGCAGAAGCCGCAGCCGACGTTGAACGGTAGAACAACCTTGTCGCCCGTTTTGACAGTGTCGACAGCTTTGCCGACTTCAACCACCTCGCCGAGATTCTCGTGGCCGAGGATCTTGCCCTTTTCGACGTCGGTCCGGCCTTCATACATGTGCAGGTCCGAGCCGCAGATATTAATGGTCGTCAGTTTGATGACAACGTCGGTGAGCTTTTCAATTTTCGCATCGGGTACGGTGTCGACGGACACCTTTTTCGGCCCGTGATAAACGAGTGCTTTCATAAACGCCTCCGGTTGTCACCCGGTGGGATTGCTCGCCAATGAACTCGGCGCGCGACGACTCAACTGTAAGCACCGCTCGCGTCTCGAGGCCGGTCGGAATTACGGGAGTGCGAATGGTGCTGCCTTCAACATATGTGCAAATTCA
>Ga0302314_10006962_pt1 | contig 20388 bp, 21 predicted proteins | sample III_Palsa_N2_3_FD_200533 | JGI IMG/M metagenome (GOLD analysis project Ga0302314, IMG submission 200533) | Peat permafrost microbial communities from Stordalen Mire near Abisko, Sweden - III_Palsa_N2_3 | ecosystem: Environmental > Terrestrial > Soil > Palsa > Peat permafrost | place: Sweden... | reverse complement strand
ACGCCATTCCCGGCTTCGTCAATGAAGCCTGGTTCAACATCGACGCCGACAAGACCGGCCTGTACCGCGGCAACTGCGCGGAGCTGTGCGGCCGCGATCACGGCTTCATGCCCATCGTGGTGGACGCCCGCTCGAAGGATGACTTCCTGACCTGGCTGAAAGCCAAGCAGCTGGAGCAGCATCCGCCGGCCGCATCCGCCCCCTCCTCCGCGCCGGCGGCCGCCCAGTAAGCGCTACATTTAAAGAGACACGAACATGGCCTACAACGATCACGCCGCGACCGCACACGACCACGATGCGCATGATCACAAGCCGCATGGCTGGCGCCGCTGGGTATTCGCCACCAACCACAAGGACATCGGCACGATGTACCTGGTGTTTGCGGGCATCAGCTTCTTCATCGGCGGCTCCATGGCCATGCTCATCCGGCTGGAGCTGTTCAAGCCCGGCATGCAGTTCCTGGATCCGATGTTCTTCAACAGCATGACCACCATGCATGCGCTGGAGATGATCTTCGGTGCGGTCATGCCGGCGTGGACGGGCCTGGCCAACTGGATGATTCCGATGCAGGTGGGTGCGCCGGACATGGCGCTGCCGCGCCTCAACAATTTCAGCTTCTGGATCCTGCCGTTCGCCTTCACGCTGCTGCTGTCGACGCTGTTCGTGCCCGGCGGGGGTCCGGCGGGCGGCTGGACCATGTATCCGCCGCTGATGCTGCAAGGTGGCGCGGGCTTTCCGATGACCATCTTCGCCATCCACATGATGGGCATCTCCTCGATCCTGGGCGCGATCAATGTCGTCGTGACCATCATGAACCTGCGCGCGCCCGGCATGACGCTGCTGCGCATGCCGCTGTTCGTGTGGACCTGGCTCATCACCGCCTACCTGCTGATCGCGGTGATGCCGGTACTCGCCGGTGCCGTGACGATGCTGCTGACCGACCACTTCTTCGGCACCACCTTCTTCACCGCCGCCGGCGGTGGTGATCCGGTCATGTTCCAGCACATCTTCTGGTTCTTCGGTCACCCGGAGGTCTACATCCTGATCCTGCCGGCCTTTGGCGTGGTCTCGGAGATCATCCCGACCTTCTCGCGCAAGCCGCTGTTCGGCTACGAGGCCATGGTGTACGCCACCGCCTCCATCGCCTTCCTGTCGTTCATCGTGTGGGCCCACCACATGTTCACGGTGGGCATGCCGCTGGCCGGGCAGCTGTTCTTCATGCTCTCCACCATGCTGATCGCCATTCCGACCGGCGTGAAGGTCTTCAACTGGACGGCGACCATGTACCGCGGCTCGCTGTCGTTCGAGCCGCCGATGCTGTTCGCCCTGTCGTTCCTGTTCCTGTTCACCATCGGCGGCCTGTCCGGCCTGATGCTCGCCATCGTGCCGGCCGACTACCAGTACCAGGACACCTACTTCGTGGTGGCGCACTTCCACTACGTGCTGGTCCCCGGTGCCGTATTCGCCATCATGGGCGCCATCTACTACTGGCTGCCGAAGTGGACCGGCAACATGTATGACCAGAAGCTGGCGACGTGGCATTTCTGGCTGTCCACCATCTTCGTGAACGTGCTGTTCTTCCCGCAGCACTTCCTGGGGCTGGCCGGCATGCCGCGCCGCATCCCGGACTACGCCGTGCAGTTCACCGACTGGAACATGGTGTCCTCGATCGGCGGCTTTGCCTTCGGTCTGTCGCAGTTCCTGTTCCCGTACATCATCTGGAAGTGCGTGCGCGGTGGCGTGCGCGTGGGCAACCGCGCCTGGGAAGGCGCGCATGGCCTCGAGTGGGAGCTGCCCTCACCGCCGCCGTTCCACTCCTGGACTGAGCCGCCGTCGGATGCCCTGATCCAGCGCGGCGCGGCGCATTGATGGCCGGCAACGGCACCTCGACAGCGCCTGATGCCGGCCAGCGCCAACGCGGTGTACGCCGTACGGCGCTGCTGCTCGGCATCGTCGCGGCGGTTTTCTACGTGGGGTTCATCGCCATGATGGTGTGGCGGGCCACGCGATGAAACTCGAGCGCGACGCGCGCGGCAAGACCAACCGCTCGCTGACGGCGAAGCTCTTCATGTTCGCCCTCGGCAGCTTTGGCTTTGGATTCGCGCTCGTCCCGCTCTACAACGTGCTGTGCGCGGTCACCGGGCAGGGCGACCAGTCCGCGCTGGCGCGCGCGGCCGTGGTCACCGAGCATCCGGATCTGTCCCGCATGGTGACCGTGGATTTCCTCACCGAGGTGGCGGCGAACGGCAACTGGGAATTCCACCCGGTGGTCAAGACCATGCAGGTGCATCCGGGGCAGCTGTATCTGACCCACTTCTATGCCCACAACCTCATGGGTCACGATACCGTCGCTCAGGCCGTGCCGGATATCTCGCCCTCGAAGGCCGCGGCCTGGTTTCGCAAGACCGAGTGTTTCTGCTTTTCGCCGCAGCATTTCGGCGTCAACCAGCAACGGGTGATGCCGGTGCGGTTCTTCGTCGACCCGGCGCTGCCGAAGTACATCGATCGTCTGACGCTGACGTATACGTTCTACGATTCCTCGACAATGATCAAACCCGAGAGATGACCATGGCACAGGCTCACGCCCCGGACACCAGTCACTACTACGTTCCGCCGGCCAGTTTCTGGCCCATTGTCGCGTCGGTCTCGCTGTTCACGATGATGGCGGGCACGGTGACGTACTTCAACGACTGGGCCGGACCTTGGGCGCTGGCGCCCGGCTTCACCCTCATCGCCTGCACCTTCTTCGGCTGGTTCCACTCGGTCATCGGCGAGGATCAGCAGCACATCTACAACGACCAGGTGGATCGCTCATTCCGCATGGGAATGATGTGGTTCATCTTCTCGGAAGTCATGTTTTTCGCCGCCTTCTTTGGCGCGCTGTTCTATGCGCGCGTGCTGTCCACGGCGTGGCTCGGCGGCCGCTCGGTGCACATCTTCACGAACATCCTGCTGTGGCCCCACTATGACGGCACCTGGCCCACCAACGGCCCGGGACACATCGGCGGCCATGCGAACGGCACCTTTGAAACGGTTCCCGCCTTCAGCCTGCCGGCCATCAACACCCTGATCCTGTTGACCAGCGGCGTCACCGTCACCATCGCCCATCATGCGTTGCGCGAGGGCAAGCGCGGCGTGCTGAAGGTGTTCCTGGCCCTGACCTTCCTCCTGGGATTCAGTTTCGTGGCACTCCAGGCCCACGAGTACGGCGAGGCCTATCGTGAACTGGGTCTGAAACTGAGCACCGGCATCTACGGCTCCACGTTCTTCATGCTCACCGGCTTCCACGGTCTGCATGTCACGATCGGCGCCATCATGCTGACTGTGGTGTGGCTGCGGGTGCTGCGCGGGCACTTCACGCCGGACAAGCACTTCGCCTTCGAGGCGGTGGCCTGGTACTGGCACTTCGTCGATGTGGTGTGGCTCGGCCTGTTCGTGTTCGTGTACTGGCTGTAACGGGGGACCGGTTTCTCAAAGTCCGTGGGGGGTGATCAGTCCCAGCGACCAGGCCACCATCAGCAGGATGAACAGTCCCACGGACAGTCCGACTCGCAGGGCGAGGGAACGGAACAGCTTGCGCGAGTCGCCGCCCTTGCGGGACAGATGGAACAGCGCCGAACCCAGGCTCGCGACGATGGCCGCGAAAATCAGGACGATGACGACCTTGATTGCCATCGCTGCATTATAGGGCCGAAATACCCATGCCTATCGTGAGTTTCCCCCTCGGCAAGCGCCGCTTTGCGCCGTCGTGGCCGATGACACTGCTCACGGTTGCGCTGTGCCTGGTATTCGTCAGGCTCGGCAACTGGCAGTGGGAGCGGGGCGTCCACCGCCAGGCCGAGTGGGACGCCTTCGCGCGGGGTGCCGATGCGCCGGTGCCCCTCGGCACTCAGCGCCTGCGTTCCTTTGGGCGATTCAAACGCATCGTCGTAGCCGGCAGCTGGGATCCCGCTCACCAGTTCCTGCTCGACAACCGCTCGCACGGCGGTCTGCCGGGGTATGAGGTGCTGACGCCGCTGCGCCTCCCCGACGGTCGGGTACTGCTGGTCGACCGGGGCTGGGTGGCGTTCACCGGCTCGCGTGCCAGACTGCCGGACATCAGCCTCGATGGCCGCCAAGCGGTATCCCTCACCGGCCGGCTCGATAACCCGCCCGTCGGGGGCCTGGCGCTAGGCCACGCAGCCCCCGCCAGCGACGCTGTCTGGCCCAAGGTCACAAGTTTCCCCACGCTGGCCGAGCTGGCCGCAGCCTTAGGACACCAGGTCGAACCGTGGATCCTGCTGCTGGATCCGGCCAGCGGCAGCGGCTACGTCCGGGACTGGCAGCCCCCCGGTTTGCAGCCGCTGCGGCATTTTTCCTATGCCATTCAATGGTGGGGTTTCGCCGTGACGCTCCTGATCATCTGGGGGATCATGAGCGCCCGGCGACAGGAGCCGAAAGAACTTTCATGAGTAGCGTCATAGACCCAGAACTGCATCGCCGCAATTTCCGTACCGTCTTCGCTCTGGCCGGGCTGTTCCTGCTGCCGCTGCTGCTGTCCTTCTGGCTGTACTACGGCCTGCATTGGCGCCCGCCGGCCATGAGCAACCACGGCGAACTGATCGAACCGGTGCGGCCACTGCCCGACGTGCCGCTCGTCGATACGGCGGGCGCCGCGCAGAGCCACATCTTCCTGGGACACTGGACACTGGTGTACGTCGGCGACGGCGCGTGCGATGCGAATTGCCACGACGTCCTGTTCTTCATGCGCCAGACGCGACTGTCACTCAACAACGAGATGACCCGCGTGCAGCGGGTGTTCCTGGCGACGGCGAATTGCTGCGACCGGGCATTCCTCACGGCCCAGCATCCCGGGCTGCGCGTCCTCGACGCCTCGCAGGCCGCGGCACAACCGGTCCTGGCGCAGTTTCCGCCCGCTGGGCGGGCGCAGGCGCTGTACGTCGTGGATCCCTTGGGAAACCTCATGATGCGCTACGATGCTCGACTGCCGCCGCAGGGCCTGCTCGAGGACCTCAAGCGGCTGCTGCAGCTGTCTCACATTGGCTGAACCGATGCTACGCGAACCTGACCCTATTGTTCTGTGGATGCGGCGGGCCGCCGGCGTCGCGGTGCTGCTGGCGTTCGGCGTCGTGGTCCTGGGCGCGTACGTGCGGCTGACGACGGCGGGGCTGGGCTGCCCGGACTGGCCCGGCTGTTACGGACATCTCACGCCCACCGGCGCCGCGGCCGGCATCGCGGCGGGCACCACGGATCAGGGCGCGCAACCGCTGAACGTGGGCCGGGCCTGGCGCGAGATGCTCCATCGCTACTTCGCCGGATCGCTGGTGGTCCTCACCCTGATCCTGGCCGTGATGGCGTTCCTGCAGAAGCAGAAGCGATCGCGTGCGCCCGGCAACGCCAGTGTGCCGTTTGCGCTCGCGGTCGTCGCCACCATCCTCGTGCAGGCCCTGCTGGGCATGCTCACCGTCACCTGGCAGGTGGCGCCGCAGATCGTGACGCTGCATCTGCTGTTCGGCATGACGACGCTCGGGCTGCTGTGGTGGCTGTGGCTGACACTGGCTGCGCAGACGCCGCGCAGTGCAGTGCCGGCCCTCGGACGAAGTCCCGGTGTGCGCTGGGCCGCCTCGAATCTCATCAGCCGCCGGCTGGCGCTGCTCGGGCTGGTGGCGCTCGTGCTGCAGATCGCCCTCGGCGGCTGGACGAGCACCAACTACGCCGCGATCGCGTGCCCGGATTTTCCGACCTGCCAGGCATCCTGGTGGCCGCACATGGATTTCCGCCATGCCTTCGTACTGTGGCATGCGCCGACGGTGAACTACGAGGGCGGCGTCCTCAGCAACACCGCCCGGGTCGCGATTCATTTCACGCATCGCCTCGGCGCGCTGGTCGCCACCGCGGCCTTGGCTCTGGCGGCCCTGTGGGTACTGCGCGAAGGCAGTCTGGTGCGTGCCCGCACCGCGGCCATCGCCGTCGTGGTGGCGCTGGCCCTGCAGCTGACGATCGGCATCAGCATGGTGGTGAAGGGCTTCCCACTGTGGCTGGCCACCGCGCACAACGCCGGCGCGGCACTGCTGCTGCTGGCCACGCTGGCGCTCAACCATCGGCTCATTGCTGCCGGCGTGCGCAGCTGATGGAGCGGTGAGCACCTTGGCCTCACAACCCGGATACGCTCTTCCCCAGGCGCATTGGCGTTTGTACCTGGCGCTGACGAAGCCGCGGGTCGTGGCGCTCATCGTGTTCACGGCCATCGTCGGCACCTTGTTGTCGACGCCCGGCCTGCCGCCGCTGCATGCGCTGGTGTGGGGAAATCTCGGCATCGCGCTCGCCTCGGGCTGTGCCGCCACCATCAACCACGTGCTCGATCGGCGCATCGATGCGCAGATGTCGCGCACGCGCGGCCGGCCGCTGCCCACCGGCAACCTGAGCGAGCGCCAGGCGCTGGTATTCGCCGCCGTGCTCGGCTTCGTGTCGATGGCGGTGCTGGGTCTGCTCGTGAATCTGCTGACCGCCGTGCTGACCTTCCTCTCGCTGATCGGCTACGCCGTCATCTACACCGCGTGGCTGAAACGCGCGACCTCGCAGAACATCGTGATCGGCGGCGCCGCCGGGGCTGCACCGCCGGTACTGGGCTGGACCGCCGTGACCGGCCACGTCGATGCCGACGCACTGCTGCTGTTCCTGATCATCTTCGCCTGGACGCCGCCGCACTTCTGGGCGCTGGCGATCGCGCGCCGCGATGAATATGCCCGCGCCGGAATACCGATGCTGCCGGTCACGCATGGCGTCGCGCACACCCGCCTGCACGTGCTGCTGTACACGGTGCTGCTGGTGCTGGTAACGCTGCTGCCCTTCATGACCCGCATGAGCGGCCTGATCTACCTGGGCGCCGCGCTGGTCCTCGACGCGCTGTTTCTTTACCACGCCCTGCACCTGAAGATCTCCACGCGCCAGGATCTGCCGATGCGCGTGTTCCGCTTTTCGGTGAATTACCTGATGTGGATGTTTGCCGCGCTGCTCGTGGATCACTACCTGCCCACGACGCAGTACCTGCTCTGAACGTTGAGGTGATCCAATGCTCATCGAGCGCGTCTGGTCGGCCAACGACTATCGCAACTTCCACTACCTGGTGGCCTGCCCGGAATCGGGCGAGGCACTCGCCATCGATCCGCTGGAGTGGCGCCTGTGTCTCGACGCTGCGCGTGCGCGCGGCTGGACCATCACCCAGATCCTGAACACCCACGAACATGCGGACCACACCGGCGGCAATGCCGGGATGGTCGGGGCGACCGGCGCAAAACTGCTGGCGCATGCGCAGGCCGCCAGCCGCATCGGCGGCGTGGATCGCGGGCTGCACCAGGGCGATGTGATCCGCGTCGGCCGGACCGTGGAACTGGAGTGCCTGGATACGCCGGGCCATACGCTGTCGCATATCTGCCTGTTCGCGCACGCCCCCGCCCCGGCGCTGTTCTCCGGGGACACGCTGTTCAATGCCGGCGCGGGCCACTGCCGCAGCACCGGACGGCCGGATCTGCTCTACGACACCTTCGCCACGCAGCTGGCGCAGCTGCCGGACGCGACACGGCTGTTTCCCGGTCACGAGTACCTGGTCCGCAACCTCGAGTTCACGCTCGACCGGGAACCGGACAACCAGGAGGCCACCGAGCTGCTCGCGCATGTCCGCAGCACCACCGCCGATGCCGCGCCCGTGACCACGCTGGGACAGGAGAAGCGCGTCAACTCTTTCTTTAGACTCAGCAATCCACGGATCATCGCCCGACTGCAGGAGCGGTTCCCGGAGCTGGGCGAGACGCCGGATGCCAAGGCAGTGTTCCTGAAGCTGCGCGAGCTGCGCAACGCCTGGTAAGCTGACATTGAAACGGAGACCCTCTCATGCGCACCCGAGCCGTGCTGATCCTGAGTTCAACGCTGCTGTTCACCGCCCCCCTGGCCTGGTCCATTCCCAGTCCATCGCTCGACGACGGCACGGACAGTTCCGCACCCAAGGCCGCTGCGTCCGCGCAGGACACGGCGACCTACAATGACGCGCTGGCATTGATGAAGAGGGGCGACGAGCTGGGCTCGCAGGAGGGGGCCCGGGATGCATACGGCAGCGCGCGGGTGAAGCTCCAGTCGCTCGTGGGGCGTTCCCCGCAGTTGGCGGAAGCCTGGAATGCGCTCGGCTACACGCAGCGCAAGCTCGGTTCGTATGATGATTCGCTGGCCTCCTACGCGAAGGCGCTGGAGCTGAAGCCGGGCTACCCCGAAGCACTGGAGTATCGCGGCGAGGCGTACCTGCGCCTGAATCGCATCCAGGATGCCAAGCAGACCTACCTTGATCTCTTCGCCGGCAACCGCAAGATCGCCGCCACGCTGCTCGAGTCGATGCAGGAGTGGATCAAGGCGCAGCAGGGCTCGCATGTGGTGGACGCGAGCGTCGTCACCGATCTGCAGCACTGGGTCCAGGAGCGCAGCCAGATCGCCACCCAGACCGCGGCGCTGACGCGCGAGGGCACGGCCGCCAGCTGGCGCTGAGGTTCGCCGCCGGAAGGCCATGCCGATGGCTGCCCCGCGGTGCTGGCCCTGGTTGCTGCTGAGCGCGGCGCTGCCGCCGCAGGCGGTGCCCGCCGAAGATTTTGCGTGGCACCTGCCCCGCGGCTTTCCGACACCCGCCGTGCCCGCCGACAATCCGATGTCGGCGGCCAAGGTCGCACTCGGGCGGCGCCTGTTCTTTGAAACTCGCCTCTCGGTCACCGGTCGTTACAGCTGCGCCAGCTGTCATGATCCGAAGCGTGCCTACACCGATGGGCGCGCGCACGCCGTCGGTGCAACGGGCGCGGCTGTGGCGCACAGCGCCATGTCTCTCTACAACGTCGCATACAACCTGGCGTATGGCTGGCAGCAGCCGCTCGTGACGACGCTGGAACAGCAGATGCGGCAGCCGCTGCTCAATCGTCACCCCGTCGAGATCGGGCTTGATCCCCACGATCGCACGGTCACTGCCCAACTTGAGACCGATGCGACCTATCCGCAGCAGTTCGCCGCCGCGTTTGCGGGCGACGGCACGATCAGTGTTGCGCATATCATCAAGGCCATCGCGGCCTTCGAGCGCACCCTGCTCGACGGTCACTCACCCTTCGATGAGTATGTGTTTGCTGGCCGGCACGATGCGCTGTCGCCCGCTGCGAAGCGCGGCATGAGCCTGTTCTTCTCAGCCCGCATCGGCTGCGCGGGTTGCCATTCCGGTTTCAATTTTTCGGGCAACTGGCGTGACAGCAAGGGGCCCACGGGCAAGGCCTCCTTTGCGGACGACGGGCTGGGAGCAGGGCCGATGCGGGTGCCGACGCTGCGCAATATCGCACTCACCGCCCCCTACATGCACGATGGCCGCTTTGCGACACTCGATGCGGTGCTGGATCATTACCAGCGCGTCGGCAGGATTCCCGACAGCGCTCACGGCGGACAGCGCGACCCGCGCTTGAAATCGTTCACCCTTGATGCCACCGAACGCGCGGATCTCGAGGCATTTCTGGACAGCCTGACCGACCAGGATGTGGCCGCGGCGCTCGCCGCAGACCCGCAATCCGGTTAGGCTCGCCCGATGGAACGCTACTCGTCCTTCTACCGCGCCACCTTCGCCCTCGTGGCACTGGGCGTGCTGGGTTACCTGCTGCTGCGGATGCTGCAGCCGCTGGCCGGGGCGTTGATGTCGGCGACGGTGCTGGCGTTCCTGCTGTATCCGGTGCACGCGCGACTGTCGCACGCGCTGCGGCACAAACCGGAGCTGTCGGCGGGGATCATTACGTTGCTGACGCCGTTCGTGATCATCGCGCCGCTCTCCATGCTGGCCCTGATCTTCATCCGCCAGGTCAGCGGCCTCATCACCAATTTCAAGAACGGCACCGTGTCGATTCCCGGGCTGACGGGCGACCTCGCCAATGCGCCGGTGATCGGACCGGTGGTGCGGCTGGCGCAGCAGACCCTGCCCATCAGCGCCGAACAGGTCCAGGACTGGGTCACCCAGACCGCGCACGCCGCGCTGCAGACGGCCGCCTCGCTCAGCGGCGATCTGGTACTGGGCGTGGCAGGCACCGTGGTCGAGTTCGTGCTGACCCTCTTCATACTGTTCTTCCTGCTTCTCGACGGCCGCGTCATCATCCGCCACGTGGCGCACCTGATTCCGATGCACGGCGAACGGCGCAACACGCTGATCAACAACCTGGTCTCGGTGATGAAAGCCGTCGTCTACGGCACCGCCATGACGGCTTTGATCCAGGGGGTCCTGATCGGCATCGGTTTTGCCATCATCGGGCTGCCCTCACCCGTGGTCTTCGGCGCGCTGGCCGCCGCGGCCGGGTTCATCCCCGCGGTGGGCACCGCGACCGTGCTGGTGCCGGCCATCCTGTACCTGATGGTCGTCGGCCGCTGGGGCGCTGCCATCTTCCTCATGGTCTGGAGCGGGCTGCTGGCCCTGGGCGAGCAGCTGATCCGACCCATGTTGACCTCGCGCCACGCCGAGGTATCGGCGCTCGCGGTGTTCATCGGCGCCATCGGCGGCGTCAGCGCCTTTGGCTTCATCGGCTTCGTGGTCGGGCCGGTGATCATCAGCCTGGTGGTGGAACTGGTCCGGTCGGCGAGCAGCGACGTCCCACCGCACCGGTCCTGAGCCGCGCGGCGGTATAGAATGCGCGTCCCATGGATTTGTCGCCCATTCTGGATTCGCTGAACGACGCGCAACGCGAGGCCGTCACCGCGCCCGTGGGCCCGGTGCTGGTGCTGGCCGGAGCCGGCAGCGGCAAGACACGCGTCCTCATCCACCGGCTCGCCTGGCTGTGCCAGGTCGAGGGAGTCTCGCCGCACAGCATCCTGGCGGTGACGTTCACCAACAAGGCCGCCGGCGAGATGCGCGGGCGCATCGAAAGCTTGCTCGGGTACTCGGCCCAGGGCCTGTGGATCGGCACGTTCCACGGCATCGCGCACCGGCTGCTGCGGCTGCATTGGCGCGAAGCGGGCCTGGTCCAGGGCTTTCAGATCCTGGACTCCGAGGATCAGCTGCGCCTGATCAAGAAACTCATCAAGGCGCAGGGTCTGGATGAGAACCGCTGGATACCCCGCGAGGTGCAGGGGTTCATCAATTCGAACAAGGACGAGGGCCACCGGCCCAAGCACCTCAAGGACGGCAACGACCCGACCCGCCGCCAGCTGATCCGCCTGTATGCCGACTACGAGGAAGCCTGTGCCCGCGCCGGTGTGCTGGACTTCGCGGAGCTGCTGCTGCGCGCCTTTGAGCTGTGGCGTGATACCCCGGCGCTGCTGGATCACTACCGGAACCGCTTCCGGCACGTGCTGATCGATGAGTTCCAGGACACCAATGCCATCCAGTACGCGTGGATGAAGCTCTTGGCGGGCAGCGTGGTGCAGCCGTTCGCGGTGGGCGATGACGATCAGTCCATCTATCGCTGGCGCGGCGCGCGGGTCGAGAACCTGCATCAGTTCCGCCGCGACTTTCCGCATGCGAAGCTGTTCCGGCTGGAACAGAACTACCGCTCCACCGGCACCATCCTCAACGGTGCCAATGCGCTGATCGCGCACAACTCCGGGCGGCTGGGCAAGACGCTGTGGACCGACGGCAGCCGCGGCGATCCAATTCACGTCTACTCGGCGTTCAACGAACGCGACGAAGCGGAATTCGTCCTGCAGCGTATCCGCGACTGGACGCAGCGCGGAGGCCAGCGCAGTCAGGTGGCCATCCTCTACCGCTCGAACGCTCAGTCGCGCGTGTTTGAAGAAGTGTTTCTATCCGCGCGCATTCCCTACAAGGTCTACGGCGGACTGCGGTTCTTCGAACGCGCCGAAATCAAGGACGCCCTCGCGTATCTGCGCCTGATATCGAACCGACGTGACGATGCCTCGTTTGAAAGAATCGTGAACCTGCCGACCCGCGGCATCGGCGCGAAGAGCCTGGATATCATCCGCGAGGCCGCCAAAGGCTCGGGGCAGTCGCTGTGGGATGCCGCGGGCGCCTGCATCGGCGCTGCGCTGGGCCCGAAGGCCGCCACCGCCGTGCATGGCTTCATGCAGCTGATCGAGCGGCTGGAGCGGGAAATCCAGGGTCTGGTGTTGCACGAGCAGGTGGATCACGTCATCAATCACAGCGGCCTGATCGACCACCATCGACGTGAGAAGGCCGATCGCGGCGAAGCGCGCGTGGAGAACCTCGAGGAACTCGTGAGCGCCGCGCGCGGCTTCACCGGTGAAGGCAGCGAGGATCTGCCGCCGCTGGCGGCCTTCCTCGCGCATGCCGTGCTGGAGTCCGGCGAGGGCCAGGCGGACGCCTGGGAGGACTGTGTCCAGATGATGACGCTGCACACCGCGAAAGGTCTCGAATTCCCGGTGGTCTTTCTGGCCGGAATGGAGGATGGACTGTTCCCCCACCAACGCTCGCTCAATGACATCGACGGCCTGGAGGAGGAGCGCCGGCTGGCCTATGTCGGCATGACCCGCGCCATGCAGCAGCTGTACCTCACCTATGCGGAGCAACGCCGCCTGCACGGCATGGACAGCTACGGCGCCCCGTCGCGGTTCATCAAGGAAATCCCCGGCGACCTCATCGAGGAAGTCCGCGCGCGGGTACCGGTCGCGCGGCCCGTGATCGGCACCCGGTTCAGCGACGGCGGCATTGGCCGCGGCGGCTCGCTGCGTGAGCCGCTCGGCAATGGTCAACGCGGCATGGGCCTCGGCGCGCGCGTGCGCCACGGCAAGTTCGGTGAGGGCGTCATTCTCAATCTCGAAGGCAACGGTGCCCACGCCCGCGTGCAGGTTAATTTTGAGCAGCAGGGTACCAAGTGGCTTATGCTGCAATACGCAAACCTCGAACCTGTTTGACATAAATTCGCCATGAAAATCGTCATCCTGGGGGCGGGGCAGGTCGGCAGAACGGTCGCCTACCAGCTGTCCCGCGAAGAGGCCAACGAGGTCACCGTGGTGGATGTCAACGAGGACATCCTGCGGGATCTGCAGGATCGCATCGACATCCGCACGGTCGCCGGCAACGGCGCCTATCCATCGGTGCTCGAGGCCGCCGGCGCCGCCGAGGCGGACATCCTCATCGCGCTCACCAACAGCGATGAGGTGAACATCCTGGCCTGCGAGGTGGCCGACACGCTGTTCCGCACGCCCACCAAGATCGCCCGCATCCGCTCCGCTGAATATACGGCAAGGCCGGAACTGTTCAGTGACGACGCGCTGGCGGTGGATTTCTTCATCAGTCCCGAGCGTCTGGTCACCGAGTACATCGAACGCCTGGTCAATTTCCCGGGCACGCTGCAGGTGCTGGATTTCGCGGACGGCAAGGTGCGCCTGGTCGGCGTGCGCGCCCACAAGGACGGGAAGCTCGTGGGCCAGCGCCTGCGCGAACTGCGCGAACACATCCCGAAGACCGAAGCGCGGGTGGTCGCCATCTACCGCAAGAGCGGCGCCGTGAAGCCCGAGGGCGAGACCGTCATCGAGGACGGCGACGAAGTGTTCTTCCTCGCCGGGCGCGACTACATCCGGCGCGTCATGACGGAGATGCGCAAGGACGAAAGCCCGGTGCGCCGCATCGTGATCGCCGGCGGCGGCAATATCGGACTGCGCCTGGCGCGCGCGCTGGAGAAGACCGGGCAGGTAAAGCTGATCGAGCGCGACGCGCAGCGCGCGCGGCGGGTCGCGGAGCTGCTCGAAAACACCATCGTGCTGCATGGTGACGCGGCCGATGAGGAGCTGCTGATCGAGGAGAATATCGACAGCACCGATGTATTCGCGGCCCTGACCAACTCCGAGGAGGCGAACATCCTCTCCGCGATGCTCGCCAAGCGGCTCGGCGCGCGCAAGGTCATGGCGCTCATCAACAAGCCCTCCTACGCGGACCTGATTGAAAGCGGCAGCATCGACATCGCGATCTCACCGCAGACCATCACGATCGGCTCGCTGCTCGAGCACGTGCGGCGTGGTGATGTGGTGAAGGTGCACTCGCTGCGCCGCGGCTCGGCCGAAGCGCTCGAGGCCATCGTGCACGGCACCGAGGCAACATCCCACGTCGTCGGACGACGCGTGGAGGAACTGAAGCTGCCCGAGGGCGCTTCCATCGGTGCCATCGTGCGCGGCGATGAGGTCATCATGTGCCACCACGACACGCTGGTGCAGGCCGACGACCACGTCATCCTGTTCCTCTCCGACCGGCGTCACGTCGACGCCATCGAGCGCCTGTTTTCCGGACCGGGGTCGCGATGATCCGGGCCCCTGGGCATCCTGCGGGGCCGTAGGCGAGTGCTCGGCGTAATCAATGTCCTGGGGCTGATCCTCACCGCCTTCGGCGCCACGTTTGCGCTGCCTTTGGTGACGGCGCTGATCGCCAACGATGGCACCGCCGCCACGTTCCTGGCGAGCGGGCTTGCCACCGCCGGCGTCGGCTACGGGATTGCGGCCGCCACGAAACGTCACGCCCGGGAGCTCAAGCCCCGCGACGGCTTCCTGCTGGTGACGCTGGGCTGGGCGCTGATGTCCGCCGCCGCGACCATCCCGCTGCTGCTGCTGATTCCGCGCCTGACCTTCACCCAGGCCTACTTCGAGAGCATGTCGGGCCTGACCACCACCGGCGCGACCATGCTTACGGGCCTGGATCACCTCGCCCCCGCGATCAACCTGTGGCGGTGCACCCTGCACTGGTTCGGCGGCCTGGGGATCATCGTGCTCGCCGTGGCGGTGCTGCCGCTGCTGGGTGTCGGGGGCATGCAGCTGTACAAAGCCGAAACGCCCGGTCCGATGAAGGATACCAAGATCACCCCGCGCATCACCGGCACCGCGAAGTCACTGTGGCTGGTGTACTGCGCCATCACCGCGGTCGGCATCCTCGCCTTGAAGCTCGCCGGGATGTCCTGGCTGGATGCGGTGTGCCACTGCTTCTCGGCCGTCGGCCTCGGCGCCTTCTCCACCCACGACGCCAACATCGCGTACTTCAACTCCCCGGCCATCGAGCTGACGCTGTGCGCATTGATCATCGTCGCCTCGCTGAGCTTCTCGCGGCACTTCCTCGCGCTGCGGCAACTGTCCCTGGCGCCGTACACCCGCGACCCGGAGGCGCGCGCCGTCCTGCTGGTGCTGACGGTGAGCGTACTGGGCATCGCCATGCTGCTGGAAATCCATCACACCTACCCGACGTTCGGCCTGGGGCTGCGCTATGCGCTGTTCAACGTCGTCTCGATCGCCACGACCTCGGGGCTCGTGTCGCAGGACTATTCCAAGTGGCCGGTGTTCGCGCCCTACTGGATGGTGTTCCTGTCCTGCATCGTCTCCAGCACCGGCTCTGCCGGGGGTGGCATCAAGATGTTCCGCACGCTGCTGCTCGCCCGCCAGGCGGGACGGGAGTTGAAACTGCTGGTACACCCGAGCGCCGTGGCCCCGGTGCGCATCGGCGGCCGGGCCGTGCCGGATCGGGTCTGCAACTCCGTGCTCGCCTTCATCTTTCTGTATTTCATGACGGCGACGGCGCTGATCTTCGCGCTGCTGCTGTCGGGCCTGGACTTTCAAACGGCAATGGGCGCGATACTGGCGTCATTGAACAATACCGGTGCCGGACTCGGGCGGGTGGGCCCCGGGCATACTTACCAGTCCCTGACAGACTTCCAGGCCTGGGTCTGCACGGCCGCCATGTTGCTGGGCCGACTCGAGATTTTCAGCGTCCTGGTGCTGTTCACGCAGACCTTCTGGCGTAAGTAACGATAAGCTGCAGCTTCATGAGTGTCCCTACGCGCGAAATCCTGGTCGGTTCGGACCAGTTTGAAGTGGTCACGCAGGACGTGCTGCTGCGCGCGCGCCTCAACTGCGCCATCGCGGTTTGCGTGTTTGATACGGTCGATGAGGCCGGAGCGCTGCTGCATCTGCGCTGTGTGGCACGGCAGGGGAGCAATCCCGAAGCCACGGACACCACCCTCGCGACGGAGCTGCTGCTCCTGGATCGCTGCGTGGAGTCGCTGCGGGCCGCGGCGCCGCAGGCCCGGGCGTTGAAGGCCCGGATCGTGGTCCACATACCTCTGCACAGCAGCGCGCGCGCCGCCTGCGACAGCATGCTGACGCTGGTCGGTCACTTCATGCAGGACATCGGCGCGGACCTTGCGCCGGTGGATCTCGGCACGGATCAGGTACGCGAGGTCGTGTTCAGGCCCTGTATGGGCTCGCTGCAGGTACGTTGACGTCTAATGCTGCGGTGCAGCTCGAAGGACGCGAGCATCTGGGCGCCTGCTTTCAATCTGCTGCCGCGACAGCCTCGGCCAATGCGCCGATCGGCGCTAGATTCCGGACGAGCTCTTCCGCAAAACCGTGCCGGCGCCGAAGGTACTTCGGATCGTTGTACGCCACCCACATGTGCCCGTCAGCGTCCTCGAACGCGAGGATCTTGAGCGGCAGATCGATTGCCGCCGTGGGCGTGGCCGCCATCACCGGCGTACCGGCAACGGGGTTGCCAAGGATGACCAGGCACGTGGGTTTGAGCGTGAGGTTTGATCGGGCGGCATCCCCGCTGAAATCAATCTGCGCGAAAACGGTTATCCCGCGTGACTTTGCGATGGCAACCGTCCGCGCCAGAATGTCCGCGGGGGCGTGCCGGGTCGGTAGCACGATGAGCCCGTCGATCGGAGAAACACCACTCATAAGCCGTTACCTCATCATGCCGCGAGCCGTCGAGATCGCAAACCTGATCCGTGAATCAACTGCATTGAGATCGTAACCGGAGGCTGAGATCGTTCAGGCGGCGCCACGCCGTCCAACACGGTGCTGGTTGATCTGGTCACGCAGCGTGCGCGTCGCCGTGCGCGCGGCCTCGAGCCAGGTTTCATCACTCGCCGCGTAGAGAATGGCGCGCGATGAACTCACCATGAGTCCATCACCGGCCGCCGTCTGGCCGTTGCGTACCGCGGCCGCCACATCGCCACCCTGGGCGCCGACTCCCGGGACCAGGAAGGGCATGTCGCCCGTGAGGGCGCGCACCTGCGCCAGTTCCTGCGGATAGGTGGCGCCGACGACCAGGGCGCAATTGCCCCGCGAGTTCCAGCGCTCTGCGGCCAGCTGCGCCACGACTTCGTAGAGTTTGCGCCCCCCGACCTGCAGGTCCTGCAGATCCCGGGCGCCGGGATTGGAGGTCCGGCACAGAACGATGACACCCCGGTCCTCGTACGCCAGGAATGGCTCCAGGGAATCGGTTCCCAGATAGGGATTCACCGTCACTGCGTCAGCGCCGTAGCGCTCGAAGGCCTCGATGGCGTAGCGCTGGGCGGTGTTGCCCATGTCGCCACGCTTAGCGTCCAGAATGACCGGAATTCCCGGGTGGTGCTGATGGATGTACTCGATGGTGCGCTCGAGCTGATCCTCGGCGTCGTATGCCGCGTAATGCGCGAACTGCGGCTTGTAGGCACAGACCAGGTCCGCGGTCGCATCGATGATGGCGCGGTTGAACTGGAATATCGGGGACGCCTGACCGGAGAGGCTGGCCGGAAACTTTTCCAGTTCCGGGTCCAGGCCCACGCACACGAGCGAATCGCTGCGCGTCCAGGCGTTCTTGAGCTGCTCCAGGAATGTCATTTGAGTGGGCGAATCAGGCGACGCGGCTGGTGTGCTTCTTTAAATACACGAGCAGGATGGAAATTGCAGCAGGCGTGACGCCCGGAATGCGCGCCGCCTGCCCGAGCGTCGCCGGGTGCACTTCGTTCAGGCGCTGGCGCACCTCCGTGGACAGACCCGGGACCAGACCGTAGTCCAGGTCCGCGGGCACCCGCGCCGCTTCGCTGCGCACCTGGCGCGCCACCTCCTGTTGCTGGCGCTCGATGTAGCCCTCGTACTTCGCGGTGACTTCCATCTGCAGGGCGACCAGGGCCGGCAGCCGCGCGTCGGCCTGCGCCCAGTCGGGTGCGCCGGCGAGCTCCGTGAGAGCCGCATACGTCACGCCCGGTCGCCGCAACAGCTCCAGGGCGCTGAGGTCCCGCGACAGCGGCGTGCCGGCCAGCACGCGCTCGGTCCAGGCGCCCGGCACCTGGTCGGGCTTCACCCGGGTGGCGGACAGCCGTGCGAATTCGGCACGCGCCAGCCCGGCGCGCTCATTGAACAGCCGCCAGCGCTCCTCTTCGACCAGGCCCAGCTCCCGGCCGCGGGGCGTGAGGCGCGCATCGGCGTTGTCTTCCCGCAGCAGCAGCCGGTGCTCGGCGCGGCTGGTGAACATGCGGTAGGGCTCGGGGGCCCCGCGGGTGATCAGGTCGTCGACGAGCACCCCGAGATACGCCTCGCCGCGAGTCGGGACCCACGGCGCCTGACCCCGGACCGCCTGGACCGCATTGATCCCGGCGAGCAGGCCCTGGGCCGCCGCCTCCTCGTAGCCGGTGGTGCCATTGATCTGGCCGGCGAAGAACAACCCGCCGATGGCCCGCGTCTGCAGCGACGCCGACAGGTCCCGCGGGTCGAAGAAATCGTATTCGATGGCATAGCCCGGGCGGGTCAGGTGCGCCTGCTCGAAGCCGCGGATGCTGCGCACCAGTTCGACCTGCACATCGAAGGGCAGGCTGGTGGAGATGCCGTTCGGGTACACCTCGTGGGTGTCGAGGCCCTCGGGTTCGACGAAGATCTGGTGTGAGGTCTTGTCCGCGAACCGGACGACCTTGTCCTCCACCGACGGGCAGTACCGCGGACCCACGCCCTCGATGACGCCGGTGAACAGCGGCGAGCGATCGGTCGCCTGACGGATGATGTCGTGTGTCCGCTCATTAGTCGCAGTAATGAAACAATTGACTTGCTGCGGATGCTCACTGGCTCGCCCCAGGAACGAAAACACCGGAACGGGAACGTCTCCGGGCTGAGGCTTGAGCAGCGAGTAGTCGATGGTCCGGCCGTCGATCCGGGGGGGCGTGCCGGTCTTCAGCCGCCCGACCCGCAGGTCGAGGGCCCGCAGCCGCTCGGCCAGGCGATTGGACGGTGGATCCCCGGCGCGCCCTCCCGGGTGCTGGCTCAGACCCACATGGATGCGACCCCCGAGAAAAGTCCCGACGGTCAGGACGACGGCCGGCGCCTCGAACACGATTCCGGACACCGTGACGACGCCGCGGACCTGGCCCGCCTCGATCACCAGGTCGGCCGCCTCCTGCTGGAACAGCGACAGGTTGGGCGTGTTCTCCAGGGTATGCCGGATGAACTGGCGGTAGCGCTGCCGGTCCGCCTGGGCGCGGGTGGCCCGCACCGCTGGCCCCTTGCTGGCATTGAGGGTGCGGAACTGGATGCCCGCGTGGTCGGCGGCGCGCGCCATGATGCCGCCCAGGGCATCGATCTCGCGCACCAGGTGGCCCTTGCCGATCCCCCCGATCGCGGGGTTGCAGCTCATCTGTCCCAGCGTGTCGATGCTGTGGGTCAGCAGCAGGGTACGGGCGCCGCGGCGCGCGGCCGCCAGCGCGGCTTCGGTGCCGGCGTGACCGCCGCCAATGACGACCACTTCATAAGTATGGGAAAATCGCATGGATTGACATCCTCTCTGGTTTTGGGCCAGAGATTCCTACAGCGCTGCATGAATCATCTCATACAGATTCGCCTCGGTGGGTTCCTGGGCCGGCGTCCCTTGAGCGGACGAAGTATCTCCACAGGCTGTCACGCGGTGCCCCCGCGCCAAGATATTGATCGCTGCAATCCGATCGGCGTTTCCACAGTATCCGCATTGGCAACAGCGAAATTGGGCCTGCGTCAGCCGGTTCCGCGCCGCCGTGTACCCACAGACCGGGCACCTCTGGCTGCTGTGATGAGGCGGCACGGCGATCAGCATGCCACCCTTCCAGCCGAGCTTATACTCGAGCTGGCGTCTCTGAACCTTCCTTCTGGCCTTGTGCCAGTTTTTGCCGAATGTGAAGCGACGTGCCATCCGGCGCTGGTGGTACGCTAGCCGCCGCTGATGAGCCTTGAAGCTGTTCAGGGGTTCGAACACCTTGCCATCCGAGAGGGTGGCGAAGCGCACCACGCACTTGGCCGAGTACATGACGGCTGTTGTGGTAGCGCATCCAGCCGAGCTTGGGCAGGTAGATTCGATCATTCGGTTGATCCAGCTTCGTGCCCTGCGGGAATCGGAAGCTGTCGCGGCGTCCCTTTTTCTTGAAGCGAGGGAACGCGGCCCGTTTCTCGAAGAAGTTCCGGTAGGCGCGATCGAGATCCTTCAACGCCTGCTGCAGAACTTGGGAATGCGAGTTCCGGAGCCACACCTCATCCTTGCGCCAAGCGGTCAGTTCCTGGCACAACCCGGCGTAGCCGAGCCGCTTTTCTCCGCGATCGTAGCGCACCTTCTGCAAGGCCAGCGCTCGGTTGTAGACGTGCCGGCGGAACCCCGCGAATCGG
>Ga0302314_10006961_pt1 | contig 20392 bp, 23 predicted proteins | sample III_Palsa_N2_3_FD_200533 | JGI IMG/M metagenome (GOLD analysis project Ga0302314, IMG submission 200533) | Peat permafrost microbial communities from Stordalen Mire near Abisko, Sweden - III_Palsa_N2_3 | ecosystem: Environmental > Terrestrial > Soil > Palsa > Peat permafrost | place: Sweden... | reverse complement strand
ATGTGGTTGCTGATCCGCCATAGGGTCTTCATAAATGAACGACCGTGCCCGATGAAGAACCAGATCGAAGCTACGGAAGCCTTGCCTCCTAAGCGAAAACACCTTCGTCGATCTGATACAGCATCTCCTCAACCTTGCGGCCGCCCGAGTCCGTTCGCAGCATTTCAAGAGCCGTCTTGCCTTGAAAGCGGTCGATTGGGAAGGTAAGCCACTCGCGGCCGTCCTGTGGGTCGCCGAATACTTTTACAGCCAAGCCATAAATAAGTGCAACTCGCGCAAGGCGGTCGGATTCGTCCGGGCTCAGAGGTTCCTGACGCTGCCTGCGATGCTTAAGCGTGCGCGCAGGAATGACCACTTCGAGCAGTTCCTTAACGGAGATGCCGGAATGCGAGGCGAATTCTTCGAGCGCGGAAAGAGGTACACCACGATTGGCGATCGCGGCAGCCGCAGCTGCTGCCGCTGCGGCTGCTGCTGCCGCTACTGCTGCTGCTGCACCTGCCATAGTGACATTATTCCACAGATTCAGCGGCAACTTGACCCCGGATTCATCACTTCGGGCCGTTTTACTGGTGGGACATCCTCCTGCTCCGCCGCCGTCCATTAATTCGCCTGAGTCACAATCCGTGCGCCGTAGTCCTTGACCGTCCGGGTCATGAAGGAGTGTCGGCCGGGCGTGAGATCCGAGGGCTGAACGTGATCAGGCAGCGGTTGCGGGCGCGCCCAGCCGCCCACCTTCCCCGCTGAGATCGGCATATTCGCTGATGCGCCAGAATGTTTTCATGAGGATCGAGCTCGCCGGGAGCCCACTATGCGAAATAGCCCTCGTCGATCTGGATCAGCGCGTTCGTGACCGCCTGTTCTCCAGCCTCGGTCCTCAGCATGGAGAGCGCGGTTCGTCCATCAAAGCGCCGCTTTGTCCCCAGCAGCCATTTGCGCCCGCCCTCCCGATCGCCATAAACCTTCACTGCAAGCTCACACATCTTGGCCACGCGCATCAGCCGGTCGGATTCGTCCAGGCTGAGTGGCTCCTGACGCTGGCGGCGGTGCTTCAGGGTCCGAGCGGGAATGACAATTTCAAGAAGGTCCTTGACGGCAATCCCGGAGTAGGCTGAAAACTTTTCGAGCATCGTGATGGGAATGCCACGCTCGATCTCTCGCCAATCGAACGCGAAGGCCGGAGATGAAACGAGTTGAACTGCAGCGCCTTGGCTCATAAAGACATTATGCCACACTTCTCGCGGCAAATTGCCCCAATTTCCTTCAAGAGCCGTCGGTGCTGACCCATTCCGGGCCTCCGGTGAAGACGATCGGGAGTCTCGTGGCCTCCTAAGTCGGAAAATCCAGAACTGGGGCACCCAAATTCGCTGGACTCGTTCAGCTGAGCAATGGCCTACGGAAAAACTATCAGCTGTAAGCTGTTCACTGTCAGCTGCTGTCACGGCTCAGCCGCCATCCAATAATTCGCCCGCGCCACAATCCGCGCCCCATAATCCTGCGCCGTGCGCACGCGGATGGTGTGCAGCCCCGGCGTCGGGTCCGATGGGCTGAACGTGATGAGATATCGATTGCGCGCGTGCCTCGCCGCGTCCACAATGCGCTGCTCAAAGCGCTTGTCGCCGGTGAAGGTCTCGTACTCGCCGCCGCTCATGTGCGCCACTTCTTTGGCCACGTTTTTCTTGAACGCCTGCACAGCCATCACCACCGCGGAAACCATGCTCATGGTGCGGTCGTCGCCTGAGTCCTTCATGTCATGCAGCAGCTCGGCGCGCGCCGGCGAAAACGACACGCTGATCACCAGCACATCGCTCTGGCCGATCTTGCGGATCAGTTGCTCGGCCTTGGTGTGTTTGCTGCCGTGATCGCGCACCTCGGAGATGAGCAGCAGCACGCGCCGGTACTCCTTGGGCTCGCTGGCCAGCAGATCGACGGCATAGCTGATCGTGTCGAGAATGGCCGAGCCTCCATTTCCAGGCTCTAGCCGCTTGAGCGAGTCGTCGATCTCGTCGGACGAGTGCGTGAAGTCATGAATGAGGTGCGGCTTGGAGTCGAACCCGACCAGCGCCGCCTGCCCGCGGCCGTCGGACAGAAACAGATCGAGCAGCGGCCCCAGCTTGGCCAGCTTGTCAAACTCGAGCACGCTGGCGCCGCCCTCTTCGACTGCGACGACCAGCGAAACCGGCGCCGTATCCATCTCCTCCTGCACGCGAATCTTCTGCGGAACGCCGTTGTCTTCCAGGATGAAGTCGTCCGGCTTGAGTCCGTACAGGATATCGCCGTCGCGTTTCTCCACCAGCGTCGGCACCAGCACTTCCTTCGTAGTGACGCGCAGGGTGGGCTGATCGGAATGCGCGGAGGGCAGAGGCTGAGGCGGCTCGGCCGGCGGCAGTTGCTGCGCGGGCGCGGAGACGGCAAGAATCGCCGCAGCTGAGACGCTGACAAGTAAGAATGAGCGGAATTTCATGCGCGAGGGAACCTCGGGGCTTGCCGAATTCCATCGTATCGCGCACCCCCTCTGGAGAATTCTCTCGGAGAAGCACGAAGTGTCAGGGCACGACTTCAGTCGTGCCGAAAACGCTAAAAAAAGGCGGGCTTCAGCCCCTGAGGGATCTTTCAAATGCCAATTCCCGCGATCCCTTCCGCAATGTGTCACGCCCGCTTGCGCGCTTCACGATCCACTTCCTCGGTCCACGCCAGGAAGCCGAGCAGCTCCCAGCGCGAGGTCCACACAAAGCTGAGCACATCGCGCGCGGTCAGAGTCTCGGCCTTGCGCCCGGAGTAGGTCTCGACGCGCCAGCGCAGGTACTCGCTGCGCCATGGAGTCAGCCGGTGACCGCGCGTTGCATTCCACAGGAAGCGGAGCGGAGCGAACAAGACGCACCCCTTTTCAGCTTGGAAACCTCTGATTAAGTCGAGGTCTTGAAAGGGCACGACTTCAGTCGTGCCATCAATGCCACAGAATCGACAGGGCTTTAGCCCCTGAGGGACGCCCTCCTCGAAGAGGAACCTTGTTCAGAGACTCCCTTGAGTATAAATGCGAGGTGCCCCATGCCGAGGACCACGTCAGCCTTGCAGCTTGCTGAACAGGCTCTGCGTGGACGAACCCAGTTGCGCGATCACGTCTTCGAGAGCCGTCCCCTGCGTCTCGGACAGCGAGAGCTGCGTGGAGATGGTGGGCAGATCGGCCTGCATCAGGTTGGTCTGCGCTGTGGTCAGCTGCGTCTGCTCGCTGGTCACCGCGTCCGATGCCGCGGACAGGCGCGTGATGGAGTTGTCCACCACCACGCGCTGCTGCGAGACATAGTTCAGTGCGGTATTGAGCGAGGCCAGGTCGGTGACCGCCTGGTTGGTGTGCGTTCCGCTGGCAAAATCGGCCACCAGGCTGTTGAGCGCGCCAAACACACTGTTGGATCCGGTCCCCTGAAAGATCTGGTTGCCGGGCACATTGAGCTGAATCGACTGCCCGTTGGGCGTCTGAAGATAATTCACGTCGTTGTCGCCGTTGTAGGTAGTCACGGCCGGCGAGGCGGTCGTCGACGTCGTGAACGGCGCCGTGGACGTCTGCCCGCCGCCGAAGATGTACTGGCCCTGGTAGCTGGTATTGGCCAGCGAGGTGACCTCGTCGCGGATGCCCGCGATCTGGTTGGAGATGGAGATGAGATCGCTGGCGTTGAGGGTGCCGTTGTTGGCGCCCGTGGCCAGCGAAATGGCCTGGGTGAGCTGCGTCACCACGCTGCCCAGGGCTGAATCTGCCACCTGCAGCTGCCCCTGCACCAGGCTGGACGATTCTGTGAACGAGTCATCCTGCTGAATCTGGTTGAGCAGCAGCACGTTCTCGCCCGAGGCGATCGGATCCTGACTGAGCGAGTTGACGCGAACCCCGCTCGACAACTCAGCCGTCAACTGCTGCTCGCTGGCCTGGGTCAGGTCCAGCGAGTTCACCAGGTTGCTTACAAAGTAGGGATCCACACGCATCGTCTTGGTCCGCCTTCCACGCAGGTTCTCCCGCAGCAATCGGCGCGCGCATGCGCCGGCGCCGCTGCGGCCGGGGCCGCATCAGGAGACCGTCGCCTGTTCCCCCAGGTTGAGCACAGACGCCATCACGGTGTTCAGCATGGTGAATACCTGCGAAGCCGCCTGGTAGCTGCGCTCGAGCGTGGACATCGACGAGGCCTCATCGTTGAGATTCACCCCCGAAAGCGCATCGCTCTGGCTCTGCAGCTGGGTCACCGACGCGTTCTGCGCCGTATTCTCGGTCTGCACATTCGAGACCGTGGAACCCAGCCCGGTGACAAAACTCGAATAGTAGTCGGTGGGCGACTGGCCACTCACGATGCTCTGGTTGCCCAGGTTGGCCAGAGCCAGTGCATTGGAGTTATCCCCCGTTCCCTTGCCCAGCCCGGCCGCGGCGATATGGTTGGGGTTCGTCATCACCACGCTCATGGCCGCGGCGCTGCCCGCCACCTGAGCCGGCTGCGAGAAGATGTTGCCGGCGTTGCCGTTGTCGCCAGCCATATCTGTGCCCGCGTTGTTGAGCATATTCACCTGCGTGGAGACGCTGTAGGCCAGCTGATCGAGCGAGGCCAGCGCGCTCGGAATATCCTGGTCGCGCGCCGTCAGGTAGCCGCCCAGCTCGCCGCCGCCCGAAGTCAGCTGCGCGGTCACGTCCGTGTTGCCAAGGAAAAAGTGGGTCACGCCGCCCACCGAGCCGGTGGTCATGGGAAAGCTCGACCCCTCTGAAACCAGCAGCTGTCCCGACGTGGTGGTGACCGAGAGTCCGTTATTCTCGGTCGTGACCTGATTGATCCCGACGAGTTGAGATAGCTGGCTCAGATCCTGCTGGCGCTGGTCTTCGAGCGTACCCGCGTCGGCGTTGGGCGAGGTGGACTGGATCTGCTGGTTGAGCTGCGCAATGGAGGACGTGAGCGCGTTGACCTGGCTGCTCACGCCCGATGCCTCCTGATCGAGAGCCGCCTGCTGCTGGTTCGCGCTGGCGGCTGCGTTCGATACATCGCCGGCCAGCGTCGCAGCCGTCGACAGCACCTGCTGGCGCAGCGCGTTATCGGTAGGATTGGCCTCAAGCGACGCGAACGAGGCGAAGAATTTGGTGATGTCGCTGCCGATGTCTCCCGCGGTCGAGGCCCCAGCGCCCGAGTCCGGCGGAAATAGAGCCTGGAGCGTGTCGAGGGCGGTCAGGCGCGATCCAGAGGCAGTGGCCAGCTGCTGCTGCTGCACGAGCCGCTCCTCCAGCACCCGGTCCCGCACGGACGTTGCACCGGTCTCCTGCACCCCGTCGCCAAGAAATTGGCCGTTCACCTCGATCGAGCTGCTGGCCTGCCAATCGGGCGTCTCGCGCGTGTAGCCGGGCGTATTGGCGTTGGCCACGTTATTGGCCACCACGTTCAGGCCCGACTGTTCCGCGTCGAGGGCCTGCGCGATCAAGGCGAAAGCGGAGTTAATTGTTCCCATGGGCGTTCCCCTTGCCTGCCCAGCCGTTCCCCTGCATGTCGCCATACTCCAGTCGTCCGCGGCGCAGGTCGCGCAGCCGATGGATGACCGCCAGGTTGGCGCGCGTCACGCCCAGCACCCTGGCAAAAACCGCCACCTCCCGCTGCGCCTCCCTCGCCTGCCGCGCAAAATCCGCGCGCTCCGGCGAATTGCCCGGCGGCAGCTCCCGGTTGAGCGTCTGGCAGCTCAGCGCCAGCTCCTCCAGGCGGTCGGCATCGAGCGCGGCCAGCGCCCGCGATGCTTCCACGACATACTCCCTCAGCTCCAGATGCAATGCCTGTCTGGCGGGCTCCCGCATAAACCGTCCTCCTTTCGTCCGGCCGCTGGGTCGGCTCGACTTACACTGAAGTTCGTGGCTCCGCCGTAGCGCGTCCGCGCCCTGGCGCCGGGCTGCGGTGCAATCGCGCTTAGCCTCGCAAAGGCCGGCGATCCGGCTACTGATTGCCGCCCAGCATCGCGCCCACCAGCCGCGATGCCACCGCCGAAGCCGGCACATTGTAGGTGCCTGCCGCCAATGCAGCCTGGATGCTGGCCACCTTGTCCAGGCGCACGTCCGGCTCTGCCGAAGCCTGCGAGACCTGGCTCCCGGCGCTGCTGAACGTGGCCCGGTCGCTGCCGGCCGCATTCGCCCCGGACGTGGCTGTGGAAGTGTTCCGCTGCGGAGCGGCGCCGGGAGGCGTAACCCCCAGAAGCGTCTTCAACCCTTCAAGACTGTTGCGAATATCCATATCTCCTGCTCCCTCTTTTACCGGCCTGTTCTACCGTTTGGACCTGCCGTTTGGACCTGCCGTTTGGATCGACCGTTCGGATCTGGCGTTCGATGCCCGACTGCCCTGGAATCTGCCGCCTCGCCACCTTCTTGCCCGGCGGCTTCACCGGCGGCTGCTGCACGTTCCCTGCTACTCCCTGTCCTGCTTATCGGCATGGCTGCTAATGACGTGAGTCATCTGGAGACTCTCATCACAGTATCGCCGTGCATCGTTCAGGTGACTCCGGGCACCGTTCCTCGATTACCGGAAGCCCTGCGGTTGCCGGGAGAGGAAAGATCTTTCACGATGCTGCTGGCGATTCCAAACCCGCCCTGCTCGCTCAACGCCCGGCCCAATGCCTCGGAAGCAAACTCCCCCAGCGCCCCGCCCGAGCCTTGTGCGTCGTCCTCGCCGGTCAGCGATGAGCTCTCCGTCATCGGCTTCAGAAGCTCCTTCATCATCTGCGCCTCAAACTCGTGCGCGGCCCGCACCAGGCGCGGCTCCGGCGCGCCGGACGCGGCTTTCGCGCCTGCCGCCGCTGCCGCCGTTATCGATGCCGCCAGTCCCATTCAGGCCTCTCCTCAAAGAAAACTTACAAAACACAGCACCCGCTCCCGACCGAACTTGCGTCACACGGCCAAGAACCCCTACAGCACCTCAAGGTCGGCCTCCAGAGCTCCGGCCTCCTTCATCGCCTGCAGGATCGAGATCACATCCCGCGCGCCTGCCCCGGTACGTTGCAATTCCTGGACCAGATCCTCGACCGTCGCTCCCGGCTTGAGATCGATGCGGTTCACCGGCTTGTCCTCGACCTGCACGGAGGTCTGCTGCACCACCTGCGTGGTCCCGCCCGCTCCCGGATTGGGCTGCGAGACCAGGTTCTCCGTCATCACGTTCACCGACAGGCCGCCATGCAGGATCGACACCGGCTGCAGCCGCACCGTGCCGCCAATCACGACGGTCCCGGTCCGTTCGTTCACCACCACACGCGCCCGCGGATAGACCTCCACCTCGACTGCCTCCACCTGGTCGAGCAATGCGGCGATGTCCTCGCCCGCCTCGGGAACAATCTCCACCCGCCGGCTGTCGACCGCATGTGCGCGTGGCGAGCCCAGCGCCTTGTCGATGGCCCCCGCCATGCGCTCGGCGGTATGGAAGTCGGCGTCGTTCAGCACAATGCCCACCGTGCGCATCTGTTTCAGGTCGAACGGCACCGGCCGCTCCACCAGCGCCCCGCCCGGCACCCGCGCCGTGGTGGGATGGTTGAGCTGGCGGGTATTGCCGCCGGCCGAGGCGGTGTAGCCGCCCAGCACCAGCGCTCCCTGGGCCTGGGCGTAGATCTGCCCGTCCGGCCCGTAAAGCGGCATCAGCAGCAGGATGCCCCCTTCGAGCGACCGCGCATCGCCGGCCGAGGAGACCGTGATGTCCATCTTGTAACCCGGCCGCGTGAATGGCGGCAACGTGGCCACCACAAACACGCCTGCCATGTTTTTGACCTGCATGTTGCTTGCCGAGTTGGACCCGGTCTGCGGCACCGCGATGCCCATCCGCTCCAGAGCGGAAATCAGCGTCTGCGCCGGAAACACCGTCTGCGAGCTGTCGCCGGTCCCTTTGAGGCCCACCACCAGGCCATAGCCCACCAGCTGGTTGTCGCGAATCCCCTCGATGGTGGCCACATCCTTGACGCGCGCCAGACGGGATGGCGTCTCCCCACGTGCGAGCAGCGCGCCCAAGGCCAGGATCGCGCCCCAGGCAAGCCATCTCCCGAGCGCAGCGTTCCGCAGCCGCTTTCCGGCTTCCCCGCTCCGCTCCTGCCTCATTACCAGCGTCAATCCCACGGCAGCCTCACTCTTCAACGAAGTCCTGATCCAACGAGTCCCACAGTCCCTGGTCCCTCAGTCCCTCAGTCCCTCGTCCCGATCCCTGTTCCCGTTCCCTGATCCCTGTTCCCTGCCTTCAAAACACCAGCAACTTTTCCAGGAACCGCACCACCGGGTTCGACCGGTAGGTCGAGTCGTTCACAATCCCCTTGCCCGTCACCTCGAGTTCGAGGTCGGTCATGGCGGTCGACTGAACCTCGTTCTGCGCGCTTACATCCTCCGGGCGTACCAGTCCACGCAGCTTGATCAGCTGCGTCTGCTGCGAAAACGTGAGCTGACGGGTGGCCTGCACCACCAGCATGCCGTTGGGCAGCACGTCCACCACCTCGCCGCCAAACGTGGTCGCAAGACTCGAATTCGTGGTGCTCTGGCCCTGCGCCGCGAGGCCCGAGGAAGCCGTCATGCCCAGCAGGTTCTGCAGGCTGTTGGAAGCCTTGACCTTGCTGAACAGCGCCGTGATCGACGAGCTGGCATTCGACGCCCGCGAGTTCTTTACCTGCCCGTCGGTCGAGGCCGCCAGGCTCTCCGACACCACAATCGACACCACGTCGTGCAGCCGCGCCGCCTTGGCGTCGGTGCCCAGACGCACCAGCCGGCCCTCCGGGCTCCAGATCGACCCCGGCGTCCGCACCTCGGCCGCCTGCTGCGCCCTGACCCGCTCCACGTAGGCGCGCAAAGCGGCCTCGGGCGGAGTGGCTTTGGCAGACTGGCCCGGCTGCGCAGTCTTCTTCGCCAGACCATGCGCGTAGGAAACCGCCAAAGCCGCTGCCACGCACACGATCGTCATGAAACTGCCTCTTCGCCTCATGGCCGCACCCCACTCGAAAACGGCTGGCCGGCTGGCAGCGGCACGAGGGCGGCGCGGCCCGGCCCCAGCGCCACCACGCGCACCCTGTTGCCACCTGCCTTGAGACGCACTTCAAAAGGCTCTCCCGCAAATGCCGCGCCCAGCGCCACCGCCTCCAGGCGCGCGGTGGCGACGGGAGTATCTTCCTCGACAATCAGCCGTTCTCCGGCGTGGACGACGGGGCGGCGCGGCGCGGCGGGCGGGCCTCCCGGGACGGACGCCGCGAACTGCCCCGAGGCCAGCACCAGCCGCCCAGGGCCGCCGGGGTGAGCCTCATTGCGCACCAGCAGCCAGCGATGGCCGAGCGGCAGGTCGTCAATGGAGCGGACCACCGCGCCGGAAGGGTCTCGATCGACTCCGCGCGTGAGGGTCTGCGAAGAGGCGATGACCGTTGCCTGCGCGACGGGCTCGGCCGGCGTCCTTCTCCCGGCCTGCGCGTGCGTCCGGAGGGACAGAAACATCCCCCCGCACACCAGAATCCCACCGGCGATGGATCGCAAATCTCTCATGTTCCGCTTCACTTTCAATGCGTCATGTTATTGACTTGAGAGTACATATCGTCAGCCGCCTTGATCACCTTGGAGTTTGACTCGTACGCCCGCTGGGCCAGCACCATCTGCACAAACTCGGTCACCACGTCGACGTTGGAGTTCTCCAGGTACCCCTGCTGCAGCGTGCCCAGCCCCTCCGGGCTGCCCGGATTGCCGAGCACCGGGTCGCCGGAACTGAGCGTGGAGGTGAGCAGGTTCGAACCGGTGCTCTCGAGGCCCCCGGGGTTGGGAAAGGTGGCCAGCTGGATCTGTCCCAGCTGCGACGGGTTCTGCTGGCCGGGCAGGGTCGCGTTCACCACGCCGTACTGGGTGATGGTGATCGCCGTGGCGTTGGGCGGGATGGTGATGTTGGGCAGGATCGGGTCCCCGTCCGAAGTCACGATGGTGCCCTGGCTGTTCAACTGAAACTGCCCCGCGCGCGTGTAGGCGATGGTGCCGTCGGGCCGCTGCACCTGAAAGAACCCGTTGCCCTCGATGGCCACGTCGAGCGGGTTCGAGGTCTGGTTCAGCTCCCCCTGGGTCATGATCACCTCGGTGGCCGCGGGCTTGGTGCCGAGGCCGATCTGCAGGCCCGCCGAAACCGTGGACTGGCTCTGCGCCGCGCCGGGCGTGACCAGATTCTGATAGACCATGTCCTGAAACTCCAGGCGCAGCTGGCGGAACCCGGTGGTCGAGGAGTTGGCCAGGTTGTTGGCGATGGTGTCGAGATTCATCTGCTGGGCGCTCATGCCGCTGGCGGCTGTATACAGGGCTCGAATCATGGGGCTCCTTGCGCCAGCGGACAGCAAACAGCTGACAGCCGACAGTCCTTTCTTCCGGCAAACGCCCGGCCGACTTCACCGGTTGCAGTTTCCTTTGCGACCATCCTGGTCGTCCGCTTTCCTGACCCCGAACCTCAAGAACTGTCCGCTGTTTGCTGTCCGCTGGCCGTTCACACCCGCGGCAAATCCTCCGCGGCGGTCTTGTTGAATTCGGTATGAAACACAGTCAGCGCCTTCTGCATCATCTCCGCCTGGCGCTGCATGACGATCAGGTCGAGCGACCCCTGAATCACATCCTGGTTGGCGCTCTCGATGGCGCCCTGATGCAGCGCCGAAGCCCTGGCCAGCGCGGGCGTTGCGCTCTCGGGCGCGACATAGCGGTTGGCGCCCTCCGGCTTCAGCTCCGTCCCCGCCGGAAACGTGAACACGCCGATGGTCGCCACCGCGCCCCCGGCCAAAGAAAGCACGCCGTCGCTGCCGACGGTCACTTCGCCAGGGGGCACCGCAATGGTCTGCCCCGCGGCCGACAGCACCGGCTCGCCCGCCCCCGTCACCAGCCGCCCGTCGCGCGCGCGGTGAAAACCGCCGTCGCGCGTGTAGCGCAGGCCGTTGGCCGTCTGAATCTGAAAGAAGCCCTGCCCTTCGATGGCCAGATCGAGAGCGTTGCCGGTCTGCTGTAGAGCGCCCTGGCCCAGATTGAGGCGGTCGCCGCCGAGCAGGCCATAGTTGTTCACGGTGCGGCCCAGCTGCGAGTCCTCAACGGAGCCAACCAGCGAGCCTGGCCCGTCCGGGCCCAGCAGCACGGAGCGGAAGTACTCCCGCTCCGCCCGGTAGCCGGGCGTCTGCGCGTTGGCCAGGTTGGCGGCGGCCGTGTCGAGCGCCTGCGTTCGCGCTACCAGGCCGGTCATCGCTGCATAGTATCCGCTGTCCATGCGACCTCTCCCGACGTGGGAAACGGATGCAGATGAAGAGCCGGAAACAGGGGAATTGGGTTAGAGCACAATTAGAATTGAGCGGACGAAGGACAAACGGGAAGACCGGAGCCGAGAGCCCAAGGGGAGGGGGCAGGCCGGGAGAGGAAGGCGGGGAGAGAATGCCGGGAGGGGAAGGCCGCGCCGGCTCAGGAGCCGGCCTGCCCGGATGAAGGACAGGCCGTTCCAGGCAGGCGGGCGATTTCCTGACCCCGGAAGCGGGGCCAGCCCTACTGCAGCCCGTCGCAGATGATCGTGACGTCGAAAGATGCATCGTCAAACTTGAAACCGTGCTGCAGGCGGAACTCGGGCGCCTGGACGTGCAGCTTGTAGTCCCGGCCGGTAATGACCGCGGGCACCGACAGGCCGCAGTTGGCGGCCAGCTCCGGCACCTTCCCCTTCCAGCTTCCGGCCAGCATGTTGCAGATCTCGCCGATGGCGTCCTTGACCGTGTCGTCGATCTCGCTGAAATCCATGCCGGTCATGTGCGCCGCGATCTTCATGGCCGCGGACCCGCCCGAGCGAAACACGCATGCGCCGCTCATCACGCCGCCGAATCCCACCACCGCGGTGACCGACTCGGGCTCGACCGTCAGAGGCACCGGGCCGCGCTCGGTGCGCACGCCCAGCATCAGGTGGAATACCTCAATCACGCTCGCATCCAGGTTTCTCGGATCGGAAACCAGATGCACGGATCCACGCAACGACTGCGTCATCGCTCGCTCCATTTCAATCCCTCCGGGGCACGCTGCCTGCGCGCCGGTTCCTGCTCGTACACCGTTCAACCACACGGGCGCTCCTTCCCGGGTCAAGCTGCGTGAACCAGCGGCAGTACCCGTTCCTTCACCTGTTCTGCAGTGAACGGCTTGCGAATATAGCCTTGCGCGCCGGCCTGGATGGCCTGGCGGACATGCTCCTCGCTCGATTCGGTCGTGATCATCACCACCGGCACGCCCGGAGCCAGATTCTGTGCGCGCAGCTGGCGCAGGAACTCGAGCCCGTCCATCGAGGGCATGTTGATGTCGGAGAGAATCAGGTCGATCTGTTTGGCCTTCAGTACTTCCAGTCCCTCAATCCCGCTGCCGGCTTCATGCACCACCATCGGATCGAGACCCGCCTGGCGCAGCGCACGCTCCACGATCTTGCGCATCACCGAAGAATCGTCGACGATCAGGGTTCGAATTTCACTCATGCAGGGCTCCTGTTCTTCTGTGTCTATCGGCGCGCTCACTCGATTCATGAGCATGGCTTTCACCGAGTGGCCGGAAACGGTCGGTCTCCGGCGCGGCTGCGCTGACTTTGCTGTTCCCGGCCCCTGCCATGTGCATCACCGCTTCAGTGCGCGCCCATCGAACAGATCAGGTCCCGCACCCGGGCGGCCTCCGGCAGCGCGGCGGTCCGGGCGCGGCGCCACATGCGCAGCCAGAGGCAGTCGTGAACCCTCACCAGACGCGAGTCGGCCGGACGCGCGCGCTCGACGGCCCGTGCCAGGGTATGGACGGCCGCCGGCTCCGAGGCCGCCTCGATCAGCTCGACGGGAGGAAACGCGGCGCGCAGCAGGCGGGCGTGGGCGGGGCGAAAGGTCGAGCCCTCCACCAGGCCGCTCTCCACGCGCAGGCCGGTCATGCGTTCGATGGCCAGCGCCAGCACCGGGTCCAGCCGGTCCTCGAAACCGAGATAAAGGAGCTTGCCCGCGGCCACGCGCAGCGGCAATGCTCCGAAGGCGTCCACAAACAGCCGCGGCACCAGCGCGGTGAGCGATTCGGCGTCCAGGAACTCGAGTGCCAGCACCGGGCAGCTCCACTGCAGGCCCAGGGCGCGGGTCACCAACTGCTCGCTCACGCCCTGCTGGCACATCAGCCAGTGGCCAAGACGGCCCTCGCCCGCAGCCCTCTGGGCATCCAGCGCCTGACGCAGCTGGCGGGCCGATATCCAGCCCTGCTCCAGCATCACCAGGCCCAGCGGCACGCGATGGCGGTGGCCCTGCCGGGTGCGCCCGCGGCCTTCGAGCTCGCGCGCCACGGCAGCCTGCACCTGGGCCGCGGTGCAGCCCGGCGAGCAGCTCCACCCGCCCTCGAACCGGGGCGCCGAGCGGCTCCGCCACAAATGCAGCCAGCCGGAGCCGCAGGCCGGGTTGGCGCAGGTCTCGAGCAGCGGACGCAGCAGCGCGCGCCGAGGCCTGGATGCCGCCTCCCACCTGGCCGGAACCGATTCGGCCGGATCGGTTCGGTCTGCTGACTCCAAAGCCGGTAAGGACAGCGGCTGAACGGTCTTTCCGCGGCTCAGAACAGGCATCGAATCGTCTCCAGACGCTTCTTCGGCGTGGCCACCTCGGTCACCCGCAGGCCGAAGTTGCCGTTGACCAGCACCACTTCGCCGCGCGCCACGATCTTGTCGCCCACGATCAGGTCCACGGGGTCGGCCACGTGGCGATCGAGCTGAACCACATCGCCGGGCCCCAGGTCGAGAATCTCGCCCAGCAGCAGCTCCCGGCAGCCGAAGCGCAGCGAGGCCTCGAGCTCGATGTCCAGCATCAGCTCCACGCCGGGCGTCAGCGCTGCAGGCCCGTCCGGCGCCTGAGCCTGGCCGTGACCCGGGGCCTGATGCCGGCCCCCGGACTGAGCCGGCGCGGGGGCCGGCGCGGGGGCCGGCGCAGAGGCTTCCGGTTTCGGCGAACGCACCTCGTCGCGCACCAGGAGGGTCCACTCGCGCCCTCCCGACTTCAATTGGAAGGCGCGCGAAACCTTGCTTTCCCCGTCGATGGCCTCGAACTTCTCCACCCGGCACTTCTTGCCCGTCTTGGCCAAAAGGTCGCCGGCCGCGGCGTCGGCCACCTCGCGCAGGAGCTCGCCCCAGCCGGCCTTCTGGTCTACACCTTCCCCCACCAGAGGCGAGTCGAGCACTGTGCCGTCGAGCACTACCGCCAGGCGCCCCTCCGGGTCCCCGGCCAGGGTCGCGGCAAAGCCGAACGAGCCTGCGGAGAGCGGCCTGGGCAGCGACTCGACCAGCTCCGGCTCCCCGGCCAGCGCCTGGGAAAACAGGGCTTCGGCCACCCCCATCCAGCAATCGAGGTAGGTTTTCATTGCGGGGCCACCGGGACCGTGCGCTCCAGGCGGGCTGCCCGGTGGGCGCCCTGGCGGACGGCCTGGGCCTCGGACAGGAGCTGCCCGCCCACCCGCCACTGGGGCATGGTGTTGGCGGGCAGATCGAGACGCAGCACCATCCCCGGCTCAAGATTCTCGAGGTCGCTGGCCGCGACGCGCACCGCGGGCAGCTGCAGCGCGGCGCCGAAACGGATGCGGCGGGCCGAGGCTTCCACGCGCGCCCGGATTTCGCCGGCATGGCGGCGCCGCCGGCCCCAGTCCGAAGTCAGCCGGCGCAGGATGGTATTGGCCACCACCGCTGGGAAGGCCAGGTTGAGCAGGCCCGCCGCATGCGGCATGCGGATCTCGAAGCTCAGGCAGAGTGTCTTTTCGGTGACCGCCATGATGCGCGCCACCTGGGTCTGCATCTGGCGGCGCTCGAAGTTGAAGCTCAGCCCCACCGGCTGCCAGGCCGCGGTCAGCTCCCGGCACACGATCTCGACCACGCTGGCCAGGATGGACTCCTCGATGTCGGTCAGCTCCCTGAGCTTGCCGTCCCTGCCCTCGCCGCCCAGCAGCAGATCGATGATGGGCGGCGCCAGGCCCAGATCGATCTGCAGCACGGAGAGCGCGCCCAGGGGCTCCAGGCGCACCGAGGCCACGTAGCTGATCTCGGGAATGCGGAGCAGAAACTCGTTGAACTGGATCTGCTCGGCCGAAACCAGGTTGACCTGAAAGCGCGATCGGAGCCATGCGGCCAGGTTGTGGGTCAGGTTGCGCGCAAAGAGGTCGTTGAGCATGCTGATGGCGCGCAGCTGCTCGGTCGAGATCTGGCCCGCCGAGGCGAAGTTGTAAGGCACCACGCGAGCCCGCACCTCGGGCCGCGCAGCCTCCGGCACAGAGGAGCGGACGGCCTCAAACAAGGCATCGATCTCGTCCTGTTTGAGCATCTTTTCCATCGGCGTCTACCCTTCCCGTGCCAGATTTCCGCGCCTGCTCCCGCAGCCGGGCGAGATCATGTTCCCTGGTCCCTATTCCCTGGTCCCTATTCCCTAGCCCCAATCTCTAGTCCCTGGTCCCTGCATCTTTCAGCGCCGCGCCCGGTCCGCGGCCCCGCTCGTGGCACGCACCGGCCGCACGCGGTCAAATGCGCCGCGGGCGGCCAGGTCGCGCAGGGCCACGCGCAGATGAACCACCGCGGCCGCATGCACCTGCGACACGCGCGACTCGACCACGCCCAGCGCCAGGCCGATCTCGCGCATGGTCATCTCCTCGTAGTAGTAGAGCGTCATCACCAGCCGCTCGCGGTCCGGCAGCTTGGCGATGGCCTCGGCCAGCCGGTCCTCGAGCTCCCCCTTCAGGCAGCGGAAGAGCGGATCCTCGTCGGGGCGGCCGGGAATATACGCCAGCTCCTCGTCGCCCGAGTCCTCGTTGCGCTCCATGTGCAGCGTGCCGATCTCCAGGCCCTTGAGATCCCCCAGCAGCTGCTGGTAGTCCTCCAGGCTCAACCCCATCTCCGCGGAGATCTCGGCTTCCCCCGGCGCGCTGCCCATCCGCGCGGTCAGCGACCGGATCGCTTCCTCCACCGCGCGGCCCTTCCTGCGCAGCTCGCGCGGACTCCAGTCGAGCGTCCTCAAACTGTCCAGAATCGCCCCGCGGATACGAAACTGCGCATAGCTGCGGAACTGCACCTTCTTGCCGGGATCGAACTTGGCGAAGGCGTCCATCAGCCCCACCACCCCGGCCGACACCAGGTCCTCGATGTCCACATGCTGGGGCAGCCGCTCGTGGATGCGCCGGGCCAGAAAGCGCACGATGGGCAGGTGCTCGAGCAGCACCCGCTCCTGTTCCGCGGTAAGCACCGGGGCGCCGCCCGCATGGGGCGGATAGCCGCCCTGACCGCCATCGCGGGCCAGCATCGCCTGATTTCGAACCGTTCCCGCAGCCTCCAACCCCATGGCCCGCCCCCCAACGCACCCCGTGCTCTTGAAGCCCGCCTCAACGCACCGTCCCCACCGGCCGCAGGCGCACCTCCGCCGGAACCTCGCTGGCAGCCACAACGGCCAGCCGGGGAAACACCGGCTCCAGCCAGCGCTTGACGTGATAGCGGGCAGGACTCGGACAAAGGAGCACGGGGAGGGCCGCAGCGGTGCCGGAGCCGATAAGGGGCTTCAAAGAATCGGCCAGATGGCGCACCAGCGGCGTGGTGGCGAGGCCTCCGGAAGCCAGCAATCTCTGCCCCGTATCCGGGCCCAGCGAAAACAGAATCTGCTCTTCCAGCGCGGGGTCGAGCAGCAGCACCGGGAGCTGTCCCTCCGGATCGAGCAGGGGCCGAACCAGACGGCGTCCCATCGCCTGGCGGGCGGCCTCGACCAGCGCGACCAGGCTTTTGGTGGCCGCGGCTGTCTCGAGCAGCGCCTCCAGCACCGAGCCCAGGTCGCGGATCGAGACCCGCTCTCTGAGCAGCTGCTCGAGCACCCGGCCCACCTCGCCCAGCGTCAGCAGCTTCGGCACCAGCTCTTCCATCAATTTCGGATGGCTCTCGTTGAGCCCGTCCATGAGGCGCTTGGTCTCGGCCCTGCCCAGCAGCTCCCAGGCGTGCTGGCGCATCAGCTCGCCGAGATGGGTGGTGATCACCGTCACCGCGTCCACCACCGAATAGCCGGCTGCGATGGCCTGGTCCTCGAGCGCCGGTGCGATCCAGATGGCAGGCACGCCAAAGGCCGGCTCGCGCGTCTCTTTTCCCGCCAGAGGCCGCCGCCCTGCGTCGCCCGAAACGGCCAGCATCTGCGTCCCCTCGGTCTGCCAGCGGCCGATCTCGAGGCCCCTCAGCGAGAACAGGTACTCCCGCGGCCGGAGGCGGAGATTGTCCGAGATATGCACGGGCGGCACCAGGAAACCCATCTCCGCCGACAGGTGGCGGCGCAGCGTGCGCACGCGATTGAGCAGCTGGCCGCCCTGCTTCTCATCGACCAGCGGGATGAGCTGGAAGCCGATCTCCAGAGTCAGCTCTTCGAGCTTGAGCAGGCCCCCCATCTCCGCGCCGGCGGCCTCTCCGGGCTTCTTCTTGTCGCCCACTGCCTGCTCCGGCGGCGGGGCGATCCGGGTATGGCGCTCCACGCGCCGCGCGCCCCAGAACAGTCCCGCCGCCACCGCCATGAAGGCCAGCTTGGGCAACCCCGGAATCAGGCACATGGCGGCTGAAACCAGGCTGGCCAGGTAGAGAGTTCCCGGGCGGCCCAAGAGCTGCTGGCGAATCTCCGCGCCCAGCATCCCGGCGGAGTTGGCGCGGGTGAGGGTGATGCCCCCGGCCATCGACACCAGCAGGGATGGGATGAGCGTGACCAGCCCGTCGCCCACCGTGAGCACGGTATAGGTGCGGGCGGCCTCGCTCAGCTCCACGCCCTGCTGCAGGGTGCCGATCAGCAGACCCGCGACGATGTTGATGGCGGTGATGAGAATGGTGGCCAGCGAGTCGCGCTGGTTGAAGCGCGCGGCGCCGTCCATGGCGCCGTAAAACTCCGCCTCGCGCGCAATGGCCTGACGCCGCCGCCGCGCTTCGGACTCGTCGATCAGCCCCGCGTTCATGTCCGCGTCGATGGCCATCTGCTTGCCTGGCAATGCATCCAGGGTGAAGCGGGCGGTGACCTCGGCGGTGCGCACCGCGCCATGCGACACGACCAGAAACTGAATGGCGATCAGGGCCAGAAACAGCACGAAGCCGACCACGTAATTGCCGCCCACCACGAACTGCCCGAAGGCCTCGATGACGTGGCCGGCGGCGGCGGTGCCTTCGGAGCCATGCAGCAGGATGCGGCGGCTGGATGCGATGTTGAGCGAGAGCCGGAAGAGCGTCAGCAGCAGCAGCAGCGTGGGAAAGACGCTCAGCTCGACGGCGCGGCGGATCTGCACCGCGGCCAGAAAGACGATGATGGAGGCGGCCATCGAGAGCGCCAGCAGGAAGTCGAGCGCCGCCGCCGGCAGCGGCACCAGCATGACGAAGATCACACTGATGGCGGCCAGCGGCAGCGCGTACTCGCGCAGCCGCTGCCAGAAGGTCTGGGCGGGATGCGGACCGATGGCCAGGCCGGCGGAACTCATCGGAAGCCTCCCTCGGAGGGCGAACCCGGGGCTCGCGGGGACGGCGGCGATCCGGATGGCCGTGCCTGTCCGGCCGCCTGCGCCCGGGCCTCGCGGGCGCGGCGGTCGCGCAGCTCGGCCTCCACGCGCTGACGGTAGAGCCAGGCCAGGATGGCGGCCACCGCGGCGTAGAGCTCGACCGGAATGGCCTGCCCCACTGCGACCGACCGGTAAAGCGAACGCGCCAGCGCCGGGTTCTCGAGAATGGGCACGCCGGCCCAGCGGGCCTCGGCCTTGATCTCCTCGGCCAGCAGGTTCCTGCCCTTGGCGACGACTTTGGGCGCCTCCATAGTGGTGAAGTCGAACCCCAGCGCCACGGCGTAGTGGGTGGGATTGGTGAGGACCACTGCGGCTTTGGACACGTCGGCCTTGACGCGGCTGCGGCGCATCTGGCGCTGCAGGCCGCGAATGCGCGCGCGAATCTGCGGGCTGCCCTCGGTCTCCTTGAACTCCTGGCGCATGTCTTCCTTGCTCATCCTGAGGCGGGATTCGCGGCTCTGCCACTCGATCATGTAGTCGACCAGCGCCCAGGCGAACAGCAGCCACGCGGCAGCCTCGAGCAGGCCGAAGACGTCCTGGGAAAGCAGCTCCAGGCGCGCGCTCGAGAATGGCGGCACGGTGAGCTGGCGGGCGATGCGCTGCGCCGCAAAGACCGACAAGAGCGCCGCGGGCAGAATCGACTTGCCCACCCGCGCCGCGGCGCGCAGCGAGAAGAGGTTCTTGATATTCGATACCGGATTGATCCGATCGGGCTTGAATCCCACCGCGCCGGGATGGAAGTTGACCCCGCCGGTCTGCAGCACGCCCACCCCCAGCGCGGTTGCGGTTACCGCGAACATCACCGCCCCGAGCGGCGCCAGCACCATCAGCGAAAGGCGGCGGATGGCGGCCAGCGTGGGCTCGGTCTGGCTGGGCTCCCAGTGCGCCGACGAACCCAGCGCCAGAAACCCGGACAACGTGGTCCGCCAGGCATCCATGGTGCGCTCGCCCATGATGCCCAGCGCGAGCACCCCGGCCAGCATTCCGGCAGCGGCCGAGAGCTCCCGGCTGTGCAGCACGTCGCCCTCTTTGCGGGCCTGCTCGCGGTGGTGCTGGGTGGCCTGTTCGGTGCGCTCTCCGGGCATGGCTCAGGCTCCCCCGCCGTGCGCGACGAGCCGCTCGGCCAGATCGAGCAGCCCCGCAAAGCGCGCCTCGATGAAACGCGGCCACAGCGCCATCGAACCGGCCAGCAGCACAAACCCGGTCAGCGTCTTGAGCGGTACGGTGAGCGAAGTCACCGGCAACTGCGGGCTCAGCTTGCCCAGCGCGGCCACCGCCATCTCGACGAGCAGTGTCGCAGCCAGCACCGGCGCGGCCAGCTCCACCGCGGCCAAAAAGACGCCGCTGGCCACGCGCACGATCTCCAGAGCGCTGCCTGGGGCCAGCCCAAACGTGCCCAGCGGCGCGGCGCGGAAGCTGCGCGCCAGCGAGGCCAGCAGGATGCGGTCGAGGCCCGCCGTAATCACCACCAGCGTGCCCATGAGCTGAAAGAGGTCTCCCAGCAGCGGCGTCTGGATGGCGGAGGCCGGGTCCAGCAGGTTGACCAATGAAAAGCTGAACTGGAGCCCAAGAATCTGCCCGGCAAACAGCATCATCTCGTTGAGCAATGTGAGCGTGAGGCCATAAACCAGTCCCACGGCCAGCTCACCCAGCAGCGCCGAAAAGCCCAGCGTGGTGCTGGCCTGGGGCAGCGCGGCCACCAGCGGGGCCAGCAGGAACGCGACCGCCAGCACGAACACCCCTTTTGCTCGCACCGGCAATGCGGTCGAGGAGAAGAACGGCGCAAAGGCCACCATGCCGCTGATCCTGACCAGGGCCAGCGTCATGGCGCTCAGAAAGCTCGTCCACTCCGGCATGTGCGTCCTT
>Ga0302314_10006960_pt1 | contig 20394 bp, 3 predicted proteins | sample III_Palsa_N2_3_FD_200533 | JGI IMG/M metagenome (GOLD analysis project Ga0302314, IMG submission 200533) | Peat permafrost microbial communities from Stordalen Mire near Abisko, Sweden - III_Palsa_N2_3 | ecosystem: Environmental > Terrestrial > Soil > Palsa > Peat permafrost | place: Sweden... | reverse complement strand
GGGCTCGCCCGAAACCACCGTCGCCGCAGGGCCGTTGAGCGCCGCAACCGACACCCGCTCACCGAACGGAGCGATCCGCTCCAGGACGGCGTCCTCGCCCTCGGCGATCGACATCATCCCGCCGCGACCAGCCAGCGCCCGCAACGCCAGACTCCGCAGCGCCACCACCCGCGCACCGTCCTCCAACGACAGCACCCCGGCCACACACGCCGCAGCGATCTCGCCCTGCGAGTGACCAACGACCGCGTCCGGGACGACACCCGCCGCCTGCCACACCGCAGCCAGCGAGACCATCACCGCCCACAGCGCGGGCTGCACCACATCCACCCGCTCCAAGTCCACACCAGCAGCCAGCACCTCACGCAGCGACCAGTCCACGAACGGCGACAGCGCCGTCTCGCACTCGGCCAGCCGCTCCGCGAGCACCGGGCTGGAGTCGGCCAGTTCGGCGCCCATTCCGGCCCACTGGCTCCCCTGGCCGGGGAACACGAAGGCCACCGGGCCGAGGTCACCGGCCACGGCCTCCCCCGTGACGACGCCGGCTGCCGGGGTGCCGGCGGCCAGGGCCGCCAGTCCGGCGAGCAGGTCCTCGCGGCCGGAGCCGGTGACCACCGCGCGGTGCTCGAAGGCCGACCGCGTCGCAGCCAGCGACCAGGCGACGTCCGCAGGCTCCAGCTCAGGCCGGGCGGTCACGAACTCGCCCAGGCGCGCGGCCTGTTCGGCCACGTCCTCGGCGGTGCGGGCGGACACCGGCCACGCCGCCGGGGCGGTCGCGGGCGTCAGCACCGCCGCACCCCGGTTCGGCGCGGACGGGTCGGCACCCGCCCGCGCCTCGGCGGACCGGTGTCCTGCCGGCGCCTCCTCCAGGATCAGGTGGGCGTTGGTGCCGCTGATCCCGAACGAGGAGACTCCCGCCCTGCGCGGCCGGTCGCCGCGCGGCCATGGCAGTGGCTCGGTGAGCAGAGCCACTGCGCCCGCGTCCCAGTCCACGTGCCGGGAGGGTTCGGCGGCGTGCAGGGTCGCGGGCAGTTCGCTGTGGTGCAGTGCCTGCACCATCTTGATCACGCCGCCGACTCCGGCGGCGGCCTGGGTGTGCCCGATGTTGCTCTTGAGCGATCCCAGCCGCAGCGGCTCGGAGCGGTCCCTGCCGTAGGCGGCCAGCAGCGTCTGGGCCTCGATCGGGTCGCCCAGTTGGGTGCCGGTGCCGTGGGCCTCGACGGCGTCCACGTCGCCGGGCCGCAGTCCGGCGGCGGCCAGCGCCTGGGCGATGACCTCCTGCTGGGAGGCGCCGTTGGGGGCGGTGAGGCCGTTGCTGGCGCCGTCCTGGTTGACCGCCGCACCGCGCACCAGCGCCAGCACGGGGTGCCCGTTGCGCACGGCGTCCGAGAGCCGCTCCAGCACCAGGACGCCGACTCCCTCGGCCCAGCCGGTGCCGTCGGCGTCGGCGGCGAACGCCTTGCAGCGGCCGTCCGGGGACAGTCCGCGCTGGCGGCTGAACTCGACGAACATCCCCGGCGAGGCCATCACCGTCGCACCGCCGGCCAGCGCCAGCCGGCATTCGCCCTGGCGCAGCGCGGTCGCGGCGAGGTGCAGCGCGACCAGCGAGGACGAGCAGGCGGTGTCCACGGTGACGGCGGGGCCGCGCAGGCCCAGGGTGTAGGCGATGCGGCCGGAGGCCACGCTCACCGCACTGCCGGTGAGCAGGTGGCCGTCGAAGCCGTCGGTGGGCTCGTGCAGGCGCGGCCCGTAGTCCTGGGCCATCACCCCGAGGAACACGCCGACCTGTTCGCCGTGGAGTGAGTCGGGCCGGATGCCGGCCCGCTCGACCGCCTCCCAGGTGGTCTCCAGCAGCAGCCGCTGCTGCGGGTCCATGGCGGCCGCCTCGCGCGGACTGATCCCGAAGAACGCGGCGTCGAAGCGGTCCGCGTCGTGCAGGAACCCGCCGTGCCGGGTGTAGCAGGTGCCGGGGGTGGCCGGGTCGGGGTCGTAGAGCCGGTCCAGGTCCCAGCCTCGGTTGGTCGGGAACGCGGTGACCGCGTCGGTGCCGGAGCTGACCAGCTCCCACAGGTCCTCGGGGCTGCGCACGCCGCCGGGGTAGCGGCAGCCCATCGCGACGATGGCGACCGGGTCGTCGGCGTCCAGCGGGCGCGCCGTGGTCGGCGCGGCGCGGGGCCGGTCGGCGTCCTCTCCGGCCAACTGCTCGCGCAGGTGCTCGGCGAGTGCGGCGGGCGTCGCGTGGCTGTAGAAGACCGGGGCGGGCAGCCGCAGTCCTGACGCTGCGTCAAGCCGGTCACGCAGCTCCACCAGGCCCGTCGAGTCGAAGCCGAGGTCCTTGAAGGTCCGGCGCTCGTTCACGGCGGCCGTGGTGGCGTGCCCCAGTACGGCGGCGGCGCAGCCGCGCACCAGCTCGGCGGCGCGCCGCCGCTGCTCGGCCTCGGGCAGCGCGGCGTAACCGGCGTCGGGCGCCTGCCCGTTCGCCTGCCCGTTCGGCTGCCCGCTTCGCGGCCCCGCAGCGGCGTCGGCGGCTGCGGCGGGCGGGTCCTGCTGCTCGGGGGCGGCACCGGTCGGCAGCCAGTAGCGGCTGCGCTGGAAGGGGTAGGTGGGCAGCGGGACCCGACGGCCGGACACGACCTGCGTCCAGTCGACGGCCGCGCCGCCCACGTGGGCGGCGGCGAGCGCGGTGAGCACGCGCCGCAGGCCGCCGTCCTCGCGGCGCAGTGTGCCGGTGGCCGTGACCGGGGTCTGTGCGTCCTCGCCGATCGCCGTCAGGCCGGGCACGAGCACCGGGTGCGGGCTGACCTCCACGAAGCGCCGGTGCCCGGCCGCCAGCAGCAGCCGGACCGTCTCGTCGAAGCGCACGGTGGAGCGCAGGTTGTGGAACCAGTACCCGGCGTCCAGGACGGTCGTGTCCGGGAGGAGCGCCGCCTCCAGCGTCGAGTAGAAGGGGATCCGGGCGGCGCGCGGGGTGATCCCGGCGAGGTCGGCCAGCAGCCGCTCGCGGAGGGCGTCGACGTGCGCGGAGTGCGAGGCGTAGTCCACCGGGATCCGGCGCGCGTCGATGCCCTCCGCCTGGCAGCCGTCCACCAGTTGGTCGAGGGCGGCGGTGTCGCCGGAGACGACCGTGAGGGCCGGTCCGTTGACGGCGGCGACGGCCGTGGTCCCGGCCAGGGTGCGCAGCCGGTCCGCCACCAGGGCTGCGGGCAGCGGGACGGAGACCATGCCGCCGCTGCCGGCGAGGGCGGTCAGCGCGGCACTGCGCAGGGCCACGGTCTTCGCCGCGTCCTCCAGGGACAGCGCCCCGGCGACGCAGGCGGCGGCGATCTCGCCCTGCGAGTGGCCGATCACCGCGTCGGGGTGCAGGCCGTGCGCCTTCCAGACCTCCGCCAGGGACACCATGACCGCGAACAGCGCGGGCTGCACCACGTCGACCCGGTCGAGGGAGGCGGCGCCGGGTACGCCCCGCAGCACGTCCGTCAGCGACCAGTCGGTGTGCGGGGCGAGCGCGTCGGCGCAGCGGGCGACCGTCTGCGCGAAGACCGGTGAGGCGTCCAGCAGTTCGGCGGCCATGCCGAGCCACTGCGAGCCCTGCCCGGGGAACACGAACACGGCCCCCGCGCCGGTGCCCGCGCCGGTGTCGGACCGGCCGGTCACCACCGCAGCGGCCTGCTCGCCCCCGGCCAGCGCGGCCAGACCGGCGGCCAGTTCGGCCGGGCCGTCCCCGAGCACCACCGCGCGGTGGTCGAAGGCGGTGCGGGTGGTGGCGAGCGAGAAGGCCAGATCGGCGAGGTCCTGCCCGGAGCCGATCCGCCGGGCCAGCAGCCGGGCCTGCTCGCGCAGCGCGGCGTCGCTGCGCCCCGACAGCACCAGCGGTACCAGCGCTACGGGGCTGCCGGGGGTTGCGCGCGGAGCGTACGCGGCGGCCGCCGGTGCGGGCGGTTCGGACAGCACGACGTGGCAGTTGGTGCCGCCCATGCCGAACGAGCTGACACCGGCGAGCAGTTCCTGCTCGGGGGCGGGCCAGGGCTCCCGCTCGGTCTGCACCCGCAGGTTCAGTTCGTCCAGCGGGAGGCGCGGGCCGGGCGTGCGGTGGTTCAGGCTGGCGTACAGCTCCCGGTGCGCGATGCTCAGCGCCGCCTTGAGCAGCCCGGCGATACCGGCCGCGCCCTCCAGGTGGCCGATGTTGGTCTTCACCGAGCCGACCGCCAGCGGCCGGGCGGCCGCCGGGCCGGGCGCCGCGCCCAGGGCCGCGCCCAGGGCCGCGGCCTCGACCGGGTCGCCCACGAGGGTGCCGGTGCCGTGCAGTTCCACGTACTGGACGGCGCCCGGGTCGACCCCGGCGTTGCGGTAGGCGGCATGCACCACCGCCTCCTGCGCGTCCTTGCTGGGGACGGTCAGGCCCTCGGCGGGACCGTCGTTGTTGACGGCGCTGCCGCGGATCACGCACAGCACCCGGTCGCCGTCGGCCAGGGCGGCGGAGAGCAGCTTGAGGACGACGAAGCCGCCGCCCTCGCCGCGCACGAAGCCGTCGGCGCGCTCGTCGAAGGTGAAGCAGCGGCCCTGCGGCGACAGGCCGCCGAAGCGCTCGGCGGCGGCCTGCCACTCGGGGGCGAGGTTGAGCTGCACGCCGCCGGCGATCGCCGTCCGCGACTCGCCGGAGCGCAGGCTCTCACAGGCCAGGTGCACCGCGACCAGCGAGGAGGACTGGCCGGAGTCGACGGTCAGGCTCGGGCCGCGGAGCCCGAGGGTGTAGGAGACGCGGTTGGCGATGATGCCGCGGTGCAGGCCGGTCATGGAGTGGCGGGTGACGCCCGCGACGCCCTGCCGTCCGGCCAGGGTCGCGTAGTCGTCCGCGACCGCGCCCACGAACACGCCGACGCTCGCGCCGGACAGGGCGGCCGGCAGGATGCCGGCGTCCTCCAGTGCCTCCCAGCCGAGTTCGAGGGCCAGGCGCTGGCGCGGGTCCATCTGCTCGGCCTCGCGCGGGGAGACCCCGAAGAACTCGGCGTCGAACTCGTCGACCGCGTCCAGGTAGCCGCCGGGTGCCTGCGCCGCGCCGTCGGCCGCCCGGCGCCCGGCCGGGGCGGGGGTGATCGCGCTGTCCGCGGCGCGCAGCAGCCGCAGGAAGGCGTCCGGGTCGGGCGCCTTCGGCAGTCGGCAGGCCATCCCTACCACCGCGATCGGCTCCCGCGGCGGGTTCGCGGTGTGCGTGGGGTCCCCGTGCTTGGCAGCGCTCATCGCTGGAGTTCGCCTTCTCTCGCCTTGTCGCCCGGTCCGCCGTCGGATCCGGGTGCGGCCGGGCCGAGGACCTCGGACCAGTGGACCGGGACGCCCCGGGTGTGCAGCCGGGCCACCGTGGTCAGCAGCGTCCTGGGTTCGTCGCGCCCCCGGCGCAGGACCGGCAGCCAGGTCTCGTCGCCGACGGCCGGTGCGGGGCCCGCGCCGTTCGGCGCGGGCCGGGTCTGCGGGCCCATGGTGGCCAGCACGCCGTCCGGGCCGATCTCGGTGAACGTCCGGACCCCGGCGGCCCGCAGCGCGTTCACCGCGTCGGCGAACCGGACCGGTTCGCGCACGTGCCGCACCCAGTACTGCGGGTCGGTGACCTCGTCGGTGACGAGCCGTCCGCTGAGCGCGGACACCAGCGGGATCCGGGGGCGGCGGTAGCAGGCCTGCGCGGTGACCTCCGCGAAGGCGGCCAGCATGGGTTCCATCAGCGGTGAGTGGAAAGCGTGGGAGACGCGCAGGCGGTGCGTGCGCACGCCGGTGGCGGCCAGTTCGGCCGCCACGGCGGTGACGGCCTCCTCCTCGCCGGAGAGGACGACGGCGCCGGGGCCGTTGACCGCGGCGACGGCAGCGCCCGGACGGCCCGCCAGCAGGGGCGCGACCGCGGCCTCGGAGGCCGCGACCGCCACCATCGCGCCGCCTGCGGGCAGCGCCTGCATCAGCCGTCCGCGGGCCGCCACCACGGCGGCCGCGTCCTCCAGCGACCACACTCCGGCCGCATGGGCGGCGGCCAGTTCGCCGATGGAGTGCCCGGCGAGGGCGTCGGGGCGCAGGCCCCAGGACTCCAGCAGCCGGAACAGCGCGACCTCCACGGCGAACAGCGCGGCCTGCGCCCACTGGGTGTCGTCCAGCAGGGCGGCCTCCTGGTCCGGCCTCGGGCCGTGCTGCGGGCCGTGCTGCGGGTCGTGCGCGCCGCTCTCGCCGCGTACGACGGACGCGAGCGGCGCGGGCAGGTGCTCGTCGAGGGCGGCGCACGCGGCGTCGAAGGCCTCGGCGAAGACCGGGAAGGCCGGGTACAGCCCCTGGCCCATGCCAGTCCGCTGGGCCCCCTGGCCGGTGAAGACGAAGCCGAGGCAGCCGGGGGCGTCGCCGGAGCCGATGACCGTGGTGCCCGCCTTGGCCCTGCCCGCGGCCAGCGCGGTCAGCCCGGCCAGCAGGTCGTCACGGCCGGAGCCGATGACCGCCGCGCGGTGCCCGAGGGTGGGCCGGGCCGCCAGAGACCGGGCCAGGACGCGCGGGTCCAGCTCCGGACCGGCGGCCACGCGGTCTGCCAACTGCTGTGCATGGTCTGCCAGTTCCGGCGCAGACGAGGCGGAGAGCAGCCACACCGGCACCGCCGGCGCCGGGTCGTCCTGAGTGCCTGGCGGTCGGTCGTACACCGCACCTTCGCGAGTCACGTCTCCCCCTTGAGAGTTGTGCGCACGGACAGGAACCGCGGACGACGGCGTCCGCGGTGACTGGAACGCCCCGGCGCGGGAGCTCGACGGGCGCAGTCGCCGATTGTCGCGCAGCGCGGCCCGCGCGTGGCCGCGTTCAACTGCTGTGACCGGCCACTTGAACGTGCCGGGCGGCCGCGGCGGCGGCGACCGCCGCTGGACCCGGTGGTGGTGCGCCGCCGTCGGCGCACCACCACCGGGTCAGCCGTCGGCCCGCACTTCGGCGATCCGCACGGCCAGCGCGGCCGGCGTGGGGTGGCTGAAGATCTCCACCAACTCCAGGTAAACACCCGTCTGTTCCTCGATGTCCTGGGCCAGCTTGGCCGCCAGCAGCGAGTGCCCGCCGACGGCGAAGAACCCCGTCTCGGCGGTCACCTCCTTGCGCAGCAGCCGCTGCCAGAGCTCGATCAGGCCCTGGACGAGCTCCGCGTCCACGCCCGTGGCCGCGCCCGGACCGGTACCGGCCCGCTCCGCTGCCAGCCGCACCAGCGCGCCGCGGTCGAACCGGCCGTCGGCCCTGCGGGGCAGCTGCTCCAGGCACTCGACCACCACCGGCACCGCCGCCTCCGGCAGGTAGCCCTGGGCGTGCTCGCGGGCGACGGCGGCCAGCTCCTCGGCCGGCTGCGTGTCGTCCTCGGGCACGACGAAGGACACCAGCACGGTGCCGCCGTCGGTGCCCGCCACGGCGACGGTGGCCGCGGCGGCGACCCCGGGGTGCTCGCGCAGCACGGCGTCCACGTCGGCGACGTCGACGCGCAGGCCGCCGATGACGGCCTGCTCCCCGACCGGCCCCAGCCGTTCGATGGTGCCGTCCGCGCACCAGCGGGCCAGCACCCCGGTACGCACGCCGCCGGCCTCCGCCTCGGCGCCCGCCCCGGTTCCCGCCAGCGAGAGTTCACCGCGGACGCCGCTGGGCAGCTCCCGCCCGTCCGGGGCCAGCACCGAGGCCCGGACCCCGGTCACGGGCCGGCCCCGGGTGAGGACCGACCGGTCGGGGCCGACCACGTAGGACAGGCCCCATCCCGCCGTCTCCGGAATGCCGTGGACGGTGTGCAGTTCGGTGCCGACGGCCACCAGTCGGCGGGCCAGCGCGGGCGGCAGGTCCTCCCCCTGCACGACGATCCGCAGCACGGTCGGCCAGTCGCCCGCCGACTCCAGTGCCCGCGGCAGGACGCCGGGCGGCACCGGCACGATGCGGACGTCGTGACGGTTGATCACCTCCCCCAGGTCCGCTCCGGCTGCCCAGGCCGCCGCCGGGGCGGCCACCACCAGGCCGCCGGTGCTGAGCGGCAGGAACAGCTCCAGCAGTACCCCGAACGAGGCCGGACCGGCCGAGGCCAGCGTTCCGGTGCCCGGCTCCGCCCCGAGTTCGCGGGCGAAGTGGTTGACCATCGTGGTGATGGCCCGGTGGCTGACGGCGACGGGCTCCCCCGGTTCGGCCGACGCGGTGTCCGCGAACAGCCAGGCGGTCACGTCGGCGTCGTCGCCGTCCTCGCGGCTCTCGCGGTCGGCCTCGTCCCCGGGTTCGGCCGGGATGCCGCCCGGGACGCGGACCACCTCCAGGCCCGTGCCGTCCGGCGCCGGGGCGTCGCCCACGGCCAGCAGCAGTCGCGCGCCGGAACGGGCCAGTTGCAGGCAGAGCTGGTCCGTGTCGGCGGCCGGGTCGAGCGGGAAGCAGACGGCCCGGGCCCGCCAGATGCCGAGTGCGGCGGCAGCCAGGTCGCCGACCCCTTCCGTGGCGACCGGGACCACGTCGCCCGGCTGCACACCGGCCCGCAGCAGGGCCGCCCGGACCACCCGGGCCGCCTCCCACAACAGGCCGTAGCTCAGCGGCTCGTCGCCCTCGGCGACCGCCAGGGCCTGCGGCGCCTGGCTGGCCCAGTCGCGCACCGCTTCGGCCACGGTGGCCCGGCAGTCCGGCGGCGGCTCCTCGCCCTCGTGGTTGGCCGCCGCCACGACCTCACGGTCGCTGTCGCTCCACCCCGCGTACTCGCCCACGGGACGGTCCGCGTCCGCGGCCGCCTCGATCAGGATGGCCTCGTAGCGGCGCAGCAGCGCCTCGATGTCGGTACGGGACAGCAGCTCGGTGTTGTAGCGCAGCGAGAGCTCCGCCTTGGCCGGGATCACGACGAGTTCCAGGTCGAACTTGGCGTAGCCGTGGTCGACCGACAGCAGCCGGGCCTCGCTCCCGTCCACGGTGAACTGCTCGGTGCCCACCTGGGGAAGGTAGTTGAACACGTGCCTGTACAGCGAGGTCTGCCAGGACGAACTGGTCCTGGGCATCTCCGCCATCAGGTCGTCGACGGAGACCCCGGCGTGTGCCATCGCCGCCAGGAACCGGTCGCGGACCTGCCGGGAGAAGGAGCGGAACCCCTCGGCGAAGTCGACCCGCAGCCGCAGCGGGACGACGTTGACGTGGTAGCCGACCTCGTCGGCGCGGCTCCCCTGCCGGACGTCGAGCGGGGTGCCGACGACCAGGTCGGGGCCCGCGCCGTGCGAGGCGAGCAGCACGTAGTACGCGGCCAGCAGCACCGCCGCGATGGGCGCCCGCACCTGCCGTTGCAGCTGCTGGACGGCAGCGCGTCCGGCCTCGGAGAGGGCGCGGGTGGCGACGCCGCCGGTCATCCGGGGCCGGTTGGGCCGCGGCGACTGGCACCACAGGTCGAGCCCGTCGGGCACGTAGCCCTCCAGCACCGCCCGCCAGTGGTCCAGGTCGGCCTCGCTGATCGGCACGTCGGCGGCCGGGGCCGGCTCGACCGGCTCGTCCTCGGGCAGCGGCTGGCCCGCCGCGAGGGCCTCGTACACGACGATCAGCCTCCGCATGAGGACGGCCGCCGAGGTCACGTCGAGCACCAGGTGGTGCACGACCAGGCAGAGCACGTCGCCGTCGGGCCGGCTGGCGAGTCCGGCGCGCACCAGCGGGGAGCCGTCCAGGGGCAGCGGGCTGCTGACGAACCGGGTCAGTTCCTCCTTCAGCGGGATGTCACGCAACGGGCCTGCGGACAGCTCCAGTTCGACGAACGGCACGTGGAACCCCGCGGGCTCCAGTATCTCCTTGGTCAGTTCGCTGCCGTTGGCGGTGAAGACGGTGCGCAGCGCCGGATACCGGGAGAGTGCGATGGACAGCGCCTCCGCCAGCGCCGCGGGATCGAAGGGGGAGTCGACGTGCAGTGCGATGCCGAGGTTGTTGATGCCCGTGCCGGGGACCAGCCGTTCCAGCAGCCAGAGTGCGCGCTCCTTGCGGGTGGTGGCCGGTCCCTGCTCGTCGTCGGCCCTCGGCCGCCCCACGTCCTTCCCTGTCGTTTGTGTCAGCATTCCATGCCTTCCGCTTGGTTGATCTGTGCTGATCCATCGCGGTGGCGGCCGCCAGACGGCTGTCCGCCCCCGGTCCGGAAAGTCCCTACTGCGCGGCGAGTTCGCCGACCAGGTACTCGGCGATCGCGACCGGGTACCCGAGGTCGTACATGAAGCTGGCGGGCAGTTGGAGGCCGGTGAGGGCGTCCAGGCGTTCCCGCAGCTGGACCGCCGTCATCGACGACATGCCCATCTCCAGGACGTCGCCCTCCGGGTCGACCTCGTCGGGCGACTCGTAGCCGAGCAGCTTCGCGATCTCCGCCTGCACCAGCACCAGCAGGAGGGCCTCCTGCTCGTCGGTGGCGAGGCCGACCAGCCGCAGGGCCCATGCGGGCCCGGCGCCGGGGTCGGACCCGTCGGCGTCCTCGGGGTCGGGGTCGGCGGCGGCGTCGCCTGGTTCGGGCTCAACCCCCGCTGCCGCCGGGTCCGCCGCCGGGTACGGCTCCGGCTCCACCGCCGGGGCGGCGGCTTGGCGCCAGGCCGTCAGCCGGGCCAGGACCTCGCTCAACGGCGTGTCGGGGCCCAGCGGTTCACCGGCGCCGAGCAGTCCGCTGAGGGCGGCCAGGTCCTGCTGGACCACGGCCTGCCAGAACTGCGGCTCCGCCGGTGCGGCGCCCTGCTCCGGCGACGGGTCCGTTGCCGGCTCCCGTCGTTCGGGCTCGGGCCAGAACCGCTGGTGCCGGAACGCATAGGTGGGCAGGCCGACCTGACGGGGCGCGCGGTCCGCCCACAGGGCCGCCCAGTCCACCGCTGACCCGTGCACGTGCACGGCCGCCAGCGCGGCCAGGAAGCCCCGCAGGCCCGGGTGGGCGGCGCTCAGCGTCCCGGTCACGGTGACCGCCGACGCCCTGCGCTCATCCCCTCCCCCGCCCACGGCGCCGTACAGCCCGGCGGTGGGCGCCGGGTCGGGGCCTGCCTCGACCAGCACCGTGCAGCCGGCGTCCAGCAGCTGCCGGGCGGTGTCGGCCACCGTGGCGGTGACCGGCTGCTCCCGGCACCAGTAGCCGGCGTCCAGCTCCTCCGCCTGCAGCCACCGGGCCGTGCCCAGGGACAGCAGCGGAAGCGTGGCCGCCTGCGGGCTGACCGGTTCCGGCTCGGGGCCGGTCTCCGGGTGCGCGGCCAGGCGGGCCGCGTCGGCCAGCGACAGCACGCCCGCGACGTGGGCTGCCGCGAGTTCCCCGACGCCCTGCCCGGCCACGGTGTCCGGGACGACCCCGGCCGAGCGCCACAGCGCGGCCAGGGCGACCTGGACGGCGAACGCGAGCGGGCGCGCCACATCGGCGCGGGCCGGCGACGGGGCACCGGGGCGGCGGCGCAGCACGTCGGTGAGCGACCAGTCTAGGTGGGGGGCCAGGGCCTGCTCGCACAGGGCGATCCGCGTGGCGAACACCGGTGCCTCGTCCAGGAGTCGGCCCGCCGCGTCGAGCACCGAGCCGTCGGGCGCGGAGCCGTCCGGCGCGGAGCCGTCGGGCGTGGAGCCGAGGGCCGGGAAGACGAACGCCGTCCTGCCCTGGGCGGTGGCCGCTGCCGCCGCCGCGGTCACCACCTGGTGGGCGGCGGGGCTCGGGTTGTCGTCGGCGAGGACGGCCAGACCGCCCAGCAGCTCGTCCCGGTCCGCCCCGAGGACCACCGCGCGGCGGCCGAACGCGGTACGGGTGGTCGCCAGCGAGAAGCCGACGTCGTCGGGGTCGAGCCCGGGGTTGCGCCGGAGGTGGTCCCGCAGTCGCCGGGCCTGGTCCCGCAGCCCGTCGCCGCCGCGCCCGGAGAGCACCCAGGGCACCGCGGGCAGGCCCGGCCCGGCGGGGTCGGACCGCTCCGCAGCGCCGTCGGGTGCGGCCGGCGGCTCGGCCAGGATCAGGTGGGCGTTGGTGCCGCTCAGCCCGAAGGAGGAGACGCCGGCCCGGCGGGGCCGCTCCCCGGCGGGCCAGGCGACCGGCTCGGCCAGCAGCCGTACGTCCCCGGCAGTCCAGTCCACGTGCGGGGTGGGCTCGTCGGCGCAGATCATCGCCGGCAGCACGCCGTGCTGCATCGCCAGCACCATCTTGATCACTCCGGCCGCCCCGGCCGCCGACTGGGTGTGGCCGATGTTGGACTTCACCGAGCCCAGCCACAGCGGACGCCCCTCGGGGCGGTCCTGGCCGTAGGTGGCCAGCAGTGCCTGGGCCTCGATCGGGTCGCCCAGCGAGGTGCCCGTGCCGTGCGCCTCGACCGCGTCCACCTCGTCGGGCCGCAGCCCGGCACTGGCCAGCGCCGCGCGGATGACGCGCTGCTGGGAGGGCCCGTTGGGGGCGGTCAGGCCGTTGCTCGCGCCGTCCTGGTTGATCGCGCTGCCGGCCACCACCGCGAGCACCGGGTGCCCGAGCCGGCGGGCGTCGGACAGCCGTTCCAGGACCAGCAGTCCGCTGCCCTCGCTCCAGCCGGTGCCGTCGGCGGTCGCCGCGAACGGCTTGCACCGCCCGTCGGCGGCCAGGCCGCGCTGGTGGCTGAACTCGGTGAACGCCGCAGGGGTGGCCATCACGGTCACCCCGCCGGCCAGCGCCAGGGTGCATTCGCCGGACCTGAGCGCCTGGACGGCCAGGTGCATGGCGACCAGCGCGGAGGAGCAGGCCGTGTCCACGGTCACCGCCGGGCCCTCCGCGCCCAGCACGTAGGCGATCCGGCCGGAGAGCACGCTGCCCGCGTTGCCGGTCATCAGGAACCCCTCGGACCCCTCGGCGCCGTCCGCCAGCAGCTCGCCGTAGCCGGAGCCGGTGGCGCCGACGAAGACGCCGGTGTCGGTGCCGCGCAGCGAGTCCGGTGCGATCGCGGCGCGTTCCAGCGCCTCCCAGGCGGTCTCCAGCAGCAGCCGCTGCTGCGGGTCCATGGCCAGCGCCTCGCGCGGGCTGATCCCGAAGAAGCCGGGGTCGAAGTCGCCCGCGCCGTCGAGGTAGTAGCCCTGGAGCGTGAAGACGCTGCCGGGGTCGTCGGGGTCGGCGAGCCGCTCGATGTCCCAGCCCCGGTCGGCGGGGCAGTCGGCGAGGACGTCGCGGCCCGAGGCCAGCAGGTCCCAGAAGGACTGCGGGTCCTGGACGCCGCCGGGGAACCGGCAGCTCATCGCGACGACGGCGATCGGGTCGTCGTCCGGGGGCGCCGGGCGCGCGGCCGCCGCGGTCTGCGCGGCCGTTCCGCTCTCCCCGCCGAGGAGCTCGGCCCGCAGGTGGGCCGCCAGCACCAGCGGCGTCGGATAGTCGAACATCAGGGTGGCCGGCAGCCGCAGCCCGGTCGCGGCGCCGAGCCGGTTGCGCAGTTCCACGGCCGTCAGCGAGTCGAAGCCGAACTCCTTGAACGCCCGGTCGGCCTCGATCGCCTCCGGCGAGCCGTGGCCCAGCACCACCGCGGCGTTGGAGCGGACCAGGTCGCACAGCGTGCGCTCCTGCTCCGTCGGCGACAGCCGGGCCAGCGTGCGCTGGAGCGTCCCGGCACCGTCCCCCTCGGCCGCGGACCGCAGCCGGGTGGTGCGGCCGGCCAGTACCTGCCACAGCGGCGGGACGTCTCCGCCCCGGGCCGCCTGGGCGCGCAGCCCCGCGACGTCGATGCCGGCCGGGACCAGCAGCGGCTCGTCCCGGGTGGCCGCCAGGTCCAGCAGCGCCAGACCCTCCTCGGCGGACAGCGCCGCCACACCGCCACGGCTGATGCGGGCCCGGTCGCGGTCGTTCAGGTGCCCGGTCATGGAGCTGGCGTCGGCCCAGAAGCCCCAGGCCAGCGAGGTCGCGGGCAGGCCGTCGGCCTGGCGCCGGGCGGCCAGGGCGTCGAGGAAGCCGTTGGCCGCCGCGTAGTTGCCCTGCCCGGGGCTGCCGAGGGCGGCCGCCGCGGCGGAGAACAGCACGAAGCGGTCGAGGTCCAGGTCCCGGGTCAGCTCGTGCAGGTTCCACGCGGCCGCTGCCTTGGGCCGCATCACGGTGTCGACGCGGTCCGGGGAAAGCGAGCCGATCACGCCGTCGTCCAGCGCCCCGGCGGCGTGCATCACCCCGGTGAGCGGGCAGCCCGGCGGTATCCGGTCCAGGAGCGCGGCCAGCTGGGTGCGTTCGGCGGCGTCGCAGACGGCCACCAGCGCACCGGCGCCCTGCTCGGCGATACCGGCCGCCAGCGCCCCGACGCCGGGGGCCGAGGGGCCGGAACGGCTCGTCAGCACCACCTGCCGGGCCTGTCCGGTGTCGGCCAGGTGCCGGGCGACCAGCCCGCCGATCAGCCCGGTGCCGCCGGTGACCAGCACCGTGCCGGCCGGGCGCGGAGCCGCCGGGTCGTCCGGCACGGTCAGCACGGCCTTGCCGGTGTGGCGGCCCCGGCGCACGGCCCGGAAAGCGTCGGCGGCACGCCGCACGTCCCAGGCCCGCAGCGGGACCTCGGCCAGCTCGCCGCCGGCCAGCAGCTCCGTCACCCGGGCGAGGATCTCCCCGAGCCGCTCGGGATCGGCCTGGCCGGTGTGGAACGCCCGGTAGGCGACACCGGGGTGGGCGGCGGCGACCTGCCGCGCGTCGCGGACGTCGGTGGTGCCGAGCTCGACGAAGGCGCCGCTCCCGGCGAGCAGCCGCAGCGACGCGTCGGTCTGCTCGCCCGTCAGGCCGCCCAGGACGATGTCCATCCCGGCGCCGCCGGTCGCGGCCAGGAACTCGGCCTCGAACCGGGTGGTCGCCGAGGAGGACAGGTGCGCCCCGTCCAGCCCCTGGGCCGCCGTCGCCGGCCCGTGGGTGGTCCCGGCGATGCCGAAGACCTCCAGGCCCAGGTGCCGGGCGATGCCCGCGGCGGCCAGGCCCACCGCGCCGTTGGCCGCGTGCACCAGCACGCGCTGTCCCGGGCGGGCGCGGGCCACGTCGACCAGCGCGTACCAGGCGGTCAGGTAGGCCACCGGTACGGCTGCGGCGCGGGTGAAGCTCCACCCGTCCGGAATCGGGGCCAGCACGCGTTCGTCCGCCACCGCGACCGGGCCGAAGCCCCCGGCCGTGAGGCCCAGGACGCGGTCGCCCGGGGCGAAGCGGGTGACGCCGGGCCCGGTCTCCAGAACGGTCCCGGCGACCTCGCCGCCGAGCGGGGCGGCGGACGGGCCGTCCTCCGGCCCCAGGTCCGACCCCAGTAGGTCGAGCGCGGCGGCCACGTCGCGGAACGCCAGCCCGGCCGCCCGGACCGCGATCCGGACCTGCCCGGGCTCCAGCGCGGCGGCGGCCTCCGGGGCCGGCACCAGCGCCAGCCCGTCCAGGGTGCCGCGCCGCACGGCGTCCAGCCGCCACGGCAGTTCACCGTCCGGGCGGGCCAGGACGGGACCGGGGCGGGTCAGCCGCCTGCCGTAGGCGACGCCCTCCCGGATCGCCGCCTCCGGCTCGCCCGAGGCCAGCGCGGCGGCCAGCACGGCCCCGGCCCCGGCCCCGGCGGTGTCACCGGATCCGGCGACGGGCAGGTCGGCCAGAGCCAGCCGACCCGGGTTCTCCGACTGCGCGGAGCGCACCAGTCCCCAGACCGCCGCGCCTGCGAGGTCGGCGACGCCCTCCGCGGGCCGGGTGGCCACCGCGCCCCGGGTCACCAGCACCAGCTGTGCGGACGCCAGCAGGTCTGCTGTCAGCCATTCCTGAAGCAGGGTCAGTGCCAGCACGGTGGTGGCCCGGCCGGTCGCGGCCGCATCGCCGTCGGCCTCGGGCGTCCCGACGGCGTCGGCACCCGCCCAGGCCAGCACCAGGTCCGGGACCGGCTCGCCGCGCCCCACCGCCTCGGTGAGGGCCGCCAGGTCCTGGTAGGAGTCGATGACGGCCTCGGAGCCGGCCAGCGAGGCAAGCAGCCCGTCGCGGCCCCCGCCGACCACGGCCCAGCGGCCGGCGGGCGCGTCCTGGACCGACAGCCGGCTCCATTCCACGCCGAACAGGCGCTCCGACGCTCCGCTGCCCGCCGCGCTCAACTGCCCGGCGGAGACCGGCCGCAGGACCAGCGACCGGACCCTCGCCACCAGCTCGCCGGTGCCGTCGGCCGCGGTCACCGACAGGGCGCCCCCGGCCTCCGGACGCAGTCGGGCCCGCAGCAGCTTCGCGCCCGAGGCCCGCAGCGTGACGTCCTGCCAGGAGAACGGCAGCCGCACCGGGGTGGACCCGGCGCCCTCGCCAGGGGTGGCCGCGACCACCGCCGCAGCGTGCAGGGTGGCGTCCAGCAGCGCCGGGTGCAGGCCGAACTCCCCAGCGCTGTCGGCTATCTCGTCGGGCAGCGCGACCTCGGCGAAGGTGTCCTGACCGCGACGCCAGACCGCGCGCAGCCCCTGGAACGCGGGGCCGTACCCGTAGCCTGCGGCCGCCACGTCCCCGTAGAGGCCGCTGATGTCCACCGGCGCGGCCCCCTCCGGCGGCCACTGGGCCAGCTCCTGACCGTCGGCGGCACCGTCCTGGTCCTCGGCGGGGGGAACCGCCAGCAGTCCGCCGGCGTGCCGCAGCCACGGCCGGTCGGGGTCGTCGTCGTCCAGCCGCGCGAAGGCCTCGAAGCCGCGCTGCCCGCGCCCGTCCGGTGGGCTGAGGACGACCTGGAGCTGCATCGCCCCGCTCCGGGGCAGGATCAGCGGGTTCTCCAGGGTCAGTTCGGCGATCTGCTCGCAGCCGACCCGGTGGCCGGCCTGCAACGCGAGTTCGACGAACGCCGCCCCGGGGAAGACCACCGTGCTGCCGACGGCGTGGTCGGCCAGCCAGGGCTGGCCCGCGAGCGACAGCCGTCCGGTGAACACCACGCCGGCGCCGTTGGCCATGGTGACGGCAGCCCCCAGCAGCGGGTGGTCGACCGCGCCGAGGCCGGCTGCGGCGACGTTGCCCGCGCCCATGCTCGCGCGCGGCCAGTACCGCTGGTGCTGGAAGGCGTAGGTGGGCAGGTCGACCGGCTGCCCGGCGGGCAGCACCGCCGTCCAGTCCACCGGGACGCCGCGCGTGTACGCCTCCGCGAAGGAGGTCAGCAGGCGGTTCGCGCCGCCGTCGTCCCGGCGCAGCGTGCCGGTCACCACCGGGCCGGTCTCGGCGTCCGGGTCGGCCGCCTCGATCGTGGCCGCGACGGCCCCGGTCAGCACGGCGTGCGGGGAGGCCTCGACGAACACGCCGTGACCGGTGCCCGCCAGCGTGCCGATCGCCTGGGTGAACCGCACCGTGGCCCGCAGGCTCTGGTACCAGTACCCGGCGTCCATGCTCGTGCCGTCGATCAGCTCCCCGGTCATCGAGGAGACCACCGGGACCCGGCCGGCGCGGGGGGTGATCCCGGCCAGCGCGGCGCGGATCTCCTCCTCCAGCTCGGCCACCTGCGGCGAGTGCGAGGCGTAGTCCACCGGCAGGATCCGTGCCCGAACCCCGGCTGCCTCGCAGGCCGCCGCAAGCTCCTCAAGAGCCGCCGGCTCACCCGAAACCACGGTGGCGGCAGGGCCGTTGAGCGCCGCGACCGACACCCTCCCGCCGTACGGAGCGATCCGCTCCAGGACGGCGGCCTCGCCCTCGGCGATCGACATCATCCCGCCGCGACCGGCCAGCGCACGCAGCGCCTGGCTGCGCAGCGCCACCACCCGGGCGCCGTCCTCAAGCGACAGCACACCGGCCACACAGGCCGCAGCGATCTCCCCCTGCGAATGGCCCACCACGGCCTTCGGGGTGACCCCCGCCGCCTGCCACACCGCCGCCAGCGAGACCATCACCGCCCACAGCGCGGGCTGCACCACGTCCACCCGCTCCAGGTCCACCCCGGCGGCCAGCACCTCGGTCAGCGACCAGTCGACAAACGGCGACAGCGCCGCCTCGCACTCGGCCAGCCGGGCGGCGAACACCGGGCTCACCCGCATCAGTTCGGCGCCCATGCCCGCCCACTGGCCGCCCTGGCCGGGGAAGACGAACACCGTGCGCCCGGGCCGGACCGCCGCCGGTCCGTCCCCGCAGACCAGCCCCGGGGCGGGCGCGCCCGCGGCCAGCGCCGTCAGGCCCGCCGCCAGCTCCTCGCGGTCGGCGCCGGTGACCACCGCCCGGTGCTCGAACACCGAGCGGGTGGCGGCCAGCGACCAGGCCACGTCGGACGGGTCCGACTCCGGCCGGGCGACGGCGAATGCATGCATCCGACCTGCCTGCGCCGCCAGGCCCTCCCGGGTACGGCCCGAGACCGGCCACGCCACCGTTCCCACCCCGGGAACGAGCACCGGCCGCACGGCCGCAGCCGCCGCGGTGCCCGTGCCCGTACCCCCATCGGCACCGGCGCCGGTCTCGGAGACCTCGTCGGGAGCCTGCTCCACGATGGTGTGCACATTGGTGCCCGACACCCCGAACGCGGAGACGCCGAAGCGCCTCGGGCGCTCGGTCCTCGGCCAGGGCACCTGCTCGGTCAGCAGCCGCACCGTCCCCGCCGACCAGTCGACGTGCGGGGTCGGCTCGTCGACGTGCAGGGTCGCCGGCAGGACGCCGTGCTCCAGCGCCAGGACGGACTTGATCACCCCGGCGATTCCGGCGGCGTGCTGGGCGTGCCCGATATTGGACTTGACCGATCCCAGCCACAGCGGGCGGTCTGCCGAGCGACCCTTGCCGTAGGTGGCGATCAGCGCCTGCGCCTCGATCGGGTCGCCCAGCGTGGTCCCGGTGCCGTGGCCCTCCAGCGCGTCCACGTCCTCGGGCTTCAGCCCCGCGTCGGCCAGCGCCGCGCGGATCACCCGCTGCTGGGACGGGCCGTTCGGAGCGGTCAGGCCGTTGGACGCGCCGTCCTGGTTGATCGCGCTGCCCGCGATGACCGCCAGGACGCGGTGGCCCCGGCGGCGGGCCTCGGACAGGCGCTCCACCACGATCAGGGCAGCGCCCTCGGCCCAGCCGACCCCGTCCGCCGCACCGGCGAACGGCTTGCAGCGGCCGTCGCCGGCCAGGCCGTGCTGGCGGGAGAACTCGGCGAACGCGCCGGGGGTGATCATGACGGCCACGCCACCGGCAAGCGCCAGGTCGCACTCGCCCGCCCGCACCGAGTTGCACGCCAGGTGCAGCGCCACCAGCCCGCTCGAACAGGCGGTGTCCACCGTGACAGCCGGGCCCTCCAGCCCGAGCACGTAGGAGACCCGGCCCGAGACCACGCTCGTGGTGTTGCCGGTCATCACATAGCCCTCGGCCTCCGGCGCGGTGACCAGCCGCTCGCCGTAGGCGGACATCGCCGCGCCGACGAAGACGCCGGTCGCGCTCCCCCGCAGCGACCTGGGGTCGATGCCGGACCGCTCCAGCGCCTCCCAGGAGGTCTCCAGCAGCAACCGCTGCTGCGGATCCATCGCCAGCGCCTCACGGGGGCTGATGCCGAAGAAGGCGGCGTCGAACTCGGCCATGTCATCGACGAATCCGCCCACCCGGGCGTACCGCTGCCCCTGCTGGGTGCGGTCGGTCTCCCAGCCCCGGTCCGTCGGGAACGGCGACAGCGCGTCCCGGCCCTCGCGGACCAGCTCCCACAGGTCCTCGGGGCTCTGCACGCCGCCGGGGAGGCGGCAGCCCATCCCGACGATCGCGATCGGCTCCTGCGCGTCGAACTCCAGCTTGTGCAGCCGTTCGCGGGTCTCGTACAGGTCGGCCGCCACGGACTTCAGGTAGCCCAGCAGCTTCTCGTTCTCGGTCTCTGTGGTCGGAGCCACGACCTCACTCCCCCTTGAATTGCGCATTGATGAAGTCCATGACCTCGTCGGCGGTCGCCGATTCGAGACGGCCGGCGACAGCGCCGGCTCCAGAGGCGTCCGGGGCACCGGTGAGCCTGGACAGCAGTTCCTGCAAGCGGGCGGTGACGCTGGTCAGCAGCTCGCTGTCCTCGGGCAGCCCGGTGATGCTGGATTCGAGCCGGTCGAGTTCCGTCAGCAGCGGCGCCTGGGCCGCACCGGATCCCTCGCCGATCTCCTCGCGCAGGTAGGTCGCGAGCTCGGCCGTGGTCGGGTAGTCGAACACGAGCGTGGACGGCAGCGGGATCCCGGTCACCGCGCCCAGCCGGTTCCGGAGCTCCAGCGCGGTCAGCGAGTCGAATCCCAAGTCCCGGAAAGCACGGCCCGCTTCGACCGTCTCCGACGAGGAGTAGCCGAGCACCGCGGCCGCCTCGGCCGCGATCAGGTCGGTGAGGACCTCGTCCTGCTCGTCGGCCGGCAGCCCTGCCAGCCGCTCGGCCAGTGCGGCTGCGGCGTCGGTGCCGGTGTCGTCGGTGGCCTGTGCCTCCTGTGCTTGCAGCACCTGGGGCAGGTCGGCGATCAGCGGGCTGGGACGGCGCAGGGTGAAGGCGGGTGCGAAGCGTTCCCAGTCCACGTCGGCGACGGTGACCACGCCCTCGTCGCCGTCCACGGCCTGTGCCAGCG
>Ga0302314_10006959_pt1 | contig 20399 bp, 19 predicted proteins | sample III_Palsa_N2_3_FD_200533 | JGI IMG/M metagenome (GOLD analysis project Ga0302314, IMG submission 200533) | Peat permafrost microbial communities from Stordalen Mire near Abisko, Sweden - III_Palsa_N2_3 | ecosystem: Environmental > Terrestrial > Soil > Palsa > Peat permafrost | place: Sweden... | reverse complement strand
ATCGCTGCGGATCCGATTGGTATGGGCCCAATAGGCTGCGCCCGCGATCAGGTAGCTTCCGGCCAGGGGCGGAGCTTCCGGGCAAATGCCGTTCGCAGTGCTCAGGTTGGTGATTTTCTTGATCGTGCAAAGCGCGTCGTTGGTGGTGCCGTTGTTGCCGATGAACCAATTGTTGCCGTTGATGTTTTCCTGCGTTCCTACATTGTCGGTCTCGGCGGCCAGAGTGGGGGTGGAGGTGATGGTGGCGAATGCGGCCGAAGCCTGATCGTTGTCGTAGGAGGAAACGCTGGCATTGAATCCCAGCACGTTTAGCGACGCACAGTAATTTTTGGAATTCAGCGGGTCGGACCAGGTCGCCACCGTGAGCCCGAGCGTGGCTTCCGGGCTGCTAGAGGTATTGGTGAAGGTGAATGCCGGAGTCGCCACATTCGTTCCGCCTACAAAATAGCGCAGTGCTTCGATGTAGGCCTCGCCAAAAGGATTGCCCCAACTGACGCAGTTTCCCTCCACTACCTGATGGGCATTCGGAGTGACGCCCGTCGGAACGATGCCGACCAGTCCGTAGTTGCAGTTATCCGCCTTGCCGCCGCCGTAGTAATAGCCAGGGCTATAGTCATAGCCCCATTGGCGGAGCTTGTTCAGCGTGTCGATGATGCCGCCCGTAGTTGTGGTGGTATTTGGGGGCGGCGCCGCGATGAAGGTTCCATCCGTGCTGAGGTTGATTTCGTTCGCAAGCGAGGAACCGGCGACATAGGAAGTGCTGCCGGGAGGCGCCGGCAGCCCTTTTCTGAGGACGCCGCCCGAAACATTCTTTTGGTAACTCGTGGTGATGAGCCCGAAATTGATCAGGCCCGGCTCGCCATACACCTGCAACAGGCCGATCGGTTTCTCGACGCCCTGAGTGTAAGTGGTATTGGTGGTGGGATAGGATTTGCACTGTTCCTTGCCCTCCAACCCCGGAACGCACGCTTGGACTTGCGCGTTGTAGTTGCCGAGTCCGGTCGGCTGGGAGGCCAACTTGGGATTTTCGGCACTTGCATTGAGGCCCGAATAAAAAGCTTCGTTACCGTTGCTGTTATTGCCACCCGCAGTATTTGCGCCATTGGTATTCGAGTGTTCCTCATACCAGTTGCATTGCCAGCGCTCGTTGGCCGCCCACAGTGTGTAATTGCCCTTGGCTACGCGAATCAGCGGCGCATTGGTGTTGGTTTCCGAGTATTCGGTCACTCCGCTGGTGCTGCCCGGGGTGGTATTGCAAAAGGAAATGCCGGTGGAACTGAGATTGGTCAGCGTCCAGGAATTGTATTTGGTGGTGCTGGTCGGCTTAAAGCTGCCGGCCGGAACATAAACCGTGATCGTCGTGGCGGTTATCGCCGTGACGTAGCCGTTCATGACCGCGGTCGATGCCGCGGTCGGCACAAGGTTGATCTGATCTCCCAGATTGACCACTGATAAGGCAGTTGCTGGAAATGTGTACGACGTAGCCCCCGCCAGGGCGAAATTGGTGGCGCTCGCGCTATTGGTCACCGTCACTGCCGACTTGGTGGCCGGGGTGGTGAGAATGGCGCCGCTGATGGCAGTCGGCACCAACTGGTTCAGGTCACCCGGCACGTTGTCGTAGAACTTCGAGAAGCTGTGCGCCTCCATCGGCAGGAAATCCCGCTGGAGCACGGTCAATGTGCCGGTGTCGGTGGATCTCAGGCCGCCATACAACAGCTTTCTGACGGCATCCATGCGCGTCATGGACAGCCAGTTGAGGAAGTTGCCGCTCCAGGCATTTGAACAATATTTGGTCGTCGTTATGGTGCTGGGAACAAAATAGCCGGAGGTCGAGCTATAGGTGTAGCACTTGTATGAATCGAAATAGCCGTAGTAGTCGATCGCATTGGCGTACTCGGTTTCGATAGTGCCGTTCCCCAGGAGATCGGAATAATCGTTGTAGGCCTTCGCGTGCAATTGATGGTCGCGGGACAAGGTCAGCATCACCAGCGGTGTGGCTCCGCTGGCATTCAGAACCGGAAGAAAGTTGTAGCTGGTTTCGGAGGCGGCGAGCGGTGTCAGAGTTATGGTTGAAGTCGACGTTGCCCGGGCAAAGCGCACGGTGAGCAGGGCCACCGAGCAAACCAGCGCAAGGGCGACGGCAATGACTGGCCATTTATACCGTGAATTGTCCAGTATGTTTCGCATGTCTTGCGCGTCCTAGTTCCGTATGAGATCGCGGAATATCGCCGAGGTATCGGCGCTGGCCTGCGGGCTGGCGGTGAAGTCCAGCCCATGGGAGTTGATATAGAAGAAGATGTATCCTCCGCCCGCTGCGGCCGAGCGGCCCAGTCCCAGATAGCCCGCGGCTTGCTGCGAGCCGGCGCCGGCGGCCAGCGTCGTGTAAAGCTTATAAACGCTTACCGCACCTGTGACCGTGTGCGTGGAATCCAGGGCCTGCTTATAGTTCGCATCTGTATCCAGGCTGTTCGGATTGAAAGAGGTTTCAGTATTGCCGTTGAACCAGTTCTGCGGCGCGCTGGATGCATTGACGATGCTGTAGCCGATGGCGTTTGCGGTTTTATCGCTCGTACAGTTGTTGCTGGCCGCGGCGATGATCAGGAGGCTGGCGGCGCCGCAGTCGAAGTCGCCGTTGGCCACCGAACCGCCTATCGAGGCCGGCCAGCCTCTGGCGGTTACATTGGCGTCGATCAGGGTGTCGATCAGGTGCCGGCTCATTTCCGAAGACTCGAAAGCCTGGGCGTGCAGTGCGCCGTTGGCTCCCATGCGCGCTTCGAGCCCGCTGTTTTTCAGTGTCGATAGGGCGATGATGGAAAGCAGGACCAGGAAGATAATGACGGTAATCAGGGCATAGCCGCCTTGCCTGGCCGGTGTCGGAGCGATGAGGTTCATTGGCGTACCCGGTTTCGCAACTGAATTTCCCTGACCACCAGCCGGCGCTGATACTTGGCGGTGGTTTGATCATAGGTGGCTACGGTAGCGCCTGCGGCGGCGCAGGCGCTGGGAAGCGCAGCCGTGGCGGTCGCGCTGCTCGCATAGCAGAACGAATCGGTCATCTGATAGGTCTGCGTATCGGTATAGTTGTCGAGCGTATCGCCGCGCACGATCATGCTCACGCGGACGCTGATCACCTGGGGCCAGCCGGAACTGCCCACGCATCCCGTACTAGTACCGGAAGAGGGGCAGGCCGGCAAATACTGATCCACCGACAGATCGCCGTTGGAGTCGACGCCGTATTCGAATTTCAACATCTCAACGCCTTCCGCCAAAGGCTGGTAGACGAGCGTGCTGCCCTGGGTAACAAGCATGTAGAGCGTGGGCACCACGCCCTGTCCGTTGTCGATGTTCTGCAAATAGAAAATGGCGGCCTGATAGGAATAGTTGAGAATGCCGGAATCATAGTCCCCCGGCAGATCCGACGCTGCAGTGGCATAGGTGCTGGATTTGAAAATTTCCGCTCGCCGGCCCACCAGGGAGCGGACCCAGTAACCGCTGGTGGCCGTGTCCGGATTGCCGTTCGGGCAGGATGCGCTGACGGCGCTGGCGTTCAAGCAGGCGGTCGATACATAGGTGCTTGGATCGACGTAGCGGATCGCCAGAACATCGCTGTTGGGAACATAATTGCCGCCGGTGGCGTTGAGACAGGATTGCGGCGGATCTGCCACGCTGCTTAACGCCGACGCACCCAGGTAACCATGTACGCCGTCCGCCGGATTGATCACCCAGGCGTCCACGCATTTGGTGCCGGCAATTCCAGTGAATGAAGGGGTGCCCCCTCCGGCGATCGTCACCAAAGCCGGCTCCGCTCCGTCCCATAGATCGGCGAGCAGGATATAGCGGCTGAGGTATTCGATCGCGAAGCGGGTGCGTTCCTGTGAGCTGCTGTTGCTCTGCTGGACCTGATAGCCCTGCTTGCTGTTGATGAAAACCTGCAGCACCCCGGCCAGCAGGATCAGGCCGAGGGTGACGGCAACCATCAGTTCGATAATGGAAAAACCGCGATGCCGGTTGTTCATGGTGGTGCGTATGCAAGGCGTAGGCAGCTGAGTTCCCCGGTTCCGGTGGTGCAGTCATACTTGGTCGCACCGCTGCGGGTGGGATCCCAATAGACGGAAATCAGGCAGGTCCCGCCATAAGCCGGGAACGTACTAGGGCATGAGATTGAAACGGCACCGCTAGGCAGCGCGCTGACTGCTACCGGACCGCCTGAACTGTTTGCTTGCGAGTTCAATAACACGGGAACGACCGAGCCCACGGAGGTTCCGGTGACTTCCGAATACCAAAGGCCCAGATCCCAGGCCGCCTGGTTGGCGGTGGTGCAGGCTGTCGAGGTATTGCATGCCGTGCCGACCGTGGGCGTCGTGCCGGCGGCCAGATTGTAGTTGCCGTTGGTGACCCCGGTGGGGTTGGCGCGCATGCGCTCCACCATGCTCTGCGCCAAAATCGCAGCCTGGGTGTATTGATATGAATTGAAGTTTGTGCCCATCGCCGCGGTCTGCAGGCCGGCGATGCCGAGCAAGCCGATGGCCAGTACCAAAATTGCGACCAGCACTTCAACCAAGGTTATTCCGATCTGCCGGTTCATTGCCCGGATCCGCAAGTCGTGTTTGTAGTGGGGTCGCATACATAGGCCCGCCCAATCTGCTTGAGCACTACATAGCGCTTGCCGAAGGTGTTGCCGGCTCCTTGCGTCGGCAGGATCACAAAATTGCCGGTTGCGCCGCTTGTAGATGAAAGTTGCCCAAGCCCGTTGAAGGTGATGCTGGTCAGTGCAGTGCCGCCTGTAGTTGCATAGGAAATGGTGCTGTTTTTACTGAGCGGCACCTCGGTGCGCACCAGCAGGTCCGGAGTGGTGGGACTGGTGGTATCGTAGTTGCCGTTGCTTTTGTAGTCGACGAACAACAGAAAGCCCCGATCCCAGGTCACAGTTCCGGTTGCACAGGTCGCTCCGTCGCTTGAAACGCAGAGGGACACCGACGTGTCCCGTTTGATCGCTTCACTGCGGGCCATTGTCAGTAAAGAAAGGACATTATTGGCATCGGTTACCCCGCGGTTACTGCGGATGGTCCTGGTGAACGACGGGATGGCAATGACCGCCAGGATGGCCGCGATGGCGACCGCGACGATCAATTCCAGCAATGTAAACCCGGTATTCCCTTGCTTCATTGCCCACACCCTAGTGGAACTCCAGACTGCAGCCGGGTCCAGTCAAGCGAAGGGCTGGGAATGTCTGACGCGCGGATGACGGTCGCGGACACACGGCAATGCACGGCCGATGGACGGCAAGAAATGCAGTGATCGGCCATTGCTCCCCAGTCCCCACTTCAATCCCTTGGATGATCAGCCCGATGCCATTCCCTTAGGCAAGGGTGCCGTACGTCACAATTTTTTTATATGCTACACGTTAGCAACAAGAGTTCAAGTAAACAACCGGTTAACTTTATGAAGGGCGCGCTCAAGCTGCTGCAGGTCATCGGAGCCGTTGTAAATCCCCAGCGAAGCCCTCACCGTCGCCGGTATTCCGAAGCGCTGCATCAGCGGCATGGTGCAGTGGTGGCCGGTGCGGACGGCCACTCCCTCCTGATCCAGGATGGTGCCGATATCCTGCGGGTGGGCGCAATCCATGACGAAGGACAGGATGCCGCCTTTTTGCCGGGCGGTACCGATCAGGCGCAGGCCTGGGATCCCGATCAGGCGGGCGGTGCCTTCTTCGAGTAACGCGTGTTCATGGGCAGCGATGGCGGCGAGTCCGTGCGACTCGATGTAGTCCAGCGCGGCGGCAAAGCCGATGGCGCCGGCCATGTCGGGGGTGCCGGCCTCGAATTTGTAAGGTATGTCGTTCCAGGTGCTGCCTTCGAAGGATACGGTGCGGATCATGTCGCCGCCGCCGTGCCAGGGTTGCATCGCTTCCAGATGCTTACGCTTTGCATACACCGTGCCGAAACCGGTAGGGCCGTAGGCCTTATGGGCGGAGCAGGCGTAGAAATCGACGTCCAGGGCCTTTACGTCCACCGCCAGATGGGCGATGGCCTGGGCGCCGTCCACCAGTACCGGCACACCGCGGGCGTGCGCTTCGCGGATCAGCGCCTCGACCGGATTGATGGTGCCAAGGGTATTGGAGACGTGGACCACGGCGACCAGCCGGGTGCGTTCATTGAGCAGCCCGCGCCAGGCTTCGACATCCAGTTCGCCGCTGTCGGTGACCGGCGCGGCCACCACTTTGGCGCCGGCCTGGGCGGCGACCAACTGCCAAGGCACGATATTGGAGTGGTGCTCCATCCCGGTAACCAGGATTTCGTCGCCGGGCTTGAGCCGGGGCAGTAGGTAGCTGTAGGCGACCAGGTTGATCGCTTCGGTAGTGCCGCGGGTAAAGACGATTTCCTCGCGGGCGGCACCCAGGTAACGGGCGATGCGGTCGCGGGCGGCTTCATACGCCGTGGTAGCGCGCTCGGCCAGATCGTGCACGGCGCGGTGCACGTTGGAATTCTGGTGCCGGTAATAATGGTCCATCGCCTGCAATACCGGCTCGGGCTTCTGCGTCGTCGCACCGTTGTCGAGATAAGCGAGGCGGCCACCGCGCACCGGCTCCGACAGGATCGGAAAATCGGCGCGGATGCGTTCGAGGTCGAAGGGAAGGGGTATGGCAGGACGTGGCACAGCCGCATTCATGCAGCGATCTCCTCGAAGCTGTCCTCCGCGCCAAGGCCGAGGCGGGCGGCCAGGCTTTGGCGCAAGGCCGGGATGGCGATTTTGTCCAGCACTTCCGAACCGAAGGCGCGCAGCAGCAGGGCGCGCGCCTCGGCTGCGGCGACGCCGCGGCTGCGCAGGTATTCCAGCGCGGTTTCGTCGAGCTGGCCGACGGTGGCGCCGTGGGCGCACTTGACGTCGTCGGCGTAAATTTCCAGCTCCGGCTTGGCATTGACCTCGGCCTTGCGGGACAGCAGCAGATTGGCCACATGCTGTTCCGAATCGGTCTTCTGCGCGCCGGGCTGCACCACCACCTTGCCGACGAAGATGGCGCGGGCCTTGGCATCGATGATGCCCTTGAAATACTCGCGGCTGCGGCAGTGGGGGGCGGCGTGGATGATGCGTGTCTGGTTGTCGACATGGCCGCCGGGAGCCGGCTGGTACAGGCCGGAAAGCACCACTTCGGAGCCGGGCTCGGCCAGCACCACATTGAAATCGTGACGCACCAGTCCGGTGCCGCAATCGACCACAACGGCTTCCAGCCGGCTGGCGCGGTGCAGGCGGGCATCGATGCGCGTCAGCAGGGTGGCATCGGCGTGCTCGTCCTGCAGGCGGTACAAGCTGAGACGTGCACCGGGCGCCAGATCAATCTCGATCACCTGGGTGGTCAGCCGCTCCGCCCCCTGGCCGAGAAATTGGAATACCACCGTTGCCTCGGCGTTCTCTCCAAGTGCGATCCGATGGCGCTGATGGACCATGGTCGGGGTGTTGCCGGCAATGCCTGCCGCCAGGACCTGAAGCGGGCGGGACCGCTGCTCGTTGCGGCCAAGCTGCAGGGACAGGCCGCCCATGGCAAAGGCGCCGTTGAGGGCGGTGACGCTGTCGCCGCTCTCGTGGGTGACCAGATTCTCGGCATGCAGCTCGGGTGCGCTGCTGTGTGCCCGATCGAGTTGGCCGTTGATGTAGATCAGCCGGTCGGCATCGGCGAGCAGTTCCACCGCAGGGGCGGGGGTCCCGCGCTCAACAGCCGACGAAAAACGGCGCTCGCTTAGCGGAGCCAGATCGGTGTAATGCCATTCCTCGATGCGCGGGGTGGGGAAGCCCGCCGCGAGGAAACGCCCAAACTGCTCGCGCCGCGCCGGGCGCTGCTCCACAGGCAAGCCGGCGGCGAACTGCTCAAAGCCCTCGGAATAAGCGGCGAGTGTCATCAGGCGGCCTCCAGCCAGCCGTAGCCCTTTTCTTCCAGCTCGCGGGCCAACTCGGGGCCGCCGCTGCGTACCATGCGGCCACCAGCCAGCACATGCACATAGTCCGGCTGTACATAGTCCAGCAGGCGCTGGTAATGGGTGACCAGGATGGTGGCCCGCTCGGGGGAGCGCAGGGTGTTGATGCCGTCGGCGACGATCTTCAGCGCATCGATGTCCAGGCCCGAGTCGGTCTCGTCGAGGATCATCAGGCGCGGTTCGAGAATCAGCATCTGCAGGATCTCGTTGCGCTTTTTCTCGCCGCCGGAGAAGCCTTCGTTGACGCCGCGCGACAGCATCTTCGGATCGATCTTCACCAGCTTGGCGCGGTCGCGCACCCAGGCGAGGAAGTCTGTCGCCTCGATTTCCGGCTGGCCGCGGTACTTGCGTCGGGCATTGAGTGCCGCCTTGAGCAGGGTCAGGTTGCTGACACCGGGGATTTCCACCGGATACTGGAAGCCGAGAAAAATGCCCTCGCAGGCGCGCTTTTCCGGCTCCAGCTCGAGCAGGTCCTTGCCGTCGAATTGCACCGAGCCGGCGGTGACCGTATAGCCCTCACGGCCGGCGATCACATGCGACAAGGTGGACTTGCCGGAACCGTTCGGCCCCATGATGGCGTGGACTTCGCCGGCGCGGACAGTGAGGTCCAGACCCTTGAGAATGTCCTTGCCTTCGACCTTGGCGTGCAGACCTTTTACTTCGAGCATCGTTTGTTCCTGTAAATCGTTGAATGATGATCGGGGGCTTAGCCCACCGATCCTTCTAAAGAGACCGCCAGCAGCTTGCCGGCTTCCACCGCAAACTCCATCGGCAACTCCTTGAACACGTCCTTGCAGAAGCCGTTGACGATCATCGACACCGCTTCTTCCTCGCTGATGCCGCGCGCGCGGCAGTAATAGAGCTGGTCTTCGGCGATCTTCGAGGTGGTGGCCTCGTGTTCCAGCCGTGCGCTGGGGTTGCGCACCTCGGTATAGGGGAAGGTATGCGCACCGCACTGGTCGCCGATCAGCAGCGAGTCGCACTGGGTGTGGTTGCGCGCGTTCTCGGCGCTTTCCAGCACCCGCACCAGCCCGCGGTAAGACTGCTGTCCGTGGCCGGCCGAAATGCCCTTGGAGACGATGGTCGAGCGGGTGTTCTTGCCGACGTGGATCATCTTGGTGCCGGTATCGGCCTGCTGCCGATGGTGGGTCAGTGCCACCGAGTAGAACTCGCCGACCGAGTCGTCGCCGCGCAGGATGCAGCTCGGATACTTCCAGGTGATGGCCGATCCGGTCTCCACCTGGGTCCAGGAGACCTTGCTGCGCCGCCCGCGGCAGTCGGCCCGCTTGGTGACGAAGTTGTAGATGCCGCCACGGCCTTGCTCGTCGCCGGGGTACCAGTTCTGCACCGTCGAATACTTGATCTGGGCGTCATCCAGCGCCACCAGCTCCACCACCGCGGCGTGCAGCTGGTTCTCGTCGCGCTGCGGCGCGGTGCAGCCTTCGAGGTAGCTGACGTAGGCGCCTTCCTCGGCGATGATCAGGGTCCGCTCGAACTGGCCGGTATTGCGCTCGTTGATGCGGAAATAAGTCGACAGCTCCATCGGGCAGCGCACGCCCTTGGGAATGAAGACGAAGGAGCCGTCGGTGAACACCGCCGAATTCAGCGCGGCGTAGAAGTTGTCGCCGAACGGCACCACGCTGCCCATGTACTTGCGCACCAGTTCCGGGTGCTCGCGCACCGCGTCGGAGATGGAGCAGAAGATCACGCCGGCCTCACCCAGCTTCTTCCTGAAGGTGGTGGCTACCGAGACGCTGTCGAACACCACGTCCACCGCCACGCCGGCCAGCATTTCCTGCTCCTTCAGCGGGATGCCCAGCTTCTTGTAAGTCTCCAGCAGCTTCGGATCGACCTCATCCAGCGACTTCGGGCCGTCCTTGTGCGACTTCGGCTGCGAGTAATAGGAGATCGCCTGGTAGTCGATGGGCGGGTAGTGCACATGCGCCCACTTCGGCTGCTCCATCTTGAGCCAGCGGCGGTAGGCCTTGAGGCGGAATTCCAGCAGCCACTCCGGCTCCTGCTTGCGCGCTGAAATCATCCGCACCACGTCTTCCGACAAGCCCGGCGCGATGGTCTCCGACTCGATCGAGGTGATGAAGCCGGCGCTGTACTCGCGCCGCCGCATCAGCTCATGAATGTCCTGGGGTTGGGTAGCCATAATCAAATCCTGAGAAATTTCTGGTCCTATTCCTGGGCCTGGGGCAGTGCCTGTCCGAGTTTGCGCAGGAAGCTCATCGGGCTGTCCACACCCGCCTGGCGGCGTCCGCGCATCGGCTCGGCCATCTGCGCCAGGGTTACCGACTCCAACGCCTGGCGGATCGCCGTGTTGATCAGCCGCCAGTTGCCGCGCACACCGCAGTGCGACTCGATGCTGCAGCCGCCGTCGTGCACCGCACACTGGGTCAGGGCGATGGGGCCTTCCAGGGCGCTGACTACATCAGCCACCGTGATCAGTTCCGGCCGGCGCGCCAGTCGGTAGCCGCCGTGAGCCCCGCGGATCGACTCGACCAGTCCGTGTTTTGCCAGTTGTTTCAACAGCTTGGAAACGGTCGGCGCGGCGACATGGGTTTCCGCCGCCAGCTCATGCGCGTTGCGCAGGGCATCCGGCCTGGCGGCCAGGGCCGTCATCACCACGGTGCCATAATCTGTCAGCTTGCCGAGTTTGAACATGGTGCCGGAGAACCGTTGCAGGCGGACCTGCTAAACAAGACCAAATTGGTACGGATTGATAGTTTACCCCATCATTCGCACTCTTCAAAGCGCCAGCGAGGCCGATTCCGGGCGGGGAGCGGGATTGCAAGACTTGGAGGCGTCACGGTGATCGCGGTATAAGCTCTGCCGGCCGCCGCCAGTGCCTGTTTTCCACCAGCAAGGCCGACACCCCTAGACCTACACGAAAGGATTCCCATGAGTGCTTCGTCCATGAGTGCATCGTCGCTATTGCCGGCGCGCCTGTACGCCTTCATCGCCGTGGTGCTGATCACGCTGGTGGCGGGTGCCGCCAGCCTGGTCAACCCCTACTGGCTGATCCTGGCCGCCATTACCGCTGTGCTCAGCCTGGTCGGCATTTACGATCTGGCGCAGACGCGGCATTCGCTGCGCCGCAACTACCCGATCATGGCGCACTTCCGCGCCTTCTTCGAGCTGATCCGCCCCGAAATCCGCCAGTACCTGCTGGAATCGGATTCGGACGCCATCCCGTTCTCGCGCGCGCAGCGTTCGCTGGTCTACCAGCGCGCCAAGAATGTCGAGGACAAGCGCCCTTTCGGCACCGAACTGGATGTGTATGGTTCGGGCTACGAGTGGATCAACCACTCGATGCGCCCAGCCAAGCTGGCCGACAGCGATTTCCGAGTGCGTATCGGCGGCAAGGATTGCACCCAACCCTACGATTCCTCGCTGCTCAACATCTCCGCCATGAGTTTCGGCGCCCTTTCGGCCAATGCCATCCGCGCGCTCAACACCGGCGCCAAGCTGGGGGGCTTCGCCCACGATACCGGAGAAGGTTCGATCAGCCGCTACCACCGTGAAAACGGCGGCGACCTGATCTGGGAACTGGGCAGCGGCTATTTCGGCTGCCGCACCGCCGACGGGCACTTCGATGCGGACAAGTTTGCCGCCCAGGCCAGGTCGCCGCAGGTGAAGATGGTTGAGCTGAAGCTGTCGCAGGGCGCCAAGCCCGGCCATGGCGGCGTGCTGCCGGGGGCCAAGGTGACGCCGGAGATCGCCGAGGCGCGCGACGTGCCGATCGGTGTGGACTGCGTTTCCCCGGCGCGCCATTCGGCCTTTTCCACGCCGCTGGAAATGATGCAGTTCATCGCCCGCATGCGCGAACTCTCCGGCGGCAAGCCGGCCGGATTCAAGTTTGCCCTGGGGCATCCCTGGGAGTTCTTCGGCATCTGCAAGGCGATGCTGGAAAGCGGCATCCTGCCGGACTTCATCGTGGTCGATGGCGGCGAGGGCGGCACCGGCGCGGCACCGCTGGAATTCACCGATCACATCGGCACGCCGCTACAGGAAGCGCTGTTGCTGGTGCACAACACCCTGGTGGGCCTGAACCTGCGCGACAAGATCCGGCTCGGCGCCAGCGGCAAGGTCATTTCAGCGTTCGATCTGGCCCGCAACCTGGCCATGGGTGCCGACTGGTGCAATTCGGCGCGCGGTTTCATGTTCTCGCTCGGCTGCGTGCAGTCGCAGTCCTGCCACACCGATCATTGCCCCACCGGCGTGGCCACCCAGGACCTGCGCCGTCAGCGCGCCCTGGTGGTCTCGGACAAGTCGCAGCGCGTCTATCATTTCCACCGCAACACCCTGCACGCGCTCGGCGAGATGGTGGGCGCCGCCGGCCTGCAGCATCCCGGCGACCTGCAGCCGCGGCATATCGTGCGGCGCGTCTCCGGCAACGAGATCCGCCTGCTGTCCAACCTGTACAAATTCGTCAAGCCGGGCGAGCTGCTGGTCAATCCCGCGGCCCACGTGGTCTACGAAATGTACTGGGCACGGGCTTCCAGCCACAGCTTCGATGAAGCGGGAATCCAGTAATGGATGCAAGCGGGTACAAGTGGGATGTGCGCGAGCCCTTCATCGAGCGCGTCACCGTGCAGGCCGGCGACATCGACCAGTTCGGCCATGCCAACAACGTGGTTTATCTGGGCTGGCTCGAGCGCGTTGCCTGGTCGCATTCGCAGCATCTGGGTCTGGATTTCAGCGATTACGAGCGCTTCGGTTGCGGCTGCGTGGTGCGCCGGCACGAGCTGGATTACCTGGCACCGACTTTTGCCGGCGATGAACTGCTGCTCGCCACCTTCATCCACGAAAACGACGGGCGCCTGTCGATGTGGCGCGGCTACCAGATCATCCGTGCCGGCGATGGCAAGACGGTGCTGCGCGGCCGCACCCAATGGATTTGCGTGGATCTGAAAAGCGGCAAGCCGCGCCGGCAGCCGCCGGAATTCGTGCAGGCTTATCGCCCGGCAACGCCAGCGGTATGAGTGGACTGGGGACTCCGTATTCCTTGCGGAGTCCCGGCCTTATTCCAGCCACACCAACTGCGGCGCCTCACCCAGCTTGCCGGCGAGAATCGCGTTCTGGCGGAGATGCCGGCCCAGTTCTTCGGCAAACCCGGGTGGGGGATCGCACAACAGGAATCCCGGCTCGTCAGGCCAGCTGGCTTGCGGGTCGCGATTGAGAGTGCTGACACAGTGCAGATCCAGCTGCTGCACAATTTCGATCAACTGTTCCTGCAGGCGTGCGTTCTGTTCCTCGCCGCAAGCCTGCGAACCCGGGTTGCAGGCGGTAACGATGGCCCAGCCGGTTTGCACGCCCGCTTCCTCGCGCAGCCGTTGGTCGTTGCCTTCCTGGTGCAAATCCACCAACAGCAACAGATCGCCTGCCGGCAACTCCACCCGATACTCGGTGCGCCGGTAGGCGGCTTCCCAGGCCGCGCGGATTTCGGCGGTGATCATGTGCCGATCTCCAGGGCGCGTTGCAGCAGGTCGTCCAGCAGCAATTCCAGGGTCGGCAGCTGATCGTTCAGGGTATGTCCACTGTTCAGCACATGCAGAGCGGCGCCGTGCGTGCGCGAGAAGCGGATGGCGCGCTCCACCGGCACGATATCGTCGCTCCAGCCATGTACCACGGCGGTCAAGGCGGGGATGCCGGCCGGTTCCTCGTCAAAGCCGGGAAAGTACAGCGCCGGCGCCAGCAGCAGCAGGGCCTGCGGCTTCAGTGCGGCGCAGGCCATGGCGGAGACATAGCCGCCCATGCTGGACCCCACCAGCACCAGCGCGCGCCCGGCCTTGGGCGCCAGCTCCAGCAATTGCGCCACCCGGGCGTGCGGATCGTGCGAATGGCTATAATCGGGGCTGATGACCTCGTAGCCGCGGTGTTTCGCGGTATTGGCGAGGTGCGTGATCTTGGTCCCCCAGGGACCGCTTTCTTTACCGTGTGCGAAGCACACCAGGGCATCCGGAATGGTCATGGAGAGGGCTGCTTGAAGGCGAAGAAAAAGTCCGCCGGCATCTTATCCAAAGTGCGGGAACGCCGTCTGCGTGAACGCGAGCCGCTGGAAGTGCGCATGACCATGCGCTTCAATTTCGGCGACACCCCGGAAGAGGCGGTGACGGTGATGGACGATCGCCGCGTGCCGATGGTGGGCAGCGTGTTCGAAAGCCGTGACCGCATCCTGCGTACGTTCACCGTGCTGCTGATGCGTACCGGCATGGCTCAGCCCAAGGTGGCGAAGGAACTGATTCCCCTGTTGCGTCTGCTGCCGGGAGTGGGTCGCAAGAAGTGAAATACCTGCTTTATGTGGATGCCGCCCTGGCGGCGATGGGTGTGGCGATGACGCTGTCGGTCAGCTACGTCTGCCTGGTCTATGGCATCTACCAGAGTTCCAACGCGGACATGCGCCAGGGCTTTCCCAGCCTGCTGATCGTCTCCGCCAGCTTTCTGGTCCTGGCTGTTGCCGCCAGTGTCGCCACCTATGGCCTGTGGAAACGGCGCCGTTGGAAGTGGCCGGCGCAGGCAGTGCTCGGCGCCCTGCTGCCGGCGCTCTACCTGATCGTCACCGCCCATCTCCAGGGCGCCTGAGACAGGCCCTGACTTGGCGCCGCGTTGCTGGCGCCGGTGGCCCGATTCCCGTTTTCAGACATAAGATCAATATCCGATGGAAACACGCGCTCCCCGACATTACGACTGGCTGAGTCTGGTTCCCATCTTCGCCGGCCTGTGGTGGCTGTTGGCCGCACATGGTCCCGGCTGGCTGCTTTGGGGGATCGTACCGGGCCTGCTGCTGCTCTCCAGCGGCGTGTCGATGCTGCTGTGGCACGAGTTGGGCAAGCAAACCCAGTACATGGCCCTGGGCGCAATTCTCGGCGGCCTGTTCTGGCTGCCGGCCGCCTGGACCGGGAGCGCTGGCGGCGCGCTCATCGCCCTGCTGCTGTCGGTGGCTTCATTCCTCGTCGCCGGCCGCACCGCCTTGCGTTACGCCGAACGCGCCGAGGGCGCACCGCCGCCGCCGATGGAGACCAAGGTATTCGCCAAGGCCGCCCTGGACGAGGCGCTGACCGGTTATTTTGTCGCCATGGCCAAATCGCCCAGCGGCGAACTGGCGGAGCGGATGTGCGACGAGGCGGTGAAGCTGGAGACGGTGCTGCGCGAGCGCGGCTGGCTGGATAATCCCACCAGCTTCCACAAGGCACCGCCGCCGCCGGAAAATGTGCGCCAGACCGCTGCCCGCGCCGTCGGTGTCGACTATCAGCGGCTGCGCTACCCCAGCGGCTTCATGCCGGAGCCGCTTTTGCCCGGCGCCGACCGCTGGGTCAGCCACGAGCGCAACCGCGACTGCGCCGCCTGGATGCTGCGCCATGACCAGCCCGGCCGGCCCTGGCTGCTGTGCATCCATGGCTATCGCATGGGCTTCCCGCTGGCCGATTTCCGCCTGTTCGAGCCGAAACATCTGCACCATAAGCTGGGCCTGAACCTGCTGATGCCGATTCTGCCCCTGCATGGTCCGCGCCGGCTCGGCTGGCAGAGCGGCGACTATTACCTCGATGGCGACCTGCTCGATCTGCTGCATGCCGAGACCCAGGCACTGTGGGACTTGCGCCGCGCTATCGCCTGGATTCGCACGCAGGACCCGACGGCGCGCATTGGCGTGCTCGGCTACAGCCTCGGCGGCTACAACGCCAGCTTGCTGGCGACCCATGAACCCGGACTGGATTTCGTCGTCGCCGGCATCGCCGTGGCCGACTTCGTGCCGCTGCTGTGGGGGCATCTGCCATTGCCGCACCGCGCCTATTTCGAGGCGCATGGGCTCAACGACGAGCGCCTGCGCACCCTGCTGCATGTGGTTTCGCCGCTGGCCTGCGCGCCGCAGTTGCCGCCGGAGCGGCTGCACCTGTTTGCCGGCAGCGCCGATCGCGTGGTGCCGCCGGATCAGCCGCTGCGGCTGGCGAAGCACTGGGGGCGTCCGATCGAGTGGTATCAGGGCGGCCATCTGACTTTCCGCGGCGAGCCGGGCGTGCAACGCTGTATCGAAGCGGCTGTGGCGGGAGCGGGCTGGGCGGTGCCCTCCGTCTGATCCGCCGCATTTCCCGTAGCGGTGGCAGCAATGCCAATGATGAATGGCCGCCATCGCGCTAAACTGCTGTACAGAATATCCCCGAGTCCAGAACAATGAAACGAGTCTGCATCAGCGGCAGTGGCCTGTTTACGCCGGCTGAGTCCATTTCCAACGACGAACTCGTCGCCGCTTTCAACGCCTACGTCGAGAACCACAACGCCGACAACGCCACCGCCATTGCGGCCGGCGCGGTGCAGCCGCTGCAGCCTTCGAGCAGCGAGTTCATCGTCAAGGCTTCCGGCATCAAGGCGCGCTACACCGTCAACAAGGCGGGAGTGCTCGATCCGAAGGTGATGCGCCCGTTGATCCGCACTCGCGGCGACGACGAGCCCTCGCTGCTGGCGGAGATGGGCGTGGCGGCGGCGCAACAGGCGCTGAAGAACGCCGGCCGCGAGGCCAGGGACGTGGACGCGGTGCTGGTGGCCTGCTCCAACCTGCAGCGGCCGTACCCGGCCATCGCCGTGGAAGTGCAGCACTACCTCGGCATCAACGGCTACGGCTACGACATGAATGTGGCCTGCGCCTCGGCCGCGTTCGGCGTTCAGGCGGCGGTCGATGCGGTGGCGCGCGGCACGTCGCGGGCGGTGCTGGTGGTGAGCCCGGAAATCTGCACCGGCCATCTCAACTTTCGCAACCGCGATTGCCATTTCATTTTCGGCGACGCCGCTACGGCGCTGCTGATCGAGCCGCTCGACAGCGCCGTCAGCAAGGATCGTTTCGAGGTGGTCGGTACGCGCCTGTCGACCCAGTTCTCCAACAACATCCGCAACAATTTCGGCTTTCTTAACGCCTCCGAGCAGCCGCCGCGCCCCTGGGACGATGTGCTGTTCCACCAGGAAGGGCGCAAGGTGTTCAAGGAAGTGGTGCCGATGGTGGCGGAACTGCTGACCAGCCATCTCGGCGACCTCGGCATCGTGCCGGCCAGCGTACGCCGTTTCTGGCTGCACCAGGCCAACCTCGGCATGAACCATCTGATCGCCAAACGCGTGCTGGGGCATGAGCCGGGGACCGACGAGGCGCCGGTGATCCTGGATGAATACGCCAACACCAGCTCCGCCGGTTCGGTCATTGCCTTCGACAAGTATCACCAGGATCTGCAGCCGGGCGACGTCGGTGTGCTATGCGCTTTCGGCGCCGGCTATTCGGCCGGCAGCGTGGTGCTGCGGCGTCTGTAAGAGCCATCAACCGGAGCAACAGACCCTGTCATCCGGCTGACATATTCCTTGCGCAGCGGGCATTTGCGGCGGTTGCGCCGAAAATGATCCGGGGCGTTGTCAAATATCTGCAACATCTTGCTTATAGCCTGTTTTGTGGCGTTTAATCGGCTATGGGCATGCAAAACAAGAAAATTCTGGTGGTAGAAGACGAGGCACCGATCCGTGACATGCTGCGTTTCGCATTGGAGCGGGCGGAGTTTCGCATCAGCCTGGCGGGGGACGTACCGGAGGCCCGGCTGCGCATCGCCGAATCGCGTCCGGACCTGATCCTGCTCGACTGGATGATGCCGGGCGTATCGGGCATCGAGTTCACCCGTGAGCTGAAGACCGGGCCGATGACCAAGGACATCCCGATCATCATGGTCACGGCGCGGGCCGAGGAAGAGGACACCGTGCGCGGCCTCAACGTCGGCTGCGACGACTACATTTCCAAGCCGTTCTCCTTCCCGGAACTGACCGCCCGTATCCAGGCGGTGCTGCGGCGCACCCTGCCGGGCGGGGAAGAAGAGCAGTTGGCCGTGGCCGGCTTGCAGGTCGACGCGGCCAGCCAGCGCGTCACCGCCAAGGGCGAGCCGGTGCGCCTGGGACCGACCGAATACCGCCTGCTGCATTTCTTCGTCAGCCATCCCGAGCGCGTCTACACCCGCGAGCAGGTGCTGGATCGGGTATGGGGGCAGAACGTCTACGTCGAGGAACGCACCGTCGACGTGCACATCCGCCGCCTGCGCAAGGCGCTGGCGCCGCACGGCTACGACGCCATGATCCAGACGGTGCGCGGCACCGGCTACCGCTTTTCGGAAAAGGTCTAGCGGCAAGTGCGAATGCCCAGCGCCGCCCTGAGCCGGGAGTTGATCAGGGCGGCACTGTGGGCGCTGTTCTTCGGCCTCGTCGGCAGCCGCTTCGGCGCTGCCTGGATCGGCGTTTCGATCGCACTGGCCTGGCGGCTGTTTTTTCACCTGCGCTATCTGTCCGCGCTGCGCGCCTGGCTGGGCAGCCCCAAACAGGTCGCCGTGCCTATCGTCGGGGGCACCTGGGGCGAGGTGTTCGACGGCCTGCTGACCCTGCAGAAGCGCAACCGCAAGCGCAAGAAGAAGCTCGCTGCCATCCTGGCCGAATTCCAGGCCTCCACCGAGGCTTTGCCTGACGGCGCCGTGGTGCTCGGGCCCAACGGTGAAATTGTCTGGTTCAACGCCGCCGCGCAGGCGCTGCTGGGCTTGCGCCTGCCGCAGGATCTGGGGCTGCGCGTGCCAAACCTGGTCCGCGCGCCTTCGTTCACCGAATATTTCGGCAAGGGCGACTATGCCCACGATGTGGAAGCAGTGTCGGCGCTGAACCAGCAGATCATCCTGGCCTTCCGCATCATTCCCTACGGCAATGGCCAGCGCCTGATGATTGTGCGCGACATCTCCGAACTGAAGCGCCTGGAAACCGCGCGCCGCGATTTCGTCGCCAATGCCTCGCATGAACTGCGCACGCCGCTCACCGTGCTGCGTGGCTACCTCGACGTGATGGAAGCGGATTCGCGCGGAGAGGGCGCCCTCAAGACCTGGCATACGCCGCTGGCCGAAATGCGCAGCCAGGCCACGCGCATGGAAATGCTGATCGCCGACATGCTCAAGCTGGCGCGGCTGGAATCGGAGGTGGTGTTGAGCCGCCAGGATCTGCTCGATGTGCCGCGCATGCTGGGTCAGTCCCTGGAAGAAGCCAAGGCCATGTCGCGCAACGCCCATCGCTTCGAGTTCGAGGTGCAGCCCGACCTGCGCCTGTTCGGCCGCGACACCGAGGTGCAGAGCATCTTCACCAACCTGATCGGCAACGCCATCCAGTACACCCCGGCCGGCGGCATCATCCGGGTGCGCTGGTGGGGCGACGACAAGGGCGCCCATTTTTCGGTGGCGGACACCGGTATCGGCATCGCCGAGAAAGACATCCCACGCGTCACCGAGCGTTTCTACCGGGTCGATGTCGGCCGCTCCCGCGCCAGCGGGGGCACCGGCCTGGGCTTATCCATCGTCAAGCATGCCCTGGAGCATCATGAAGGCAAGCTGACGGTGGAAAGCGAACCCGGGGTAGGCAGCACCTTCACCTGCCATTTCCCGCCGCACCGCGCCCATCGTGGTGCACTGCGCAACGAATTGCGCGCCCAGAGCCATTAGCTGACCTGGGTTGGGGCCCCGAATTGGGGGTTAAAACGGCAGCTGTCACAAAACCTTCACCGCTGCTTCCTAAACTTATAACGCGTTGCGCAGAACATCTAAGGATAGAAGCTTCCGGAACAGGGCAAGACCCTGGTTACGAGGCAGTTTTGCACCGGGGTTTGGGGCGAAACGCAGGGTGATATTGACGAACTTTCAGGCAGCTTCCATGGCTGGGCCGGATGGCATTGCCTCCGTCCGGTTGGATCGCTCTGGGGGCGCTCTATCGCAAGTTCTGGAAGCGGTATCAAGGCGGTCGGCAATTCGCCGGCCGTTCAGCTATTCAAATTTGGTCCTTTAACCACTGGGATGGGAGATGCAAGTGAATAAAATGCTTCGGTACAGCATGCTGGCTGTCTACGTAGGGGCGGGGGTGGGCGCTGTGGCTCATGCTGATCCCCAGGTCCAGATGGACAAGCGCGATCCGACTTTCGATGCGGGTCCGGTCAGTGTCACCCTCGGCGGCTTTACCGAGTTGGCGGGAATTTATCGCGCCCATAACGAAAATGCGGACGTGAGTTCGAGCTTCTACAAGATTCCCTTCCCCGGTTTCGCTTCCAATTTCTCCAACACGCCGGGCGCCACTTCCTCGGCCAACCCGCAGCAGTACTACGAACCCGAATTCCGCGAATCCGCGCGTCAGAGCCGCTTTGCCGTGCTGGCCAAGTATGGCGAGGGCGAAGACAAGTTCGAATACTACATGGAGACCGACTTCCTCAGCGCCGGATCGACCTCCAACTCCAACGAGAGCAACAGCTACACGCTGCGCATGCGCCACTTCTACGGCGACTGGCAGCATGACGACTGGTCCTTGCTGGCCGGTCAGACCTGGAGCATGGCGACGCCGTTTAGCCAGGGCCTGGAAATTCGCAAGCAATACAATCCGTTGACT
>Ga0302314_10006958_pt1 | contig 20399 bp, 21 predicted proteins | sample III_Palsa_N2_3_FD_200533 | JGI IMG/M metagenome (GOLD analysis project Ga0302314, IMG submission 200533) | Peat permafrost microbial communities from Stordalen Mire near Abisko, Sweden - III_Palsa_N2_3 | ecosystem: Environmental > Terrestrial > Soil > Palsa > Peat permafrost | place: Sweden... | reverse complement strand
CCGAGCGGCCTGCTCCGCATGCACGCCCGGCGGAGCCTGTGCGACACTCCGCGGCTATGGTCATCCACGTCTTCGCCCTGCTCGCCATCGTGCTCTACCTCGCTGCCGCGGGCGGCCTGGCGCGCCCCCTGCTGAGCGGTGGCCAGCCGCTGAACCGGCTGGCACTGAGCCTCGCCGGCTGTGCGGTACTGATCCACGCCGGCATCCTGCTCGGCATGCATCGCGGCGCGCTGGACCTGCACTTCTTCGCCGCGCTGTCGCTGGTCGCCTTCGTGGTGTCGACGCTGACCCTGCTGGTGAATATTTCGCGCCCGGTCGCGGCACTCGGCGTGATCGTGTTTCCGCTCACCGCATTGCTGGTTGCGGTAGACAGCTTCCTGGCGCCGCCGACGTTGCCGCTGACGATGGACTGGCAGATCAAGCTGCATGTCACGGTGGCACTGATCGCATTCAGCGTGTTGTCGATCGCGACTGTGCTGGCCATTTTGCTGGCGGTGCAGGAGCGCGCGTTGCGCCATCGCCAGTTCGGTCCGTGGCTGCGCGCGCTGCCGCCGCTGACGCTGACCGAGACCCTGCTGTTCCGGTTGATCGGTGCCGGATTCCTGTTGCTGACGCTGACCCTGCTCACCGGCGCACTGTTTGTCGACAACCTGTTTGGGCAGCACCTGGCACACAAGACGATCCTGTCGATCGTGGCGTGGCTGGTGTTTGGCGTTTTGCTCTATGGCCGCTGGGAGCACGGCTGGCGCGGCCAGCGCGCGGTCAACCTCACGCTGATCGGCATGGCCACTCTGGTGCTCGCCTTCTTCGGCTCGAAATTCGTGCTGGAACTGATCCTGCACCGGCCGCCGACCTGATCATTCCGGGTTGATCGCCGCGCCGGCGCTCAGCGACAGGCGTCGATCGCCTCTGCCAGCCGTTCCACGCCAATCACTTCCATCTCGCCGACACGGCCTTTTTTCGGCGCATTCGCCTTTGGCACGATCGCGCGCTTGAAGCCATGCGTAGCCGCTTCCTTCAGGCGATCTTCGCCGTTCGGCACGGGGCGGATCTCGCCGGACAAACCGACCTCGCCGAACGCGATGGTCTGCTCCGGCAACGGTCGGTCGCGCAGGGACGACAGCACCGCCAGCAGCACGGGCAGATCCGCCGCGGTTTCCTGCACGCGGATACCGCCGACCACATTGACGAACACGTCCTGGTCGTAGGCTGCCACGCCGCCATGCCGGTGCAGCACGGCAAGCAGCATGGCCAGACGATTCTGCTCCAGGCCCAGCGCGACGCGTCGCGGATTGCCCAGCGAGGACTGATCGACCAGCGCCTGCACCTCGACCAGCAGCGGCCGGGTACCTTCGCGGGTGACCATCACGGCACTCCCCGAGGTCGGCCCGCTATGCGCCGACAAAAAGATCGCTGATGGATTCGGCACTTCGCGCAGGCCCTTGTCGGACATCGCGAAGACACCGAGCTCGTTCACCGCGCCGAAGCGGTTCTTGAACGCACGCAGGATGCGGAAGCGACTGCCCGATTCGCCCTCGAAATACAGCACCGCATCGACCATGTGCTCGAGCACGCGCGGACCGGCAATGCCGCCATCCTTGGTGACATGCCCGACCAGGAATACCGACGTGCCGGTTTCCTTGGCGAAGCGAGTGAGTTTGGCCGCGGATTCGCGCACCTGGCTCACCGAACCGGGCGCTGCGGCCAGCAGCTCGGTCCAGATCGTCTGGATCGAATCGATCACCAGTACCCGCGGACGGGTCGCCATCGCCTGCTCGAGAATCCGCTCGATGCAGGTTTCCGCCAGCGCCTGCAGCGGCTCCAGCGGCAGGCCCAGGCGCTGTGCACGTGATGCCACTTGCGACAGCGATTCCTCGCCAGTGACGTACACGCTGGGAAGATGCGCACCGAGTGTGCCCAGCATCTGCAACAGCAAGGTCGATTTGCCGATACCTGGATCACCGCCGATCAACACCACCGAGCCCTGCACCAGGCCACCACCGAGCACCCGATCCAACTCGCCGATGCCGGTCAGCGTGCGCGCCTCGGTCGTCAGCGCTACTGCGGTGAGCGGAGTAATGCGCGCCGCGCCGGCCGCATTGCCGGCGTAATTGGAACGTTGCGCATTCATCGACGCACTCGTCGCCGATGCTGGCGTCAGCACGATCGCGCTGAGCGTATTCCACACCCCGCACTCGATACACTGCCCCTGCCACTTGCTGTGCTCGGCGCCGCACTCGGTGCAGACATAGGCGGTCTTGGCTTTGGCCATGTGGATTTCCGGCTTGATAGTTCTGAAGTAAGCAGCTTAGCGTGTGCTCATCGCAAACCACGAGACGCCATGGCGTCAGCTGCTGTCAGCTTTCATCTTCCACGAACAGCACGCGGCGGGTCATGCCGCAGGTGAGGTCATAGGAGATCGTGCCGGCCTGTGCGGCGATGATTTCCACCGGCAGCTCCGGCCCCCACAGTGTCACGCGATCGCCAACCTTTGCTCGCGGCGCCTCGCGCAAGTCGAGCGTGATCAGATCCATCGAGACGCGTCCGATCAGCGGCACACGCTGATCGCCCACCAGCACCGACGCGCCGGCCACGGCGCTGCGCGGATAACCGTCGCCATAGCCGACGGCGGCAACACCCACCGGCATGTCTTCCGGGCAGGTCCAGGTGCCGTTGTAGCCAATCTGCTCGCCTCGCTTGATCGAGTTGACCGCGATCAAGCGCGTACTCAACGTCATCGCCGGACGAAAGCCGAAGTCGGCGCCAGTCTTGCCATCCACTACCGACAGTCCATACAGCAGGCCACCCGTGCGCACCCAGTCGGCGCGCGCGTCAGGCCAGCCGAGTACGGCTGCGGAATTGGACAGCGAACGCGGCCCCGGCAGGTCGCGTGTAGCTTCGGCGAAGCGGGCGATTTGCCGCGGCGTCTGCGTGCCATCGAATACTTCGGAGTCGGAAAAATGCGTGAGCAGGCCAATCTCGGGATCGATGCCGGGCATCGCCGCAAGCTGCGCATGCACCTCAGCCACACGCTCCGGTGCAAAGCCGAGCCGATGCATGCCGCTGTCGACCTTCAGCCATACACGCAAGCGGCCTCGAATGGACGACGCCTGTGCCAGCCACTGCAGCTGCGCATCGTGATGGATCGCCGCATCCAGTTGCAGCCGCTGCATTTCGGCGATGTCGCTGGCATCGTCCGGGCCGGACAACGCCACGATGCGTTGCCGGTGTCCCGCCGCGCGCAGGCGCAGGCCGTCGCCGAGCGCAGCCACCGCAAACGCATCGGCCTCGCCATTCAGCGCGCGGGCAACCCGCTCCAGCCCATGCCCGTAGGCATCGGCCTTGACCACCGCCATCACCTTCGCCGGCGCGGCGAGTGCCTTGATGCGCGACAGGTTGTGGCGCAGTGCGCCCAGGTGGATGGTGGCGACAGTGGTGCGGCTCATCGTGAACGTGAGCCTGTCATCAATCGAACGACCCGGCGAAGGAATCCGCCGCGTAATTCTCGAACTTGGTGTAGTGGCCGAGGAAGGTCAGCTTGCAGGTATCAGTGGGGCCGTTACGCTGCTTGCCGATGATGATCTCGGCCACGCCCTTGTCCGCCGTTTCCTTGTTGTAGTACTCGTCGCGGTAGATGAACATGATCACGTCGGCGTCCTGCTCGATTGCGCCGGATTCGCGCAGGTCGGACATCATCGGGCGCTTGTCGGCACGCTGTTCCAGCGAGCGGTTCAACTGCGAGAGGGCGATCACCGGCACGTTCAACTCCTTGGCGAGGCCCTTCAGTGAACGCGAAATCTCTGAAATTTCGGTGGCGCGATTCTCCTTGTTCCCGGGCACCTGCATCAGCTGCAGGTAATCGATCACGATCAGGCCCAGGCCACCATGTTCGCGGTGCAGTCGGCGCGAGCGCGAGCGCAGCTCCACCGGCGACAGGCTGGGCGTGTCGTCGATGAAGATCTTCGCCTCGGACAGGATCGAGATGGCGTTGGAGACACGCGGCCAGTCCTCTTCCTGCAGGTCGCCGTTGCGCAGATGCTGCTGATGGATCCGCCCGACCGAGGAGATCAGGCGGAACGCCAGCTGCGAGGAGGACATTTCCATCGAGAACACCACCACCGCCTTCTTGCTGCGGATCGCGGCGGTCTCGGCGATGTTCAGCGCGAACGCGGTCTTGCCCATCGATGGGCGCGCCGCCACGATAATCAGGTCCGACGGCTGCAGGCCGGAGGTGAGGTTGTCCAGGTCGGTGAAGCCGGTGGTGATACCGGTGAGCTGGCCGCGATTCTGGTAACGCTCGTGCAGCAGGCGGAAGGCGTCCTTCACCGCCTCGCGCATCGAGACGGAATCCTTCTTGCCGCGCGCGCCGGACTCGGCGATGTGGAACACGCGCTGCTCGGCGCTTTCCAGCACCTCCTGCACGCTCTTGCCTTCGGGCCGGTAGCCATCCTCGGTGATCGAGGTACCGGCATCGATCAGTTGGCGCATCACCGACTTCTCGCGCACGATCTCGGCATACGCGCCGATGTTCGCGGCACTCGGCGTGCTGTTGGCCAGCTCGATCAGATAGCCGGCACCGCCGACCATCTCGGCCAGGCCGTTGCTCTCGAACCAGTCGCCCAGGGTCACCGCGTCGCACGGCATGCCCTTGTTCGCCAGCTCGTTGACCGCGCGCCAGATCAGGCGGTGATCCTTGCGGTAGAAGTCACCCTCGGCCAGCCGGTCGGCCACCTTGTCCAGCGCGTCCGGCGCCAGCATCAGACCACCGAGCACCGCCTGTTCGGCATCGATGGAATGCGGTGGCACCCGCAACGCTTCGATGGCAGGGGAAGAGGATTTGCGCTCGGGCACGAAGGACATCGACTTACCTCACGAAGGGGCGGGCAGCGCACCGACGCCTGTCGGGCAACCGCACTGACGATCATCATACGCGGCGTCATCTCAGACACCGAGACAATAACCCTGTGGATAAGCTGTGGGTTGCTGTGGATAGAAACCCGGTACCAGCCGCGCCACACGCGTGACCGCAGTCGGCGAAACACAAAAAAAGACGGGCGCCCAGAGGCGCCCATCCATGACCATCATCGCGCGGTGTGGCTTACTTGTCGTTCTTGTCGCTGACCACGATCACCTTGACGCTGGTGTGCACGTCGGCGTGCAGGTGGATCGCCACCTCAAACTCGCCGGTGTTGCGCAGCGGGCCTTCGCCCAGGATCACTTCGCCCTTGTTGACGGTGTGACCGGCCGCTGCCAGCGCCTCGGCGATATCACGCGGACCCACCGAGCCGAACAGCTTGCCTTCGGCACTGGCGTGCGCGGAGATCGTCACCGACACGTCGGCCAGCTTGGCCTTGCGTGCTTCGGCATCGGTCAGCGCGGTGCTGGCCTTGGCTTCGTATTCGGCGCGACGCTGTTCGAACGCAGCCAGATTGGCGGCATTGACGCGTACGGCTTTGCCCTGCGGCAGGAGGAAATTACGACCGTAACCCGGCTTCACGTTGACCTTGTCGCCCAGCGTGCCGAGGTTGCGGACTTTCTGCAGAAGAATGAGTTCCATGATGATTCCTTTTCGTTAGCACCGGTGTGGCCCGGCGCAGCCAGAGGACGGTTGTCCGAAGGGTGCCTGAGGTCGCGCCCTGCCGAGGCCGGGCGAAACCACTGACCGCAGCGCGAGGCTGCGGCCAGTCACGATCAGACGTCGTGGTTGTCGGTGTACGGCAGCAGCGAAAGGAAGCGCGCGCGCTTGATCGCGGTGGCCAGCTGACGCTGGTAGCGCGCCTTGGTACCGGTGATGCGGCTCGGCACGATCTTGCCGTTCTCGGTGACGTACTGACGCAGGGTGTTGAGATCCTTGTAGTCGATCTCCTTCACGTCTTCGGCAGTGAAGCGGCAGAATTTGCGGCGGCGGAAAAACTTGGACATGGTCTGGATTCCTTATCGGTCGTCGCTGTCGCGATCGTTGTCGCGGTCGTCGCGGTCACGCCCACGCGGGCGGCCCTCGCCTTCACCGTCGCCGTCATCGTCGTCGCGGCGACGCGAGGACTTGGCGTCATCCTTTTCCTTCGACTTCAGGATGAAGGACGGCTCGGTGTCGGCTTCGTCACGGCGCACGACCAGATGGCGCAGCACCGCGTCGTTGAAGCGGAAACCCGACTCAAGCTCGTTCAGCGCGTTCTGGCTCACTTCGATGTTGAGCAGCACGTAATGTGCCTTGGCCAGGTTCACGATCGGATAGGCCAGCTGACGACGGCCCCAATCTTCCAGACGGTGAATCTTGCCGCCGTCGGTCTCGATCAGCGCCTTGTAGCGCTCGAGCATCGCCGGAACCTGCTCGCTCTGGTCAGGGTGGACCATGAACACAACTTCGTAATGACGCAGGGTCATTGTGGTTTGACTCCTTGTGGATGCGGCCTTGCGGCCTTGCAGCCTCCCGCCGATGCGGTGAGGCAAGTGCCCATCCATAACCTTTCGGGCATGGACAGAAGCGGAATTGTAGGATATCGCGGGGGTTTCGCGCAAGTGACTGAAAGCAAAGGCTCAGCCCACCGTGAAGCTCTCGCCGCAGCCACATTCGCCGGTGGCATTGGGATTGTGGAACACGAAGCTGGCGTTGAGGCCCTGGCGCTGGAAGTCGATCACCGTACCCTCAACCAGGGCCAGGTTCTTGTCGTTGACGATCAGCGGTACGCCGTCCACGTCGACCAGCCGGTCGCCCTCACCGACGGCATCCGCCAGATCCACCACATAGGCGAATCCGGAGCAGCCGGTGCGCTTGACACCAAAGCGCACGCCGGCTGCCGCCGGGGTGGCTGCCAGGAAGTGGCGCATGCGTTCGTTGGCGGCGGGGGTAATGCTGATGCTCATGGCGGGTGGATCCAACCTCGTTTAATGGCCCGGAAAGTCGCAGCCCGGGCAACGGCTACATTATCATGGAGGTCTTGCGCGCGTGTTTGTACTGCGCACGTCCTTCATCAACGACTCATGCGTCGATATGCGGCGCTCCAGCAGGAGTTTCAATTCATGGCAGTGGCAAGTGTGAAGCAGGCTTTATCCGGCAAGATCGAAGCCGGCAGCACGGTGACCGTGCGCGGCTGGGTGCGCACGATCCGCGACTCCAAGGCTGGCCTGTCCTTCGTCAACGTCACCGACGGTTCCTGCTTCGACCCGATCCAGGCAGTGGTCACCGACAAGGTGTCCAATTACGAGAGCGCGGTGAAGCACCTCACTACCGGTGCGGGCCTGATCGTCACCGGTACGCTGGTGCCTTCGCAGGGAAAAGGCCAGCGCTTTGAGATCCAGGCCGATACGGTCGAGGTCACTGGGTTCGTCGACGATCCGCTAACCTACCCAATCCAGCCCAAACCGCACACCATGGAGTTCCTGCGCGAAGTCGCCCACCTGCGCCCACGCACCAACCTGTTCGGCGCCGTGACCCGCGTGCGCCACACGATGATGATGGCGATCCACCGCCATCTCACCGAGCAGGGCTTCTTCTGGATCAACACGCCGATCATCACCACCTCGGATGCCGAGGGCGCCGGCGACATGTTCCGCCTGTCCACCCTGGATCTGGCCAACCTGCCGCGTGACGACAAGGGCAAGATCGACTTCCGCAAGGATTTCTTCGGCCGCGAGGCGTTCCTCACCGTGTCTGGCCAGCTCAACGTCGAGGCGTACTGCCTGGCGATGAGCAAGGTCTACACATTCGGCCCAACCTTCCGCGCGGAGAACTCCAACACGCCGCGCCACCTGGCCGAGTTCTGGATGGTCGAGCCGGAAATTGCGTTCGCCGACCTCACCGCCAATGCGGACTGTGCCGAAGCCTTCCTCAAGGCCATCTTCAAGGCGGTGCTGGACGAGCGCGCCGACGACATGGCGTTCTTCGCCGAACGCGTGCAGCCGGACGCCATCAGCCGTCTGGAAGCATTCATCGCGCAGCCGTTCGAACGCATCGACTACACCGATGCGATCACGATCCTGCAGAAGTCCGGGCAGAAGTTCGACTACCCGGTGGCCTGGGGCATCGACCTGCAAACTGAACACGAACGTTACCTCGCCGAGAAACATATCGGCCGTCCCGTGGTCGTAATGAACTACCCCGAGGCGATCAAGGCGTTCTACATGCGTTTGAACGATGACGAAAAGACCGTCGCCGCGATGGACGTGCTGGCGCCGGGCATTGGCGAGATCATCGGTGGTGCGCAGCGCGAGGAACGGCTGGACTACCTCGACCGTCGCATGGCCCAGTTCAGCCTCGACCCCGTGACTTATGGCTGGTACCGCGATCTGCGCCGTTATGGCACGGTGCCGCATGCCGGCTTCGGCCTCGGCTTCGAGCGCCTGCTGGTCTACGTCTGCGGGTTGTCCAACATCCGCGATGCCATCCCCTTCCCCCGTGCTGCTGGAACGGCCGAATTCTGAGTACCCTGCCCGCAATGTCGCACCGATTTTCCGCCTTCATCTGCGCACTGGCCTTCACTGTTCTTCTGAGCGGCTGCCACACCGCGAAAATGCTGATTCCACCGAATCTTCGGCCACCTACGGAAGATCCAGCTGCAGCCCTGAAACAGGCCAAACAGCAGCTGCAACAGGCGACGCCCTGCTGCAGCAGCTTCGCTGATTTCTCCTATCAGAACATGCTGCCGTGGCGGCCGCAGAAGTTCACGCTGGGCAGCGGCAGCATGGTCGCCAACCTCGACGGCACGCACAGTTATTTCCTCGCATTCCGCCTGCCGACTGGCGCCAAGCTGCCGTACCGGGTGGCGATGAAATCGGAATTGAATGGCCGCTGGCTGCGCTCCAGCTACCTGTTTGCGCCCACCATCGTGTTGCTCGATGCCGGCTTTCAGCCGATCCGCACCGATAACATCGACCTGTGCGAACACATGGGCTGGAGCGATGAAACCAGCGGCGCCTTGGGCAGTCTCGAGGTCAGCAGTGACAAGGCACGTTACCTGCTGGTCTACAGCTCCGCCGCGCAACAGTCTGGCAAGACCTATTGGGAACAGTCGCCGACAACGTTTTCCACCACTTCCAGTACGGTAGCTTCGACCCCGGCCAGCCTCGACGCCACCGGCAGTTTCAGCGTGCCGCACGGTCCGGATGGCAGTCTCTGGGTCGGAATGATGAACAAGGCTTACGCCAAAGCCGTGGACAGCTCGGTCTGCAAGAAAGCGGCGCAAGGCGATGGCGTGCTCAACACCTTGCGCACCGCGCTACCGCTCCCCTGGATCAACGACAGCAGCAAAGCAAGCACCAGTAACACAAGCACAAGCAGTGGCAGTGGCAGTGGCAGTGGCAGCAGCAGCGCCAGTAACAACAGCAATCCCTGATGATCATCCTGTATCTCGTTTTGCTGCTCGCTGGCATTGGCCTGTTTGTGCTGTCCTACCTGGCACAGTTCCGGATCGCCGCCTTGATGCGCGGTCGCTATCCGCAACACTGGAAGATCATTGCCGAACCAGAACACGGCAAAGCCAGCACGTTCCGGACCTGGGTTCGCCTGCAACATGCATTGCGCTCCCCTGCGTTGCCGGCGCTGGACGATGCGACCCTCAACGGCTGGCAACGTATCTGGCGTTACAGTCCCTGGCTGGGCTGGCTATGCTGGCTCGGCGCACTGGCGATGCGCCTGCTGTTGCGCTGAACAACCCGACCGGAGAGAGCCGCATGCAACTGGATCTGAGTGGGCGCCACGCGCTGGTCTGCGGCGCATCGCAAGGCATCGGACGCGCCAGTGCGATCGAACTGGCCGGGCTGGGCGCCAATGTCACCCTGCTGGCGCGCTCGGCTGACAAGCTCAGCAGCATCGCTGCGAGCCTGCCGCGAACGCATGCCGGCCAGCAGCACGACTGGCGCAACGTCGACATGCTGGATACCGCCAACTTGCAGACAGCGGCCAGCGAGCTGGCCGCAACTCAGCCCGTGCATATCCTGATCAACAACACCGGCGGACCGCCCGGTGGGGCCGTCTATGCGGCAACACCAGCCGCGTTTGAGATGGCATTCCGCCAGCACGTGCTCGCTGGCCAGACCCTGCTGCAGGCGCTGCTGCCCGGCATGCGCGCCAGCGGCTATGGTCGCATCGTCAACGTGATCTCTACCTCGGTGAAGGAGCCGATCGCCGGACTGGGCGTCTCCAACACCGTACGCGCCGCCGTAGCCGGCTGGGCCAAGACCCTGTCTGCGGAACTGGCCGCGGACGGCATCACGGTCAACAACGTGTTGCCCGGTTATACCCGTACCCAACGCCTGGACGGCCTGCTGGCCGCGCAAGCCGCCGCCAGCGGTCGCAGCGAGGACGAGGTCGCCCAAAGCATGCTTGCCACCGTCCCGGCGCGCCGCTTCGGCGAAGTGAGCGAAATCGCGGCAGTCATCGCGTTCCTGTGCACGCCGGCGGCGGCCTACGTCAACGGCGTCAGCATCGCGGTGGATGGCGGGCGGACGCGGGCGCTGAGTTGAACCGACCGTCCCTGTGGGAGCGACTTCAGTCGCGATGCTCTTTCGCTCGCCCAGAAAGCATCGCGGCTGAAGCCGCTCCCACAATCCAGTGCATTTGCCCCACGCTGGTTTTAAGCTTGTGCAGATGCCCATCCCACGCCTAGCCAATCTGATCGACGGTCGCCTGCAGGCGCCGCAGCACAACGCATGGCTCGATGTGCATGAGCCGGCCACCGGTAGCGTGTTCGCGCACTGCCCCGATTCCAGCGCAGACGATGTCGATGCCGCTGTCGCCGCCGCCAGCCGAGCCGCCGCCGGCTGGGTCAACACGCCGATTGAGCAGCGCGCGCAACTGCTGCAGCGACTGGCCGACCTGATCGAGGCGAGGCTGGAAGAGTTCGCAGCGCTGGAGTCGCGCGACAGCGGCAAGCCGCTGAACCTCGCACGCAAACTCGACATCCCGCGTGCGATCAGCAACCTGCGCCATTTTGCCGCCGCGATCATGACCTGGGGCAGCGAGTCGCACGCGATGGAGACCGGTACCACGGGCACCGGCGCCATCAACTACACCTTGCATCAGCCGCTTGGCGTGGTCGGCTGCATCAGTCCGTGGAACCTGCCGCTGTACCTGTTCACCTGGAAAATCGCGCCGGCACTGGCCGCGGGTAACACGGTGGTCGCCAAGCCATCGGAAGTGACGCCCTGCACCGCCGCGCTGCTCGGTGAACTGAGCATTGCGGCAGGCTTTCCACCCGGCGTGCTGAATATCGTGCAGGGTCGCGGGCCGACGGTGGGCCAGGCGATCGTGGAGCATCCACAGGTGAAGGCGATCTCCTTCACCGGCAGCACCACCACGGGTGCGCAGATCGCCGACGGTGCTGCCAAAAAGTTCAAGAAGCTCTCGCTGGAGATGGGCGGCAAGAATCCGGCGATCGTGTTCGCCGATGCCGATCTTTCCGATGCGAACCTGGACACCATCGTGCGTTCGGGCTTCGCCAACCAGGGTGAAATCTGCCTGTGCGGTTCGCGCCTGCTGGTGCAGCGCTCGATCTACGAAACCTTCCGCGAACGTTACCTTGCACGGGTGCAGGCGCTGCGGGTCGGCGATCCGGATGATGCCGGCAACGACCTTGGCGCGATGGTCTCGCAAGTACACTTCGACAAGGTGATCGGCTGCATCGAACAGGCCCGGGCCGAAGGTGGTCGCGTGCTGTGCGGCGGCCACGCGATCACCGTACCTGGCCGCTGCGCCGAAGGCTGGTTCATCGCGCCCACGGTAATCGAAGGCCTGCCATCCGCTGCACAGACCAACCAGCAGGAAATCTTCGGCCCCGTGGTCAGCCTGATCCCGTTCGAGGACGAGGACGAGGCGCTGGCGATCGCCAACGACAGCCGCTACGGCCTCGCCGCCTCGCTGTGGACGCATGACCTCTCGCGTGCGCACCGGTTCGCCGCCCAGCTCGAGTTCGGTATCGTCTGGATCAACTGCTGGCTGCTGCGCGACCTGCGCACGCCGTTCGGTGGCGCCAAGCAATCCGGACTTGGCCGCGAGGGCGGCAGTGATGCGCTGCACTTCTTCACCGAGCCGAAAAACATCTGCATCCGTTATTGATCAGGCGCTATTGACCAGGTGTTACCTAATCAGATGCTTTTGATCCACCCCGCGGCGCAAGCCGCACCGATGAGTAACCAACCGTGACCAGTCCCCTGCAAGAACTGCTCGATGGCAACCGCCGCTGGTCCGCTGCCAGGCATGCGGAAGACCCGCATTTCTTCGAGCACCTGGCGAAGCAGCAGTCACCGAAATACCTGTGGATCGGCTGTTCCGACTCACGCGTGCCCGCCACCCAGATCGTCGACCTGCCGCCGGGCGAGATTTTCGTGCAGCGCAATGTGGCCAACGTGGTTTCACACAGCGACCTCAACTGCCTCAGTGCGATCCAGTTCGCGGTGGACATCCTCAAGGTCGAGCACATCATCATCGTCGGCCATTACGGCTGCGGCGGCATCCAGGCGGTGCTGGACGAGCGCCGACTCGGCCTGGTCGACAACTGGTTACGGCATGTCGGCGATGTGGCCGAGAAACATTCCTCGCTGCTCGCTTCACTGGACCTGATGTCACTGCGCAACACCCGCCTGTGTGAGCTCAATGCGATCGAGCAGGTGACCAATACCTGCCGCACGACGGTGGTGATGGACGCCTGGGAACGCGGCCAGAAACTCGCGGTGCATGCGTGGTGCTATAGCCTCGACAATGGTCATATGCACGATCTGAACATGCACGTCGACTCGCGCATGGCGCTGGAGCCGGCTTACGAAAACGCCCTGCAGCGCTTGGTGCGGCTGCCAGCAGCGCATCAGTCATGAGCGGAATCATCCGCACCGATGCCGCCCCGGCGCCGGTCGGCGCCTACCCACACGCGCGACGTGTCGGCGACCTGCTGTTCCTGTCCGGTGTCGGCCCGCGCCAACCCGGCAGCAACGCGATTCCCGGGAATGTCTACGACGAGCACGGCCAGCTGGTCGCCTACGACTTCGAGGCGCAATGCCGCCAGGTATTTGCCAACGTGCGCGCAGTGCTGACAGCCAGCGGCGCTGCGTGGGCTGACCTGGTCGATGTCACCGTATTCCTGACTGACATGCAACGAGATTTCGCGACTTACAACCGGCTGTATGCCGAGCACTTCGTGGGCATCGATGCCTGCCGCACCACGCTGGGCATCAGCGCGCTGCCGACGCCGATCGCGATCGAGCTGAAATGCATTGCGGCGCTGCCGGCAGCCGCACGCTGAGTCATCGGCACGGTCATTCACACCATGCATCGCCCATGAAAAAACCCCGCCGGCATACCGGCGGGGTTTCGATTTACAACAACCGAACTGACTATCAGCCAGCCGTGCTGGCAGCGGCCGGAGCTGCTGCCTTCTTGTGCTTCGCTTTGTGGTGAGTCGTCGTTGTGGCGGCAGCCTTCGGAGCAGTGTCGGCAGCCGGAGCAGCCATGGCAGCAGCCGGGGCGGTCTGCGCGGTCGGCGCAGCAGCCTGCGGAGCAGCTGCAGTCTGGGCCAGCACAGAACCGGAAAGAGCCACGCCAGCCACGAGCAGGGAAGCGATCGCAAGTTTACGCATCATATGTTCAGCCTCGGCAAATTGGGTATCGCGAACCCGGCCGGAACCCGGCAACTCGGGTGGCGCGACGGGCCAACAATAGCAGCAGGAAGGCCGTACGCCGACTGAACAGAACACGGGATATTCACGGTCGCCGGGCCGCTGGTTCTTGACTTTCATTCGCGCCGATTTCACACGCAATAATTTGCGATTATTGCAAGCTGACCTGCAGCAGTTGACTGATCAATGCCTGCACCGCGACCGCCCGGCCTTCGTCGTAGTCAAAGCTTTCCTCGTCCATGTAGTTGAGCTGCGCCAGCTCCAGCTGTATTGCCTGCACACCTGCGGCGGGATTGCCGTAATGACGGGTGATGTAACCACCCTTGAAACGTCCGTTGACGGCAAAACTGAAGCGTGACTGGGACTCCAGGCAGGCCTGCAGCCGCCCCTGCAATGGCGTGCCGCAGCTTGTTCCCGATGCCGTACCAAGATTGAAATCCGGCAACTGGCCCTCGAACAGCATCGGCACACGGCTGCGAATGGAGTGGCCCTCCCACAGCACTACCCGGCCATGCTCGGCATGCAATCTTGCAATTTCTTGCGAAATGGCTTGGTGGTAAGGCTGCCAGTAGTCATTTATCCGCTGTTGCACTTCGTCGGCATCGGGCAAACCACCGTCCCGATACAACGGCTCGCCATCGAAACCGATGGTCGATACCAGACCAGTCTCACGCTGCCCCGGATACAGCGCGTGACCATCCGCGGGCCGGTTCAGATCGATCACATAGCGCGAGGCCAGTGGTTTCAGCACGCTGGCGCCCAGCGCCTCGGCCAGTGGCCCGTACAAACGCCCGACATGCCAGTCGGTGTCCGGCGAGCGTCGCGCCGCCGGGTGCATGCGCCCGGCAATGTCGTCGGGAATGAAGCTGCCGTCGTGCGGCAGGCTGATCAACAACGGCGCGCGACCGCGCTGCAGGGTGAAATTGGCCATGCGCGCCATTCTACTTGCCCCGGCTTGCGTTCATTCCATCAGTACCAGTTCTTCCGCTGAAGTCGGATGAATCGCCACGGTGGCATCCAGGTCACGCTTGCGCAGGCCGAGCTTCAGCGCCACGGCGAAACCCTGCAGCATTTCATCGACGCCCGGACCCAGCGCATGGATGCCGACCACCCGTTCCTCGACGCCCACGCAGATCAGCTTCATCAGGCTCTGATCTTGCCTGCCGCCCAACGCCCACTGCATCGGCGTGAAGCGGCTGCAATGAACCCTGACGGCATCACCGTATTGACTGCGGGCCTGCTCTTCGGTCAGTCCGACCATGCCGAGTGGTGGCTCGGTGAAGACCACGCTGGGAATATTTTCGTAATCCAGCTGCGCATCCGGCTGACCGCCAAACAACCGATCCGCCAGCCGCCGACCGGCGGCGACCGCTACCGGGGTCAACGCCTTGCGCGCGGTGACATCACCTACTGCATGGACGCCCCCCACGTTGGTGTCCTGCCGCGTGTTGGTCAGCACGTGGCCGCGATCATCGGTACACACACCTGCTGCGTCGAGCACCAATGCCTCCGTATTGGGTACGCGGCCCACCGCCCATAGCAGCGCGTCGTAGGGGCCGTGTGAGGCAGTCGACGCATCGTCCAGCATGATGCCGCTGGCCGTGCGATGCGCGGCCTGGATTGCACTGTGAGAGCTGAAACGAATGCCATGCGCCTGCATCTGCTGCATCAATGCCTGTACCAGCTCGTCATCGAAACTCTGCAGCAGCGGGCCATGCGCCAGCACTTCCACCTCACTGCCGAGCGCGCGCAGCAAACCGGCAAATTCCATCGCGACATAGCCTCCGCCCACGATGCCGATACGGCGCGGCAAGGCATGCAGCGCGAAAATATCGTCAGAGACCATGCCCAGCTCGAAACCTGGCAGCGCAAGCCGACGTGGCCGTGCGCCCGTGGCGATGACGATCTGCGCTGCCTGCAATCGGTTGCCGTCCGACAACTCAATCGTATCGGCAGCGACGAAGTGTCCGGCCTGACGCAGCAGTTGCACACTCGCTTCCTGCAGGCGCTGCGCATAGCGTTGATCGATCGCGTCGATATAACGTTGGCGCAAACCACGGAAGTGTTCCCAGTCGAGCGGCCCCGGTTGCGAGGCAAAACCGAATTCGACTGCAAGTTGCTGTGCCTGTGCCAGCTGCGCAGCAAACCACAGCGCCTTCTTGGGCACACAACCGCGATGCACGCAGGTGCCACCCAGTGCAGCCGGATCGAGCAACGCCACACGGGCGCCATGCTGGGCTGCGCGAAAGGCGGTGGCCAGGCCGCCGGATCCGGCACCCAGCACGATCAGGTCATGGCTTGCGGTCATCGGTACGCCCTCGGGAATTCGCTCGAAGCTAGCTGACGGTACGCGAAGTCGTCGTCAACCCGCTCCGTCACGATGTCATGCCTGTTTCGGTGCGCTATCTTTTCAGTGCGCTGTCTACAGGCGAATCTGTCTACAACCCGAATCGCGCCGGCGCATAAGGTGTCGCGTCGACAGGCGAGGCCGGGCCCCCAAGCATCGAGGCAACCAGCTCGCCAGTCGCCGCTGACATGCTCACGCCAAGCATGCCATGCGCAGTCGCCAGCAGCAGGTTCGACCAACGTGCGCAAGATCCGATGATCGGTACCTCGTCCACACTCATCGGTCGCCAACCCCACCACTCCTCCAGCAATTCGGGACCTTCCGGTTCGCGCAGGCCACTGGCTGCGCCGCGTCGCAATGCATCGAGGCGGGTGCGATTGAGGCCTTCGGCGTAACCGGAAAACTCCATCGTGCTGCCCAGTCGATAACCGCCGGCCCAAGTAGTGACGCAGACCGATGCCTCACGCAGCACCAGCGCATGGCGTGGCGCACGTGCAGGGCGCGAATAAGTCAGCGAATAGCCCTTGCCTGGTTGCATCGGCAAGCGCAGACCCAATGCCTTCGCCAGCAGCGGCGACCACGCGCCGAGTGCCATCACGACTTGGTCGCCCTTGAAGGCGCCACGGCTGCTGTGCACCTCGCTGATGCGGCCATTGTCCGTGCTGAAACGCTCGATCCGCGCGCCGGTCTCGATCACGCCGCCCAACTCGACCACACGTCGTGCCAGTTCAGCCGCGTAGCGATCCGGCCGAAGTCGCGCATCGCCGGGATGCAACAAGCCGCCGATCACGCCAGGCTTCAGTGCCGGCTCCATCGCCTCGACCTGCTCACCACGCAGGCGCTGCACCTCGATGCCGAGGCGCTCCAGCACAGCGACATGATCGCGCACGTCCGCCGCCTGCCGTTTTGCGGTGCGGTAGACGTAAAGATCACCCTCCTCGACGAATTCGCAATCGAGCGGCTCGTCGCGCACCAGCTCGGCCAGCAGCTGGCGCGAGCGCTGCAGGATGGCAGCACGCGCGTTGGTGGCACGGGCAAAGTCACGCCAGTTGCAGTGCCGCGCGAAGCCCAGCAGCCAGCGCAACCGCGGCCCATCGAAACGCGGATTGAAATATAACGGCGCGTCTGCCGTCAGCATCGAGCGCAAGGCAATGCCGATGACTCCCGGCATCGCCAGCGGTGGTGCATGGCTCGGCGTGATCGTGCCGCAGTTGCCGTGCGAACTGCCGCAACCGGGTGTGCCCTGTTCAAGCACCCGCACGCTGGCACCCGCCTTCAACAGGTACAGCGCGCATGCCAGACCGATGACACCGCCGCCGAGAATCAACACATCACTGCGCGAAGCATTCATCCATTCATTGTAGCGGGCCGACCGGTCGGCACCATGCCACTTGCATCGGACAAATTACGCGCGTAATCTTATCTTCGACTACACATGTAATCCATTGCGGAGACCGTGCATGCCAAATCCTCCCGTCACCATCAGCGACGCCGAAAGCCGGGTCATGGAAGTGCTTTGGCAGCAGGCGCCGCAGACCTCCGAAGACATCGTCGCCGCTTTGCTGGAGCCCACCGGCTGGCACGAGAAGACCATCAAGACCCTGCTCAACCGCCTGCTCGGCAAGGGTGCGGTAAGTGCCGAGAAGGACGGCCGCCGCTATCTGTACTCGCCGCAATTGCGGCGCGAGGACTGGCAACAGCTGGAAAGCCGCAGCCTGCTGGACCGGGTATTCGGCGGCAAGGTAGCCCCATTGCTGGCGCATTTCAGCCAGCACGAAAAGCTCTCGGCCAAGGACGTCGCCGAACTGCGCAAGCTGATCGACTCCATCGAGAAGAAGGGGCGCTGATGATGATCGCCATGCTGCTGTACGTCACACTGGGACTGGCCCTGGTGCTGGTCGGACGCAGGCTGGCCCGACAGATGTTCGGCGCCGGCCCGGCGTTCACTCTGTGGCTGTTGCCGCCACTGCTGGCGATGTTGCCGTGGTTGCCGACGCTGCCATCGAGTTGGGCGATTACGCCGACCCTGCTGGTGCTACCCGATGCATCAACCTTTATCACGCGGGCCGCACCGACCGTCTCGACACGACATTGGCCGTTGCTGCTGTGGCTCGCCGGCACACTGTGCTGCCTGCTGCGCCTGGCGCTTCACTATGACCGCTTGCTGCGGCAGAGCAGTCGCCTGCCCGCTGCCATGCGGCATGCCCTGCGGGCGGCTTCGGGTGAGATGAATCTGCGTCGCTTGCGGCTGCATCCGGCTGGGCCGGCGGTGCTGTGGGCGCCACGCAGCCTGGTGCTGCTGCCGGCAGATTTCCTCGAGCGCTTCGATGCGGAGGAACGACGCTTGGTGCTGCAGCACGAATACACGCACCTGCGCCGTGGCGATGCGCTGTGGAGCCTGCTCGCCGAACTCGCCGTCGCCCTGCTGTGGTTACACCCGCTGGCGTGGCTGGCACTACCGCGGCTAAGGCTCGATCAGGAACTCGCTTGCGACGAACGCGTGCTGCGCAAGTCACCGCAAGACGAGACGAAGTACGCACACGCCTTGCTGCACAGCACCGGCATGGACACTGCACCGGCACTTATCCCCTGGCTCAACGAGCCACAACTGAAGGAGCGACTGAGCATGATCCAGCGTCATCGTCCCGGCGCCTTGCGCCGCCGTATCGGCTTTATCGGGTTGACCGCACTGATGGTGGGAGGCGCCTTTGTGGCACAGGCCGCCGTGCAGACAAAAGCCGATCAACCTGCCGCTCAAAATCTGAGCTTCAACTCGCAAGCATCACCCCACTACCCGGCGGACGCTGTCAAGAACCGTCAGGAAGGCACAGTCATCCTCGATGTACTGGTGGGTACCGATGGCAAGCCGCGCGAAGTCAAGGTAAACCCCGCGACCCAGGCGGCACCCAGTCTGATCAAGGCGGCCAGCGATGCAGCCATGCAGTGGCGGTTCAATCCGGCGACGAAGCGCGGCAAGCGGATCGAGAGCTATGCTCGGGTACCCGTCAACTTCAGCCTGGACCCGCTGCCGCCAGCGCAGCCCGGGGCATCTGTGCCACACGGGCCATCAGCGCCATCCGCGCCATCGGCATCGCCGTCGCATGGCTCGTCCAATTCCTGAGGACTTTCTTCCAACCTATTGATTTGATAACCTCGGCGCGACTCACGCCGAGGTTGCTCCATGCACCTGCAATCCGTTGCCAGCTTCGCGTCCACGTCATCACCATGGCGCACGGTACGTCAGTCGTTGCTGGCGACCACGTTCCTGCTGCTGGCCGCCTGTGCCAGTAGCCCGCATCGACGCGAGCCGACATTCACCGATTCGCATTCCTCGCTGGCCGATCTGCCGGCCCGCGCACCTTCGGCCGCCAGCGCAGGCGCCGCAAACGATGTGTTGTTCCGCGCCATGGCCCTGGTCGGCACGCCTTACCACTGGGGTGGCAACACGCCGGCAGGCGGTTTCGACTGCAGCGGGTTGGTCGATTACATCTATCGACAGGCAACCGACATTCTGCTGCCGCACAGCTCGCGCGAAATGGCCGCGATGAGCGGACTGAGGGTGTCACGGATGACCGAGCTGGCCAGTGGCGACCTTGTATTCTTCGGTGGCCGCGGTGGCATCAGCCATGTCGGCGTGTACGTGGGCAAGGGCCGCTTTGTGCATGCGCCGAACAGTGGCGGCACGGTGCGGCTGGACGATATCGACGGACCGTACTGGCGCGATCATTTCGAGTACGGCAAGCGGTTGCTGGATTGAGATCAAAGGCAGGCGAATGCCGAACGCGTAGGATCTCTTGCAGCCACGCCTGGAACTGCTGAGTTCAAACCGATCTTGTCGCCACAACCGGTGACACGTTGGAAGCACGGCGCGCCGGCACCAGCACCGCAGCCTGACCGAGCGCGAGCATGGCAAGTACGCCAATTGCCACGTAGACCAACGGAAGACGCGTCATCTCGTAATGCGTCATCAGCCATTCGTTGAGGCCGAAGGCAAACAGCGCGCCGGCTACCACGCCGCTGCCGGCGATCAGCAGGTTCTCGATCTGGAAATAGCGCAGGATGTCGATCCTGCGGGCACCGAGTGCTCGCCGCACGCCAATCTGCCGGTACCGCTGGCCAACCCAGAAACTGGTCAGGCCGACGATGCCTGCGGCGGTAACACACAGCAAAATGATGCAAATTACACTCATCATCAGCGCCATCCCGCGATCGGGGCGGTAAGCCCGGGTGCGGATCTCGGAAAATGGATGGATACCGGCCCAGGGCTCACGCATGATGCGCATGGGGTTGACCGCGAACAGCGCCTGGCGCGCTTCACGCATCGTTGCCTGCTCGCGCCCAGGCCGCGCACGCACCACATAGCCTGACCAGCTGTCATCGCCCCGGAACGGCTCCAGCACCGAGTTGAAGGCCCAGGTGCTCTCCGCCCTCTTCGGTGTCTGCAGCC